>Ga0307510_10005071_pt1 | contig 15630 bp, 19 predicted proteins | sample 12_EM_MG_FD_207224 | JGI IMG/M metagenome (GOLD analysis project Ga0307510, IMG submission 207224) | Populus trichocarpa ectomycorrhiza microbial communities from riparian zone in the Pacific Northwest, United States - 12_EM | ecosystem: Host-associated > Plants > Roots > Unclassified | place...
CGGCCGCCTCACCGAGGCGACCGGCGAGCTGGTCGAGAAGACCGCAGCCGAGCTGAAGGCCCTCAAATTCAAGGACACGGACGAGCGGATGATGTCGCTGTCCGACCTCTGCGCCATGGTCGCCGGTCGCGTGCCGCTGGTGATCGAGGTGAAGAGCCATTTTGGCGGCGACCGCAAGCTGGTGAAGCGGATGGCCGAGGTGCTGGCGTCCTATCAGGGCCGCGCGGTCGGCATGTCCTTCGATCCCGACCAGGTGCTTGCATTGCGCGAGCTATTGCCCTCCCGCCCGCGCGGCATCGTCGCGCAGCGATCCTATGAGGACGAGTACTGGGCCTACCTGACCGAGGCGCAGCGCGACAGCATGCTGTACCTGCGCCATGGCTTTCAGACCCAGCCGCATTTCGTCGCCTTCAAGGTCGACCACCTCCCGGCCCCCGCCCCCTGGATCGCTCGCAATGTCTTCGGCTGCGCCCTGCTCGGCTGGACCGTGCGTACGCCGGAGCAGCGGACGCGCGTCGGGCAGTACGCCGATCAGATGATCTTTGAGGGGTTCGTGCCGTAGGGCATGATGTTCCCCACTCTTGAAGTCGCTGCTGCAATGCACGATCTTGGGCACGATGGCATCATCTGAAATCACACTCGAGGCTGTACCCTCGATTGGCGAGGTATCTGCTGAGGATTGGGACGCCTGCGCCAATCCCGGCAAGGCTTGCAACGGGCATGGCGCGGGAACCTCATCCGGGCTTCCAGGCGATTCTCTCGGCCTCTCAAAACCTGCCTATAACCCGTTCGTCTCGCACGCATTTTTATCCGCCGTGGAGAAATCGGGTTCGGCCACAATCCGCACCGGCTGGGGGCCGCGACATCTCGTGGCCAAGATCGACGGCCGCGTCGCTGGAATCGTGCCCTGCTATCTGAAATCGCACAGCCAGGGCGAGTACGTCTTCGACCGCGGCTGGGCGGACGCCTATGAGCGCGCCGGCGGGCGGTACTATCCGAAACTCCAGGTTTCGGTTCCCTTCACCCCGGCGACGGGACCGCGGCTGCTGGTTCGCGACGGCGTCGACCGCGAGCGCATCACGGAGGCGCTGGCGAGCGGGCTGGTGGCGCTATGCGGCGTCAGCAAGGCCTCCTCGGTCCACGTCACCTTCGCACGCGAGGCGGAGTGGAAGCTGCTTGCCCGGCACGGCTTCCTCCAGCGCACCGACCAGCAGTTCCATTGGCACAATGAGCGTTTTTCGAATTTCGACGATTTCCTCGCCACCCTGAATTCGCGCCATCGCAAATCGATCAAGCGCGAGCGGCGCGATGCGCTCGCCGCCGGCGTCACCATCCACTGGCTCACCGGCAAGGACATCACCGAAGATGCCTGGGACGCGTTCTTCACGTTCTACATGGAGACCGGCTCGCGCAAATGGGGCCGCCCCTATCTGACGCGCGAGTTCTTCTCGCTGATCGGCGAGACCATGAGTGAGGATGTGCTCTTGGTGATGGCCCGCCGCAACGATCGCTGGATCGCGGGCGCGATCAACTTCATCGGCTCGGACACGCTGTTCGGGCGCAACTGGGGCGCGGTCGAGCATCACCCCTTCCTGCATTTCGAGGTCTGCTACTATCAGGCAATCGACTTTGCCATCAAACGCGGCCTAGGGAATGTCGAGGCCGGCGCGCAGGGCGAGCACAAGATCGCGCGCGGCTACCTGCCGCGGACGACGCATTCCGCCCACTTCATCGCTGATCCCGGCCTGCGCCGCGCCATCGACGATTACCTCAAGCGCGAGCGCGCTTACGTTGCCGAGGCCGGCCGCGAGCTCGCCGAGCTCGGCCCGTTCCGGAAAGGCATCGACGAGGCGCCTTGACGGTTCGCCGTGGCTGGTGACAGTAAGCGCAAAATTCGAGGAGCCGCCGAGGAGCTGCCATGACCGCCTACGATCCCAACAACATCTTCGCAAAGATCCTGCGCGGCGAATTTTCCTGCCACAAGGTCTATGAGGACGAGCATGTGCTTGCCTTCCTCGACATCATGCCGCGCGTGCCAGGCCATACGCTGGTGATCCCGAAGGCCCCTGCCCGCAACATCCTCGACATCAAGCCGGACGACTACGCCCATGTCGCCCGCGGCGCGCACAAGATCGCGGCGGCCGCGATGAAGGCCTTCAGGGCCGACGGCATCACCGTGCAGCAGTTCAACGAGGCGGCCGGCGGACAGGTGGTGTTTCACCTGCACATGCACGTGATGCCGCGCCATGACGGCGTGGCGATGCTGCCGCCCGCGAGCCGCAAGGAAGACGTCAAGGTGCTGGAAGAGAACGCGACCAAGCTGATCGCGGCGTTGAAGGCGGGCTAGCGCCACACGCTCCGTCATTGCGAGCGCAGCGAAGCAATCCAGAATCCCTCCGCGGAGACGGCCTGGATTGCTTCGCTGCGCTCGCAATGACGAGGAGGATAGAGCGCGTCCCCTCACTCCGTCTGGAAATCCCCGGCCTGCGGTGCAGCCAGCGGCGTGAACTCGCAGCGGTCCGGCTTGATGTCGATCAGCGGCGTATGGTCGATGCAGTCGAGCCCACGCACGAGAATGGCATTGCCCTCGATGCCGACGAGCTTGACGATCGACGTGCCGATCGGATTGGGCCGGACCGGCGAGCGCAGCGAAAACGTGCCGCGGGTTTTCTCGTTGTTCTTCGGGCTTTGCAGGACGATGTCGCGGCGCGACTTGTCGAGCCAATAGAGCACTTCGAGATTGCTGTAGAAATCGACGCCCTTGATCGCGGGCACGAACGGCTCGAAAATCTCGAGGCGGCAGATCGGGCCGTCGGCGCGGCCCTGCCGCGGCGTCTGCAGCCGCGAGGTCCAGGGCGTGCGGATGCGGCCGATGAAGACGAGGCCGGCATCCTCGGTGGACGGCAGCTCGATGGCGACCTCGCCCTCGCGGAGCTCGTTTTCGCGAACCATATTTCCTGTTCCTTAAGCCAGTCGGAAGCGGTTTTAGCCCAACCACCACTTGCCGGCCAGCATGAAGACTTCGCCGGCGACCACGCCGGCAAAAATCGAGCGGCGCGTCAGCAGGAAGACGGCAAGGCCGGCGGCGACCGCGCCGTAGCGCAGGACGTCAGGCACGCTTGCCAGTGCCCCCGGCGGCTCGACCACGATCTGGGCAATGACGCCGGCGAGGATCGCTGTCGCAACCGCCCTCACCCAGACCAGCAGCTCCGAGCCCTCGTCGATGCCGCCGCCGAACCACAGGCCGAGCATGCGCCAGATCTGGTTGGGGATAACACCGGCGACGAACAGGACGGCCAGCGCATGCCAGTCGCCGATGAGCTGCGCAAAACTCATGCGCGCACCTCCCGCCACCAGTGGACGCCATAGGCAATCGTGCCGGCCACGAGGCCGCTGACGAGGATGTCGAGCCCGGAGTTCATCTTCGCGGCCAGCGGATAGAGCAGAACCCCGAGGGTCAGCGCGACGACGTCGGCGACCTCACGGCTGTTGCGCGCCGTCGAGAACAGGAAGGATAGCGGCGTCAAGAGGAGGATCGCCGCGCCCAGCGTCTGCGTGAGATTGGCGGCGAGGAAATAGCCGATCGTGTTTGCGGTGAGGCACACCGAGACCAGGCCGAAGCCAAGTCCGTTCACGAACGCGATGCGCCGCTCGCGCGGCACCTGCGGCAGGAAGCGATGGCATTCGACCCAGAGCGTCACGGCGGTGAGATGCGCGGCGAAGAACAGCTCGCGCCGCTTGGTCGTCGGCGTACGCATCAGCGGCAGCACCGAGACCACCATGGGAAACAGCCGGATTGCGCTGACCGTCACCGCGATCGCCGACTGGATCACGGTCGCACCCGAGCCGAGCGTCGTGATCAGAATGATCTGCGCCGGACCTGCCCAGACGAACAGCGTCGAGCAAAGCGCCCAGAGCAGGCTGAAATGAGTGTCATGAGCGAGCGCGCCGATGCCGAGATAGGTCGCAAACAGGACGAGCGTGAGGATCGTCTGCGTGATCGAGCGCAGCCCCCACGCAAAGGCGCGCCAGGGACTTTGCCATTGAGGAGAATCGAGCGGAGGAAGCGCCACGGGACGGCCGGCCTGGACAAGGAATCGTGCCCGCATAACGGGCAATGCGGCGGCTCGCGTCAAGGAACCGCGCGGCGGGGCTGGCATGCGCGCGCGGCGCGCCCTACCCGTTCACACCCCGGTTCTTCAGCACGAAGCAGGCACCGCCAGCCTTGCGAATCCGATTGCACAGATCATCCGCCTCGTTGCGCGTGTCCGCGCCAATGCGCACCTGATAGAACGCGCGCGTGCCGCGGCTGCGCATCACCGAACTCAGCAGGCTCGGATCGCGCTCACCGATCACGGCGCTCAGCCGCGTGACAGCCCGCGAATACATCGCCAGCGCCCTGTTGCGGTCGAAGCCGGCGGCAAGCTGCACGCCCCAGATTTTTGCGGCCGCGAGCTCCACATGCTGCTCGAGCTCGGCAACGAAGGCATTAGGTGCGCGCTTGAGGAGAGCCATGAGGTCGCGGCAGCTGGTCGGCGGCGAACTCGGCGGCCCCTTGCCGGTCGCTCCCGCCTTGGCCCACGCATCGACGCTCGTGCCGGTGATGGCGAAGACATAGTTGCGCGTCTGCTCCGGCATCGGACCGGTGCCGGCGAGCCATTCCTGAACCCGCCGCGGCCCGGCGTTGTAGGCGGCGGCCGCAAGGCCGAGATTGCCGAACTGGCTGCGCAGCTCGTTCAGGAATTCCGCCGACTTCGGCAGCGCCTGCACCGGATTGAAGGGATTGAGCAGCCCGCGTTCGCTCGCGGTGCCCGGCATGAACTGCGCAATCCCCTGCGCCTGCTCGCCGCTGCGCGTCACCGGGCCCACGGCATCGGCCTGGAATCGGCTTTCCTGCCAGATCACGCGGGCGAAGAATTCCAGCGGCAGATTGGCGTCGCGTGCGGCGGCCTCGACGATCAGACAGATCGATTCCCGCGTGTCGCTCTCGCGCGCACCCGCCGGCTTCTCCGGCGGCATCGCAAGTTCTTCGACACTGGGAACGGCGACACCAGTCTTTGCTGGCGAGCTGTCCCAAGCCACGGCCTGCGACGTCGCGGCCAGCAGTGCGGCTACGATGCATGATGCAATTCGCGCCAACACTGCCCAAGCATCGCTGTGGCGCGGGCCGGCGCGGCATGCGACAAGATGATCTGCCATGTTGTGGCATCGTGCCATGGTTCGACGAGTTGCCAATCTATGCTGCCTGACCTGCTTCTCCCAATGCGCTTCCCCGCCAAACGGATCCGCGCGTTCCTTGCCCTCACCGTCCTCATCCTGTCCGCCGCGCCGGCCATGGCGCAAGTCAACTGGCGGATGACTACGGAATATCCGCAAAACAACATTTCCGGGATCGGCCTCACCACTTTCGCCGATCGTGTCGCGGCGCGCACAAACGGTTTCGTGACCGTGACCAGCGCCTTCGACAACGAACTCAAGATCAATTCGGGCGAGATGCCCCGCGCCGCGCTGGACGGCCGGATCGCCGGCGGCGACGCCTTCGCGGGCGCACTCTCGGGCCTTGACCCCGTGCTCGGATTATCCACCCTGCCCTTTCTGGTGCAATCGGTCGAAATCGCCCGCGCCACCAATGCACGGGCACGCCCGCTCTACGAAAAGGCCTTCGCCGCGCGTGGTCTCAAGCTGCTCTATCTGACGATCTGGCCGGCGACGGGCCTCTGGTCGGATCATGCGCTCACGGGCGCCGACGATCTGCCAAAGCTGAACCTGCGGGCCTACGACGCCAACTCCAGCGCGGTGATGCGCGCGGCCGGCGCCAATGTGCAGTTCCTGCCAATGGACAAAGCCCTTGCCGGATTGAAGGAGCACCAGCTGAACGCGTTCCTCACCTCCGGCGACGGCGGTGCAGGACGCAAACTCTGGGACTTCCTGCCGCATTTCACGGCCATCAATTACGCGATGCCGATCTCGATCGCCTTCGTCCGTAGCGAGGCGTTTGCCGCGCTGTCCGATCCGATGCAGCGCGAGGTGATGGCGGCCGCAGCCGAGACCGAGCAGAGCCAGTTCGCGCTGCTCGCCCATCGCACCGCAGAGAATTACGCACGCATGCGCGACAACGGCGTCACCATCGTCGAGCCCGCACCGCAATTCCTCGTAGCGGCACTCCGAAGCGCTGCAACAAGCACGATCGCCGCCTGGGAGGCCCAGGCCGGCACCGATGCCACAGCGATCGTCGATTGGGCCCGGCAGCAATAGGGGGTCGCAGCCACCAACGGCATGCTACCGCTCCCCTGCGACGAGACGTCGGCCGGTTTCGCCTTGCGCTGTTTCAGTTCGTGACGGGAATCAGATTTTCGCCCTTGATGGCGCGGTCGAGGGCGTCGATCAACGCCTGGATCTCCACGAACTTGTTGCGCGCCCGCTCGGCCGTGTCGCGCACAAAGGGAGCCGCCAGCACTTTGGCATGCGCGTCCCTGTCCTCGATCATGCGATCGCGGGCCTTCTTCAGTGTTTCAAGTCGCTCGCTCATCTGCGCTCCTCTCCCAATATCTGCTCGACCGCGACCGGGGATTCAGTCGAAGCCGGTCGGAAGCTCGCCCTTCCGGAAGAACACCGTCGGTTCATCGTCATAATCACCCATCTCGGGATCGCCGCTGGACGAGAACGCGACGACGCCGAGTTTGCTCAAGGCCAGTCTCTCCGCCGTCCGCAGCGCACCGCTTTCAGACTTGCAGACGATGGGCGAGTCGGCCTTCAGATTTCCGCCCTTGCCGGCGTTGAACGCCTGCACGACGTAGGTTGTTTCGCGGACCATGACGGCGCCTTTGACCTGTTAACAAGCGGAGTTGACGTCAACGACCGTGACAGCCGCGCTCAACGGCGCATCGCTTCGATGAGCGCGGAAATCCTGATCGTTGCGAAACTGGCGAATGTATCCGACACAGCATATGGCAGGATGATCTGGTCATTGTGCCGCATCGCACCGCAGGTATAGACGACATTGGGGACGTACCCCTCGCGCTCGGACGGTTCAGGCCGCAACAGCGGCTCGACCGAACGTGCCAGCACTTTGGATGGGTCGCGCTTGTCGAGCAACGCGGCTCCGATCGAGTATTTACGGATCGGACCGACACCGTGCGTCAGCAGCAGCCAACCTTCGTCAAGCTCGATCGGCGATCCGCAATTGCCGATCTGGACGAACTCCCAGGGAAATTGCGGTTTCAGAAGGGGGACCCCGCCGCCTTCCCATGTGTAGAGGTCGTCCGAATAGAGCAGGTACAGGTTCTCATTGTCCTGTCGCGCGATCATGGCATAGCTGCCGCCGATCTTGCGTGGGAACAGCGCCATGCCCTTGTTGTGTGACGCAGCCCCCCGCAGAGGCGTCAGTCGAAACGACATGAAATCGCTGGTCTCGATCAATTCCGACCGGATGGCCCGACCGCTGTAGGCCGTATAGGTCGCGTAGTAGATCTCCCGATCGCCGTCGTCGAATTTGACGAAGCGCGCATCCTCGATGCCGTTCGATTGGGAATCGGTAACGGGAAAGATGACCCGCTCGCTGAGATCTTCCTCGGACCTGAACATCAATTCCACACGGTCGCCGTCGGGCCCGGAGACGCGATGGGTGATCCGCGGGACCGAGGCAAGCCGCGCCGTCGGATCGACCGCCAGACTTCCGTCAGCCGCAATCGTTCCGGTTCGAAACGTCAGTGACGACACATGCCCCTCGCCGACGGCCCGGAGACTGATGATGAATCGCAAGCCTCCCTTCGGTGCCCCCGATTGATCGGGGTGCGGGACGATGCTGGGGTTGAACAAGGCGGAGGCTTCGAACGAATACTCACTGAGAAAATAGGCGCCGACCAGCTGACGCTGCGTCTTCGAGAAGACACCATGCGTCGCGAAAGCATCTTCCATTTCATCCGCGCGGGTCTCGAACCTCTCCAGGAGGTTGCGATGTCGCCCCTGAAAATTGTCGAGCACATCTGCAAGCTGAACCGCAACGGCTTCCGAACTGAGCGCGAGAACCCGGTCGACGATGTGATTTGCCCGCATCTTGTCGGTCGGATTCAGGTCGCGGGGTTCGGTTGTCGGCTTGAATGGCCGCACGATAACTCGCGCCGGATCGGGGCGCAGATGAAGCCCCTGCCGGTTCAGGAAAGAAGCTTGTGACACGGTATCCTCGGCTTGCTGAATGATGCGATGGAGTTCAGGCGCTCACGGCGCGCAAGGCTGTGGGCCTTGTCAGGCTCGGGTTGACGCGCGCAAGCTGGCGCATCTCCGCAAGTCCAAGGAGATAGCAAACAACCGACTCGCCCCCGCGGTTTTCGTTGGCGCGATCGGGGTGCAAACCATCCCGGCAACTGCCGGTGAGCGGATCGACCAGCGCCACCGAGAGATCGTTGCTGCCGAGGAACCAGGCGAAGGCCCGCATTGCCTTGGCTTTCCATTCGGCATCGCCGTCGGCTCGCCACGCGGTGAGGCAGGCAGCGATCGTTGCCGTCGCCTCCACAGGCTGCTGATCAAATGCACGGGGATGTTGCCGCCGCTCGCCGAAGCCGGCAGTGCCGACCGGCCGGAAATGCCCTGCCGCGGTCGTCTGTTGCGTCATGAGCCAGCGCAGGGACCGCAATCCGGCATCGAGATATTGAGGCGTCTGCGTCGCCATGCCTGTGAGTATCAGCGCCTGCGGCAGCCGCGCGTTGTCGTAGGCCAGCCCTTCCTCGAACCACACCCAGTCCGGCGTCTCGACCGACGCCAGACAAGCCATCAACCTGCCGGCAAGGGAATGCCGGACTTCCCTGGCGTGGAGATCGTCCGGAGCTACAGCGCAATAGGCGTCCAAGCCCAGCAGCACGAATGCCCACGCGCGGGGCGAACGAAAGCTCGCCGCGATCGACAATGCCTGGGCGAACAAGGCAGTCGCCCACAGGCGCCGCGACGGGCTCGGGTCTCTGCGTGCGGCCTCGCCCAAAGCCCATAGCGTCCGCCCGTGACTGTCTTCGGACCCTCTGTCCTCAAGCCAGATTCGATTGAATCCCATGAAATTGCGAAATTGCCCGGTGTCAGGGTTCCAGGCATGCTGCACGAATGCCGCAAACCGGCTCGTCAGGACTTCCGACAGCGGCTGTTCGCCTGGACCATTGAGGGCGCAGGCCAGCAGCAGCGCTCGGGCATTGTCGTCGACGCAATAGCCGTGCGCGCGATCCGGCACCGAGTGGACCGCATGCTGGAGCAGGCCGACATCATCGCACATCGACAGGAAATGGCCGATCTGCATATCTGGCGGCGCGGGGCTACGTGGCTCCGGCGCGTTCAAGTCGGCGCGTGCGAAGACCTTCAACCGATGACCTTGCCGCACATTCTCGAACACGGATACGTAGCTCTCGGCCACCCGCTCCCATGTCATCATCCGGCTCGCCGCATAGGCGCGCCGGGACATCCCCCGCCGACGGGCATCGTCGGTCAGCAGGTTCGCGATCTCTTCACCGATCGCCCCGGCGTCACCGAAGGGCACCAGCACACCGCACCCGTCGGCAAGCAATTCGCGTGCGTGCCAGTAAGGCGTCGAGACCACCGGCTTCCCCAGTCCGAAGCTGTAGGCCAGGGTTCCCGAGGTCATCTGGGCCTCGTTGAGATAGGGCGTGACATAGACGTCGCACATCGAGATGAATTCGAGCAGCGTGGCGAGATCGGCGAACCGGTCGAAGAACACCACATGGTCGTCAATTCCGAGTTCGCGCACCCGCGCCATCAGGCTCTCGCGATAGGCCTCGCCCTGGTTTCGAACCAGATTGGGGTGCGTTGCGCCGAGCACGACATACACCGCATTCGCGCAGCGCTTCAGAATCGACGGCATGGCGTCGATCATAACCTCGATGCCCTTGTTCGGTGACAACAGGCCAAATGTCAGGATGACCGATTTTTGCTCAAATCCAAGCTTGGCTTTCGCCGCATCGGGCTCGACGAAGGCGACATCGGGAATGCCGTGGGCGATGACCTCGATCTTGTCGTCAGGCACCAGGTAGACGTCACGCAGCAGTTCGCGGCCCTTGTGGGCCATCACCACGACCTTCGACGACGCCTCGACGATGCGCTCCATGACCGTCCGTTGCGCAGGTGTCGGATCGGCCAGAACGGTATGGAACGTCGTCACCACCGGCATGGCAAGGCGGGACAACAACACGAGGATATGGGCCCCGGCTTCGCCACCGAAAATCCCGAACTCGTGCTGCAAGCACACCATGTCGAACCGGCCGGCATTGAGGAAATCCGCGGCCCGCATGTAGTCTTCGATATTGCCGTCCTTGATCTGGAACGCGACCGCCGGAGGATAATCATAGGCTTGACCGCGATCGGTCATTGCCACGATGCAAGTCTCCAGATCCTGGCGCGAAACCGATATCGCGTTCTTCAGGTCGGTCGTATAGGTCGCAATTCCGCACCGGCGAGGCAGCGAGTTGCCGATGACGGCGATACGGCGGAGCGGCGTCATGTCGGCACCTCAATGATTTCGCTTGATGTCGGAGAGCGCATGGCGGCGGACGTGCCGGCTACAGACCTCAACAACCGCGGCAGATATTCTTCAGCTTCGCTGCGGTTCTGGCCTCTTCCGCAAGGAACGGGTCCTTGTAGGCAGCCCGCGCTCCGTCTTTTTCGGCAGCAGCGGGTTGCTCCGCTTTCGGCGGAAACGCAGCATCGTAACAGGCGAGCCGTCCACTCGTGCTTTCGATCGCACGGCAGTCCGGCTCTTTCGCGGCAGCACTTTGCACGAAAGCGCCAAGCGCCAACGCGACTATAAGTATTTTCATGCGGTTATCTTTCCTCGCGGAGAATCCGGGCACGCCGCTTGACGCCCCCGCGCTCCTCATGCCTCGAACTGGTCGAACTCGTCGGAGAGCAGAATCCGGCCTTGCGGCGTGCAGATCCGCACGTCGATATAGCCTTCCTGCAGCAGCTCCCTTGCCTTCTTCAAAGCGGCAGCCGTTGTGGTGCGGCCCAGGCTGACGTAGCCGCTTTGATCGCGTCCGCTCACCAGATATTGGAGCGCCGTCCTATCCATGCAGAAAGGCCGCAGCGGCCACCAGGAGCAATAGAAACAGCGGGACGATCACCGGCGGCACGATCCAGTCGGCCAGATTAAATCGAGGCATGCGCGCTCCTCCTCGTTCGGCGGGAGCGCTAGTGACCCTCAGTCACCGATGGATGCCATGGAAGGGCGGTGATCACGTAACTGTACGCTTACGGCCCGCCAATAGCGAGCTTTAAAACGGTACGCGACATCGACGAGGCGGCGTTGCCTTGGCCTGCGGCCTCGTTTAGGTCAAGCAATCGACGGCAATATCAGCACGGGTACGGCCAGCATGGTTACAATCTTCTTCGATCTCGACGGCACGCTGACCAATCCAAAACCCGGGATCACCCGCTCGATCCAGTACGCGCTGGAGCGGCTCAGCCTCGCAATACCGAGCGAGGACGAACTGACCTGGTGCATCGGCCCACCGCTGCATGCCAGCCTGCAAAAGCTGACCGGCAGCGCGGAACTCGCCGACCGGGCGCTGCTGCTCTATCGCGAGCGCTTCAGTGATATCGGCCTGTTCGAGAACGAGGCCTATGCCGGCATCACGGACACCCTGACGACGCTTGCCGCGACAACACCGCGCATGTTCGTGGCGACCAGCAAGCCCGTGGTCTACGCCTCCCGCATCGTCGATCATTTCGGCCTGAAGCCATATTTCGAGCGGGTGTTTGGCTCAGAGCTCGACGGCACGCGTGTCGACAAGCGCGACCTGCTGCGCTATGCGCTCATTGAGGCCAAGGTTGATGCAAGCACGGCCATCATGATCGGCGACCGCAGCCATGATGTGGTGGGCGCCCGCACCAACGGCATGACCGCGATCGGCGTGCTCTATGGCTATGGCAGCGAGGCCGAGCTGAGGGAGGCCGGCGCGCATCATATCTGCGCGGCACATCCCGAGCTGCCCGGTCATTGTGTGGCCTAGGCGCTGACCGTCTCGACCGCTGCAAGCAGGCCCGTCTTCGGATGGCAGTTCAGATATTCGAAGAACTGCTCGTCCGCGGCGGCCACGGTGACCTCGTGATAGAGCCGCAGTTTTGCTGACGGCCCGAGCGTCGAGAGATACTTCATCGCCGCACCAAAGATCCTGACGTGGGTCGGATGCGACTCCGCCCAGCGTTCCAGCGCGGCGAGACTCTTCCACCAGCTTTGGCCATAGGATTTTTCGCTCACGCCGCCGTCCGCCGAGAGCACCTGCATGTAGCGGTTGGCGTAGCAGCCGATGCCAAGACCCTCGTCGCGCAAAAATTCCATGCCCTCGTGCAGCACCGGCTCGACGTCGTCGAGATAGAGCTTTCGCTCGGACGCTTCGGTGTCACTCCAATCCTGCCCGGAGCGGATCAGGCAGAGATTGTCGTGGGCCTTCACGCGCAGGCGCGCGCCGTCGCGGACCAGCTCGGGGTTGCCGCCGGGTGTCATCGCGTCGGTCTGCGACAGCGGGATTCGATCGCGCATGCCGCCCCAATAAGCGTGCTCCTGCACCTCGCTGCTCATGCCATCCGCGATGACGGCGACGCCCTCGGGCCGGCCGAGCGAGGAGAACAGCGTCTCGTGTCGCACGACGCTGGGACGCAGCACCTCGATGAAGGTGCCGATGCCCTCGCGTAGTTTTCCAGTCCACGCCTCGCGCGCCGGCGTAAACCAGGCGTCGAAGCGCGCGACGTCATCCCAATAGGCAACCGAGACAACATTCTCATAGCCGGCCTGGTCGACATAGTGCGCGCGATCCCAATGCGTCGGACCGCCTTCCGCAGCAAAGAGCCCTGCGATGTCCTTCAGCGCCTCTGCTGCAGCCGCCGGTGCCGCGCCGCGATACTGCACGCCGAAATAAGCCATCACAACGCGGCTCACGGCGGGCTTGTAGCGCGCCACGAACGACGGGTATGGCGGCTGGTAATCGTCCGGCACGCGCTTGTGGCGCGTCCGTGGGATTTCGAGATGCAGAGGAATTGCGGATTCCATGATCGTGCCCTCCCCTTGATTTCAGCGATCAGCTCGCCGCCGCCGCGATCTCCGCGGGATCAATGGTATCGACCGGCAGCGCGAACTGCTCGACGCGCTGGTATCGCTTCTTGTTGAGCAGCAGCCGCGTCACGTCAGGGCGTGAATAGTGTCCAGCGGGATCCGCTGTGTTCTTGGCAACACCGATGGCGCCAAGATCGATCTCGGCAATCAGCAACCCCTCCTGGTCCGGCGCAAGCTTGTCGCCGATCTGGCTGCCGTCCGGCGCATAGATCGCAGCGAACCCGCCGCCGACATGCAGCAGCGCGTTCTTGTCGGGCCGATCGCAGAGCTCGTCGATCATCGCCTGCGATACCGTCGCGCACGGCGCGAGCACGAAGCAGGAGCCTTCCACCGCGTAGACGCGCGAGGCGGCGTTGTTCACCTCGGCGCCGAGCGCCGGCGCGAAGGGATCGTAGAGCGAGAAGCTCGGCCAGGCCGCGACATGCACCTGCTCGTTCTGGGCGTACATCGCGTATTTCGACAACGGCTGGAGATGCTCCCAGCAGCACAACGCCCCGATGCGGCCGATGTCGGGTCGCGAATGCACGGCGAGATCGCTCCCGTCGCCCTCGCCATAGACGGTGCGCTCCGCATGCGTCGGCCGCAGCTTGCGGCGCTTTGCGATGGTCTCGCCATCAGGGCCGATCAGCCATTGCGCGAGATAAAGACTGCCGCCGTCGCGCTCGGACAGACCAAACACGGCGGTGAGCTTCGCCTTGCGGACGGCGTCACGCAGCTTCTCCGCCTGCGGGCTGTCATAGGACAGCGAATTATCAAAGTAGCGCTGCACGAAGCCACGGCCGACCGCCCAGGCCGGCGAGTCCATCCAGATGTGCCAAGGATAGCCGGGGATGAAGGCCTCGGGAAAGGCGATCAGCTTGGCGCCCTTTTCCGCCGCCTCCCCGATCAGCGCGATCGACTTGTCGATCGAGGCGTCGAGATCGAGCCAGGCGGGCGCCGCCTGCACCACCGCCACCTTGTATTTGGGATGTTCGATGCCCATTGCCGCCTCCATTGCCGGTTGATCGGAAGCCACGTCCGATGCAGTCTATTTGGCCAAGCCGGGCGGCCGGGTGCTCGACCACGGCGGAACAAAAACTCGACCGGACGGAAACGTCGCCGGTACGGAACTTGCCTGCGGTCAGGCTGGATCTGCGCCAACATGCGGTTTTGCTGGATGTGACAGGGAGGCTTGCCGATGCCAATCCAGTTCACGACGGACGACAGCCCCGGCTACCGGCGGCTCGCGCTGTGGCAGGACATCGTCTGCGACGTCTTCGTCGGGCTCGACTGCAAGTCCGACCTCGGCAGCGCCTTTCGCGGCTCGGTCACGCAGGCCCCGCTCGGCAAGGCGATCTGCTCCGACGTCTGCTCGGATCGCCAGCACGTGTTCCGCACGCCTTCGCGCATCGCCCGCTCGGACCAGGATTATGTTCTCATCGCGCTCGGCAATCGCGGCGACGGCGGCGTGGTGCAGGACGGCCGCGAGACCGTGATCCATCCCGGCGAGTTCGCGCTCTACGACACCACGCGTCCCTATGAGCTGAAGTTCAACGACAGTTTTACGCAGACCATCTTCAAGGTGCCCCGCGAAATGTTGCAGCGGCGGCTCGGCGGCACCGAGACACTCACCGCGATCGCGTTCGGCGCCGACGTGCCGCTCGAACGCCTCGCCTATGATTTCATCTTCAGGCTCTGCCAGAGCGCGGACCGGCTCGCGCCTGGCAACGCCGCCGCCCTGTCGGAACAGGCCGTCGATCTCCTGGCGTTGGCACTAAGCGAACGGCTCGGCAAAACATCGCTGGCGTCCTCGACCCATCGCTCGGCTCTGCTCTACCGGCTGAAGGCGCACATTCGCGCGCACCTTGCCGATCCCGAGCTTTCATTGCCTGAGACCGCGGCCGCGCTCGGCATCTCGCCGCGCTATGTCAACGATCTCCTCGCCGACGAGGACATTTCGTTCCAGCGCTTCGTGCTTGCCGAACGTCTCGCCCAATGCCGGCGCGACCTCGCCTCGCCCCTGCTCGCCCACCGCCATATCAGCGAGATCGCGTTCGCCTGGGGCTTTAACGACCTCTCGCATTTCGGCCGCGTCTTCCGCGAGCACTTCGGAATGTCGCCGCGCGACTTCCGGCAGAGCCAGTTGCGGCACTGAGCAGCCATCTTCGCCAGCCTTCGTCCTGGACGAAGGCAGCGCTCGCCAATTCCAGATTGTCTTGTCACGTCGCGTGCCTCAGGCTGGCGCGCATGAGGACTCAGGCGACGATAAGCGGATCGGAGCTGCTGCTGGGTGCCATCGCGATCCGGCTCGCGGTGCTGGTCCTGGTGGGGTGGAGCTTGACTCTTCTGCCGCAGCAGGCTCGCAACACTGAACTCGTCTGCACGCCCTCTGTCGCAGCCGCCAGCGAGGCGCGGGCGCCAGTGAAGATCGCCGGCCCGCGCGTCGTCGATGCCGCGTTCGCTGACATGCTTCGGCATGACTAGGGCGTTCCCGAGCAAGGCCGCTATGTGAGCGCGTGATAGGACAAGCCGCTCGCTTGCGCTAACTT
>Ga0307510_10005072_pt1 | contig 15628 bp, 15 predicted proteins | sample 12_EM_MG_FD_207224 | JGI IMG/M metagenome (GOLD analysis project Ga0307510, IMG submission 207224) | Populus trichocarpa ectomycorrhiza microbial communities from riparian zone in the Pacific Northwest, United States - 12_EM | ecosystem: Host-associated > Plants > Roots > Unclassified | place...
GACTTCATCTTCATTTACTGCAATCACTCACTAAACATGTCTCATACATTGCCTCCTATCCACAACCACAATCTCTCAGAAAGAATCCGCGAGGGCGTACCGAGTTGTGCTTCCCAATGTCAGAGGTATCCACCCTTCTGTGTCTTACGCACATGAACGACCATGATCCACTTCCAACAGTCGCAATGGAATATCTATCGAAGTCCTCGACGATGACTCGCTTATCAACATATTTCGTCTATATCGCCCGGATTTCTTGGATGAAGAGGGAATCAACAATATTCGTATCTTATCGGGGGGAGATTGGCGCCGCGAACGCTGGTGGTACAAGCTTGGCACGTCTGTCGAAGATGGCGATCTCTCATCCTTGAATCTGCATCCTACCTCGGTCTCTCCCTCCTTTGTACACACCGAACGCCAGTGGCGGACATGCTGGCACATTCACCTCCCCTTCCGCTCGTCATCGATCACGTCGGCAGCGAGAGCCGGATTCTCACTCCAGACGATCGAGTGGGTATCAAGCTCGCCCTCCGACACCACCATCGCGTGGGCCGCATCCGCATTGCGACGTTCCTCGGGGTTCTCCGAACGTTGATCGAATCCATCGACAAGGAATTCCCGATCCTGGAACACCTATCCATCAACCCACTGGCCTACAGCGGTAACGGTCTTGTACTTCCCGAGACGTTTCGAGCGCCAAATCTGCGCCATCTCGTCCTGGTAAATTTCTCCCTTCCAGTGGGGTCGTCATTCCTTGCAACTTCGACGGGTCTCGTCACGTTCTCCCTCGAACTTATCCCTCCATCTGTCTCCTGGCGCCCGACCGAGCTTCTCCATAGGGCTTCATCGATGCCGCATCTACAGACACTTGCGATCTCGTTTCGCTCTGATGAGCCTAATCAACACGTCGGGAGGTGGATGGTGAATACGCGGAACAAGACGCATGTACTTGCTAACCTTCGCTGGCTTGTGTTCCAAGGTGACAGTACTTACTTGGAAGCCCTTCTTCCTCGTATGACGACACCTCGTTTAGAGGGGCTCCACGTACACCTTTTCAACGAACCCGCCGTGTCCGTTACGAACATCCAGCAATTCATCAGCAGCGTGGAGATCCTCAAGTTTACCGGTGCCAGCTTGGGGATTGGTCGGATGGGATTTGCCTTGCAGGCATATCCCATTGGGTCCAGAACGTATGCCTCGTCCGTGGTAAATTACCGTGTAGGCGAAGACTGGCCATTATCTTCCACTGCGCAGATGCTCGGCGCCCTCGGTCCAGTATTCTCTGGGGTAATTCACCTCTCTGTTGGCATTTGTGACAAGAAACCTAGGTTGTGGTTAGGATCACCCAGGTACAATGAAGCTGACCGCGCGCAGTGGCGTGAGATTCTCACTGGCAGATCGTTCAACAACGTGAAGACGCTTCGGGTGGAAGATGGCCTCATCAGGGAGATATCTCGTGCTCTCAAAGTTCGCGATGAAGAATCGGCGATGGACCTGCTACCCGAGCTCAATGAGCTCATATGTGGTACAAATGTCGATGCTGACGATTTGTTCGATCCTTTCGCGGCATTCATCGAGGCACGACAGTTTGCAGGCCACCCCGTGACCCTAATCAATCGCTGAACACACTCTATTACCCGGATTCCTACAGCACCCACACTCCTGCCGTCCTCCATCCACAACATCATTACGGCCATCTCGAATCGCTGAGAAAGTCACGATGCCAGATAGACCCCACATAGATCGCATCTCATGGACATGAACTACCTTCCCACTTTCCTGTACCTCTTACATTCTGCCTATCTTTGGCCCCACTTTAGATTCTCAGTCATTGACTTTGGCCATACCTACGGTTAGAACATACTTGGGAGCACCCATGCCGTCTTTGTTGTGCCACTGGTGCCCTATTTTTATCTCGGCCAAGTGATACCTACTCCTGATTCAATGTAACAATGCGATTGATTCCATCGCTATCTGCTGCGTCCTGAAAGAAAGATTAGGGGCCGCGCCCGGCTACAACGGCTAAGACCCCAAGCTCGGATAGAGGTAGCGGTTTAGTGTTGTCTCGCCTAGAATCTCCTGTCCGAATGCATGCGTTCAGGTCCTGAGGCCTGAGGGGGCAGCTGCGAATGAGACAGCAACCTGACTAGACGAACTGACGTGGTTCAAAATCAACTGTAAACTATGCACACTGTAGCCTCGGAATGGGGCATCCTCAACGTGACGTCCTCCGTGCGCTGCGCAGCCCGACGCGTTCAGCCTTGCTTCTCATTCTCTTCGTCTTGCACGAGCCTCGGTTACTTCAGAAATCAGAACGTCTACCATCATTTCCTGGATCAGGCCGTTTCAACCAACGAGAGAGATCACGAATTCTACTCTGTCCCACTGGTCTGAGGACAAGAGGTGAAAACCCGTTAAATGACGGCGCCGACGACAAGTCCCGTTTCATTTGTTCGCCTCCCGTGTCTCAACTGTGCCTCGCGTTCTGAAACACAGGATGCCCAATACAGCACAGCAATGCTGATACCCCCAACTTGACGGGGGGAGGCAAAGCGGAGAGGAAATGGTGTCGTCCAAGGATGGAAGCGGCCCAAAAAGACACGCACGCATGGGACACGTATTGCTTCGGAAAGGGGAAAAGGAACAGTCGAGCGTACTCCACCATCGTTTACGTCGGCGTCGTCGCCAAAGTTGGTGGCCAAATCAAATTCCGACGACGCCGTGACAGGGCATGATCCAATCCACCCAAATTAGGATTGCACTTTCCCAGGGTCGACATGGTCCCTGGCAGCTGCCGCTTGAACGGTGTGTTTCCTTTTTTGTGATAAGACGGTTCTTCGCCGGTCAAAGTGAAAGGTTCCTAAGTACCCGAGGTCGCAAATGCGATCTGCGATCTGCAACATGCGTCAGATCCACGTCATCATACAGTAGCCATGTGGGGCAAAACGATCCTCTCGCTCCGCTCAATCGTCCGACTCTCGATATAATTTTAACAGGTCGCGCCGGCTCATCTTTCCATCAGACGATGGACACCACAACCAGCTGAGAATCTTCGGAATGAAGATCATGTGCTCCGCGTCTCACCTCCTCGCGAGTCCACTGGCAGTCCCGCTCATCGGTGCAGTACTGTGTGCTCCTGGAGTACCCAGAGAATCCAATGACCGTAGAACCACCCGCTTATTTCCTCAGACACGACCCTTTGGGCGCGCTTGCAATTTCGGTTCTCAAGACGCCGATGTAGACTTAGCGGGTAGGAAAAGCAGGGGGAGCGAGGGGGAGCGACCCATGCAAAGGGCGCAGATACGAGACTACGTACAGTGGGCCGCATACTAGGGACTCCGGAACAATGCGAGAGCAAAGTAACTTAAGGCCCACCTCAGTTAGGAGTCTTTAAGCAACTAAGCAGCCGGAACATCACTCCACTGTGTTTTCCTTCCCGCTGCCTCTCACTACCACACTGGTACCTTCTCATTTTATCTCCCTTGGTACCACTGACGTCTCCACTCTTCGGGCTACTATCTACAATGTTCGATAATCTCCTCGTACGAGACTTAAAACCTTCGGCGCTCGACCCAGACTTGCGCCCATCTATTTCGAGTGATCACTTGATCAATTAAACTCAATCACCTCGTGTCTGCGTGAGAATTTATGGAACACATCGATAGGGCAGTACCCCGAGCTTCGCACTTCCCCCTATCCCTCTACCCACCACGCCCCGCTGTCTCGCATCGTTTTGTCACCGAGGACTAATCATCCTCCCGTAGATCCCATTCTTTTCCCACATGTGACATGACTGACCAGCCAGGAACGGATCGTTTCCAAGCACTTCTAGAGTCAGCCTTACAGGTTTATGAGGAAACGACCGGCACAAAATTGACCGACCTCGATTATTCGCTTGCTATCGAACTACAGGATTGCCGTTCCACCCCTGGCATGGCTACCTTGTTACGAAAAAAAGCGCAGGACTTCAAAGATCTTCGACAGCGCGATAGAATCTTCGGGTTTATCGAGACTATTGTATCAATTTTATCCCCGATTTCTGCCGTCGTATCCGCCGTCGACGACGCAGGCCTGGTACGCCAAAAGGTCCTGAAGGCCTGTCTTGCATTCCTCACCATTTTCACAGGGATTACTGCCACATGCGAAAGCGATACATTCTACTATTGGCATCCTACTGAACGTATGTACCATTCCTAGGTTCATATGTAGATATCCCTCTGACGTCCGGGTCAATCAGGCGGCCAATGGCGTAATCACGAATTGCGACGAAGTCGCCAATATGCTCAAGTCTATGGAATATTTCATCAGACGTCTCAGAATATATGCTGAATTGTGTCACCCTGAATTGGAGGAGATATTGGTGGACTCGATGGTGGAGCTAATATCCACGCTCGTTCAGGTGACCCAAAAGCTCAAGAAGCGACGTTTGGGTGGGTCCTTTCTCGCTAATGTGTTACTTTACTCAGCGCGATGCAGTCATACTCAAGTTGAAAATGGAGCATTTCGGGGTTAAGTATATCACAGCAGCACGTCAGAGGCTTGACAAACTCCAAGTACAAGAGGATCTGCTTGTCGGAGCTCTAATTCTCAGAGTTGTCGGACCTCTGGCTCTCATGCCCGTCGGAGCTCAGAATCTCAGGGCTGTCGAGGGTGAGTGAACGCCCTCGGCTTATAATCCACTGTGTATTGAATACGTTTCCACAACAAAGCGTCCCCTGACAGTGTCCGGAATGTCCTCGGTACGCTTAGTGTTTTGTTGGCGATAAAGAGCGAGTTCCATGTCTGACTGGGTGCTAGATCGAACGCCAAGTGACACGAACAAGTTGAAACGTCAGCCATCTCCTGAAATTAGCACTCCCTGCTTGAAAGGCTGGGACACTCCGGCAGGTGCCGAGTTATTGCGTAATATTCTAGAGTGGCTCTCTCCTAAACTTCAACATCACGCGCGAATCACGGCACAGCGAGACTGGGGCGTGGTTCGTTAATGGAAACACACTCTCAGAATGGAAGGATTCGGGACCAAGTTCGCTCCTTTGGATCCACGGGAAACGTCAGTTGTCGCCCAGTGTTTACATTTTCGCAGAGACTGATTCCCTCCCTCGTTCGTAGCGGGCGCTGGGAAGAGCGTCCTTTGGTACGTTAAACATTTCCATATTTCTGTCTTGGGGACTTACGGTTTGGTTAGTTCCGCGATCATTGAGGAGATCGAGACCATGCGAAGATCTGAGCTTGCATCACTTGCGTTTTTTTACTATGACTTCAGGGACAGTTCAAAGATCGACGTCCGTGGGCTACTGTCATCGGTGTTATTCCAGTTGTGCAACCAGTCCGACTCCTACTACAATATCCTGTCCGATGCCTTATCGACATACCGCAATGGTGCACAAGAGCCCGACACCAACAAACTTGTCCGGTGTTTAATGGACTTATTGAGATGCCCAGGAGCACGACCAGTTTACCTGGTCATAGATGCGTTGAATGAATGTCCAACCACATCTTATCCCTCCCCCCGCGAAATGCTATTATCACTTTTGGAGGATCTCATCGAGGCACAAGTCCCAGACCTGCACATATGTGTCACGAGCCGCCCCGAGGTCGATATCACGGCTATCCTCGAGCCTCTAGCTTTCCGTTCTGTTTCATTACACGACGAAAGAGGACAACAAGAGGATATCATGAAGTATATCGAGTCGATCGTTAGCGAGGATATGAACATGCGAAAGTGGAGACCAGAGGACAGGCAGCTTGTGATTGATGAGCTGACAAAAAAGCGGATGGGATGTAAGGCATTTATACCTCATCACTTTCATCCATCTCACACGTACCTCCGATAGGTTCAGATGGGTCCATTGTCAGCTCGAATACCTCAGGAGATGCTACCCAAGGAATATCAAGTATGCTCTGGACGAATTGCCGGCGACGCTTGATGAGACATATGAACGCACTTTGCTAGAGATTGAAGAGACAAACTGGGAATTTGTCCAACGACTTATCTTTTGCGTTACCGTGGCTTGCCGCCCGCTCCGAGTCGAGGAACTGGCGGAAATTTTTGCATTTGATTTTAAGTCAGGGGCAATTCCGAAATTTCACGAGGGTTGGCGCCTGGAAAATCCGGTCGAAGCAGTACTATCCACCTGCTCTTCATTACTTGCCGTTGTCAACGTCGAAACGTCTCTCGGGACTTCCAGAGTCGTACAATTCTCTCACTTCAGTGTGAGGGAATTCTTGACGTCTAGACGCTTTGCCGAAAGATTCGACAAGATTTCCCGCCGTTACCATATTTCTATGCCACCTGCTCATACCTTCGTCGCCCAAGCATGTCTGGGTATGCTGTTGCACCTGGATGAAAGCATCACCAGCCGGAGCCTGACGGATTTTCCTCTCGCTGAATACGCAGCACAGCACTGGTTCGAGCACGCCCGTTTTGAAGGTGTATTGCAAGATGTAGTGGAAGGGATGAAACAGCTCTTTGACCGGACGAAACCATATTTTTCTATCTGGCTCTGGATACATGACCCAACATTGCCCCACTGGAAGCGAAGCAAACGAGCCGAAAGGCCATCTTCACCTTGCCGTACCCCTTTACATTATGCCGCTTTTTGCGGTCTACACGGCATTGCGGATATCTTGGCCAATGAACACCCACTGGATGTGAACTCTCAAAGCCTCAGTGATGGATCATCTCCTTTGCATCTGGCTTCACGTGGGGGACATGTGGATCTCGCACGGATGCTGGTAGAGCGCGGCGCCGAAGTGTCGGCCGAGACCAAGCACGGGTCAACTGCGCTGCATTTTGCGTCCTACAACGGCCATATGGATCTCTCGCAGATACTCATAGAGTACAACGCCGATGTGTCAGCACAGAGGAAGGACGGATGGGCTGTGTTACATTTAGCATCCCTCAATGGTCATATCGATCTCGCACGGATGCTCGTGGAGTACGGCGCCGACGTGTCGGTCCGCCACAAGGACGGGTGGACTGCACTGCATGTGGCATCCCTCTGTAACCATGTGGACCTCGCACGGATGCTCGTAGAGTGCGGCGCCGACGTGTCAGCCAAGACCGAGGATGGGTGGACTGCGCTGCACTTGGCATTAGAGAATGGCCATGAGGATCTCGCGCGGATGCTCGTAGCGTGCGGCATCGACGTGTCAGTCCACCACGAAGACGGGCAGACCGCACTACATGTGGAATCCCGCTATGACAAGGTGGGCCTTACGCAGATACTCGTAGAGGACGGCGCCGACGTGCCCAGACCGAGGAAGGGTGGACTGCGCCGCATTACTAAGCGTTGCAGAACGGCCGTGCGGACCTTGGGCGGATATCTAAGAGCGTCGCAGTGACATGACACCCTAGGCAACCGCACAGATCACAATTACAACGACATTCGTTAGATTCCATGCTAAGTATCTTTGGTCGAAGCAGAGGTTCCTATAGTATGGTCGTACTGGCGGCCCGAACAGCGTAGTTAGTGAGTGTCATGGGTCGTAGGAAAACGCGATACACCATACATGTGATGTGTACCTTGGAGAGATCGAAACCGTGACCTTCGTCCTCAGGGCCCCTACTTTGGAGACGTCGCTGTCGGGGTATTTGGTCCCCCATGAGTGTGATGTTCTGGAGTCTATTACCTATGGAGCATGCTTTAGAATATGAAATATATGAAAAGTTGTCCAACCCTCAGCGCCTGCACTGATCGATGTCATGGTAGTAAATAACGAGCGGAAAGAGAGGTGAATGTGCTAGCATATCAGCTACCGGAGTGCCGTGTGTGCAAAGTAGGTAAAGACCGAGATGGGATGGTGACTGGAGTATGAAGTGTCGCCATCTTCGACAAATGTGCGCAAGCTTGTACCACCAGCGTTCGCGGTGGCATTTTCTACCCAATATGATATGCTCATTATTATAAGCTCTTCATCTCCGTCTAGGAGAGCAGGCCGATAAAGATGAAAAGTGTTGAGAAGGCAATCGTCGTCGAGGGCGTTGATCGGTGCTCTACTATGTGGGATCGATTACAGGCGAGCCAGAATTTCACTTAAGGACTTGAAGTAGACAAATAGCAGCAGAAGGGTACGTACCTCCGGCAATGGGATTTATGGTGCCCTCCTCGACCAATTCTTTCAATGGATCTGAGGCGAGACACTGGGGGTACGAGATGGGACATGCAAGGGTGGTAACAGTGGGCGATGATGAGGCCGATTACGGGCGTTTGTTTCCCATGATTATGATCAGATTATCCTCATCGGAACGCTTCGGCGCTCAACCATTCCCATGAGAGGGCCAACTTGTCTCCCTCACGACTTGACCTCCTGGGTGCGGTCTGTAGAAGAAACGAAATCTGAGGTTCCGAGCACAAGTCTGGCCGCAGAACGCCCCTGCAAAGGAAGCACTGGAAGGATCATATTACATATTACTAAAAACAGATGGAAAAAAAACCAATCAAAAATCCAAAAATGAATTGACAGTCTATTGTTAGAGTATTTTGGCGTGAAAAATTCTCCAAGGCCTCCAGGACCCGCTGTTCATCCGCCAAATTGGCTTTGTGGTCAAACTGGTGCTCGTCCTGTGATGAAAAGTTCTGCGAATTGAGCCTGAAGTGCCTCCTTTGCCTTGTAGAGCTTCAGGTACTTGGGAGAGCGTGCGACAAGGCCATTGCTCATAAGAGTCATGCTTTGGAACGTGATCTCAATCAAGGCATGATTGCCTTTCTCCTGCAGGTAAGCGGCGGACATCCGCGAGTCGTGGCGGAATGAGACACAAGACGAAGCGGGATCGGAAGGCACGGGCCGGCAAACGGTCCTAACTTGATCACGTGGTTGCTTGCTGGTCAGTCTCGACCACGTCCCCTCGGTTTCAGTCGATCAGTTCATCGCAGGATTCAAATGAACCCATGGTACGTGCCCTTCCCCTGCCCTTGCGTTTTGTAATTTGTCCTGATTGACAACTGGTTCACGACACGCCGACTACCAACTCGGACCGCAGTCCGCGCTGTTCAACTTCCAATCCCTCCTCGTCATTCTCCTGCTTATTTGCACCTGCACGTACATCCACGCTGTGGCGCCACGGCTTATCGATAGTTACAAACAAGGGTGCGTGCACGCCGTCCATCTTTTCGTCCCATACGTGCGTTCGTCTTCTGCGCGTTTTGTCGCGCACTTATCCTCTCCCCACCACCCTACTTCTCTTTGCCGTTGCTAACAGTCCCCTTGTAGCTTCCTCGGCATCTTTTTCATGTCCGCGCGAATAGGTGCGTCCCTTCCCCACTTTCATCCACGCTCCGCCTGGTACGCCTAACCAACAGCGCCTTATGCGAACTACAGGAGAACGGCTATCGCCTTACGTGGCATTGGCATGTGTCGCAATGGCCGTACGGATGACCCTTTCATGAAGAATTCCCATTGTATTCCCTTCTTCCCATCTTCCCCACCTTTGCTGGCAGCATATACTGCTTCTACCTCTCATAACGCACCGCCACTTGTATCCCCACGCCCCAAGTCATCAACTGCCCGTCCCGTCCGTCATCCGTCACTCCATGACCCTCAGTATATCACGGGCCTTGTCGGCACGCTTACTTATTGATCTACATTTTCGAGAACATGTCAGCTAGTGCCTCGTCATAGTGTTGTGGGTGGTATCGTGCGCTGAATACCGCTCCGACGTTCATTATCTTCTGCGGGGAGCAATTAAGCGACCAGAGACGCACTAAGTTGCTGTTCCCATTCCCATGCGCTGAGAGTCCAGCACCGCGGCCGTTTTCGACCGCCCTTTCCCAAACGAACCTCTCAGATGCTTCGAACAACGTGACCTCCCTGAGACAAGAGGCAGACGGCATGACTTGATGAGAATTCTGATGTTGATCATTAAACGCACCCTCATCCCCTGCATGCTTGGTGCCAACGTGTTCTAACAGGTCAGAAACATAATCGTTGAGGCATAGAATGTATAACTCAGAGTATTCCACAACATCTTTTTAAAGCGTGACGCGTGATGCCTCGATTGGAAAACCGACCAATCAATCTGGCGTTTGGCTACATATTGAGCAAAGTGAAGCTCTCCAACTCGTACAAGTTGATGCGGCTATTCAGCCTGAGCAGATAAAACCGTCAAATTAGGCAGAAAAAAAACCGTTCCCCACTCATATCCATCAGGTCTACTGTAAAAGACTGAGTATAACATGCTTCCTGAACAGGAAGGAGACATGATTCGTACGTCAACAGCGCCACGTTCAATTTTTCTTTTGAGTCTACTAGTAGCAGGCTTCGAGTTCAAGTGCCACCGCGGCTGGAAGGTCCGAGCGAGAGAGGAAGCCTGGGGCCGGGGAGGAGGCGAGCGGTTGTCTCAGCAGCTGAGGTGGGACTTGAGTCATCACCTGTTGTATGAGGGAGATTTCGGTGGGACATGAGATGTGGCAAGCCCATGGAGGGGCGACGACGGTGTGGATCTGTGGCGCCGTGGCCGCGAGTCGCGCACTTGGTCGCGCAGGTTGTTGTGATAGAATGTTTCCCATGAATCTATACAACGTGTTCTCTGCTACCGGGTCATAAGAAAACCATAATGAACGTACGTACTGTTGCAGCACATATCCCCACATGCAACATGCAATCGCTGATGCCCCAAAGTTCCTCCTCCACTTCAAGTTCACATACGCTGCAAGTTCAACTGCATCAGAGCCATTCCTCGGAATATTGGTGTCGTCGTTCTAGGTGTCTCGGGTCGACCTCTATATGGCGAAAAAGCTGTTGGTTGAGGTGGAATAGCAGCCGATGACGTGCAAGTCACATAGTCCAGGGCGACCACCGGCGGAGACTTATTGGTGAAACCATTTGAGGTAGAATATTAGCCCCCGGAGGAAGGGGAAACGGCAGTGGGAATAATATGGGGAAGCAGAAGGAGGAAGTAGCTTTATGGCGCCGTTTGAATAGGGTGTTGTGTCGGGTGGCTGCGGGTCGCCTTTAGCACTGTAGCGCTTCCAGTTGGCCTGACCCAAGGACCTCCCATTCTCAACTCTAATTCAATAGTCACTCCCTAAACATGTTGCCTCGCAAGGGTGTCTATGATCTCCCAGAAAGAATCTGCGAGAAGGTACCGAGTTGTGCCGGTGCTTCCCAATGTCGGAGGTATGCTCCCTTCTATGTTTATCGCTCCTAATTGTGCATAAACGACCATAATCCACCGCCAGCAGCCGCAATGTTACATCTATCAACATCCTCGATGATGATTCGCTTATCAACATATTTCGTCTATATCGCCCGGACCTCTTGGACGAAGACGAAACCGACGAGATTCGCATCTTAAGGGGGGGAGAATGGCGCCGCGAACGTTGGTGGTACAAGCTTGTGCACGTCTGTCGAAGATGGCGATCTCTTATCCTTGAATCCGCATCCTACCTCGGCCTCTCCCTCCACTGTACACTCCGAACGCCGGTGGCGGACATGCTGGCACATTCTCCTCCCCTTCCGCTCGTCATCGATAAGCTCGGCCCGAGTTTGCTTTCCGAGATAGAGGATCATGTGGGTACTATCAAGCTCGCCCTCCGACACCACGACCGTGTGCGCCGCATTCGCATTGCGGTGTTCCTCCCGTATCTGCCAAATTTGTTCAACTGCATGGACAAGGAATTCCCGATCCTGGAACACCTATACATCGACTCGTTGTCCTACGACCCTTACGGCACGGGTATTGTACTCCCCGAGACGTTTCGAGCGCCAAATCTGCGCCATCTCGTCCTGGTGAATTTTGCCCTTCCGGCGGGGTCTTCGTTACTTGCAACCGCGACGGGTCTCGTCACATTATCCCTCCACTTCATTCCTCCATCTGTCTCCTGGAGCTTGACCGATCTTCTCCATAGGGTTTCATCGTTGCCGCATCTACAGACATTTGGGATCTCGCTTCGCTCTCGTGTGCCCAATCATGTTGTCGAAAGGCAGGCTCTAAATACGCAGAACGTGACGCATGTCGTGCTTCCCAACCTCCGCTGGCTCGGGTTCGAAGGTGGCAGCACTGACATGGAAGCCCTTCTGTCGCGTATGACAACACCTCGTCTAGAAAAGCTTCAAACCTACCTTTCCAACAGAGTCATCATGTCTGTTACGAACCTCCAGCAATTTATTAGCAATTCAGGGATCCTCAGGTTTACCGGCGCCAGCTTGACGTTTGGTCTGCGGGGATTTGCCTTAGAGGCGTATCCCTGTAAAGGGTCCAGAACGTATGCCTTGTCCATGTCACTTGACTCTGTAATCGAAACTTGGCCATTATCTTCTACTGCATCGATACTCGGCGTCCTCAGTCCAGTATTCTCTGGGGTGATGCACCTCTCTGTTGGCATTTGCGACTTCAATCATAGGATATACTTGGGATTGCCCATATACAATGAAGCTGACCGCACGCAGTGGCGTGATGTTCTCAGAGCGTTCAACAACGTGACGACGCTTCGGGTGGAAGATGGCCTCATCAGGGAAATATCTCGTTCTCTCAACGTTCGCGATGGAGAATCGACGATGGACCTGCTACCCGAGCTCAAGGAGCTCATATGTGGTGCAAATGTCGATGCTGACGATTCGTTCGACACTTTCGCGGCTTTCATCGAGGCACGACAGCACGCCGGCCATCCCGTGACCCTGATCAGTCGTTGAACACACCTCTTCGATCAGCCGTTGTGGGCTATGATATGCAGCAGCGAGTTCCAGATGCCAGGCTTGGTGACTGTCGTCATAGTACGGCCCCCAAATGCAATTTGTGCATGACCTGTTCTATCACCCGGTTTCCTACGGTACCCATTCCTTTCACAGTATCGTTACGGCCATCTCGATTCGCTGACGAAGTCATGGCGCCAGACAGACCCCACATAGATCTCATCACATGGATGTATACCACCTTCCCACATTTCTATGCCTCTTACATTCCGTCTAATTTGGCCCCACTTTGGATTCTCGGTCGCTAGCTTTGGCCATACCTACGATAAGAACGCACTATGGGAGCACCTATACCGCCTTATTTGTGCCACTAGTATCCTATTTTGTATAAATATCTCAGCCAAGTGTGATGATACATACTCCTGATGTTTGATGATATTGATTGTACCGCTGTCTGCTGCGTCTTGAAAGAAGATTTGGGACTGTGGCCAGCCACTACAATAGCCAGGACCTCAACCTCGGATGGACGTGGGGGTTTGAGGAGCGAGGCCGGAGTGACCTAGCAAGTGAGTTCGAAGATGTCTTGATGAGAAAGGGTGACTCGGAGAGGCCGCGGTCCCGAAGTATCGAGAGCGCGCAGAAAGATGAAAAAAAACCCCGGGAGCAGCGTGGATGTCGGTGTGTTGTCGCCGACGCTAGCAAGGATCTTGAAGCGTTGACGAGATAGGATGACGTCGGCAGCGACAGAGGAAGATGACAACATATATGATGGTGATGATGGCGATGAGGGCGATGAGGAAGACGAAACGAAGGCGATGGCGAAGACGAAGACGATTAGGAAAGCGAGAGAGATGGTGGTGGCGATAAGTGAAACGCGAAGACTGAAGACCAGAAGGACGGCTGCGGCACGGCAGGCTCGCAAGTCGAAGCACAGTCGAAACACACAGAAAATAAGGAGAAGGTGGGGCTGCAGTTGCCTGGCTCTTCACGAAGCCAGACGCGGGGGTATTTATACGCAGATCGAGACGATATAGAAGAGAGTACTCTACGCGCAGAAGTGAGTAGGAACAGAAAATAAGAGACGAACGTGTAAGGTGAAACTGCCGACGACAAGCCGCGCGGCGTCGTATGCGAAACAGCGGTGTCCGAAAACGATTGAAATTCTACTGAATCGTCATAAGGTGCACGACATTGAGCACATGGATAGGAAGGGCGAGGAACGGTGTGGCGATGGTCGATGGGAGGTGAAATACGAATGTCTAAATCAAAAAGAATATCGGAAACGTACGAAACAGTAACTCCGGTGCACATATATACAGCGAGGATCCTTCCGACATGGGTGTGGTCCGTGCCGCTGCTACGTGGAGTGGCGGGCTTTTCGATGCGGCGCGTGGTGGTGACATCGGCCGACGGATTGGTGTGATCTGCGAGTCTTCAGCCACATGGATCAGGGCGCGACGAGGGGCAGGTCTTGTTCTTGATAGGGAAAGGCGTCAATTGCGTGACGGGGAAAGTGGGAGGCAGGAACGACGAGAGGGGCGAGGCGAGGAGAGCAAGGCGGGGGAGAGGGTGGGAGCCTGAGTTGGCGAATGGCTAGGCGCGTGGGAGGAAAGGTTGGAATAGAACGCGACATGTTTGTTGTCGTCTCTTATCGCTGCAGTAAGGAGTCATTGTCGTCCGACTCATCAAATCTTTGCGTCCTCCCACTGCAACTTCCTTGAGCCTCGATAACTCATGCACATGAATAGACTCCTGCGCCGCATCATATGGCACTGCCTCTCATGACCTCTGCGCCTCCTCATGCATGCTTCGGAGGACTGATGCGATAAGGCATGTTTTGTCGGTCGACTCCGACTGAGCCTATCTTCACGCGCAAGCGGGGTTGCGGAGTTCCCGTCGGGCTTCATTGCCCAAGCGTGCGTGGCAGATCCATCGTGTCATACTTTCCCAAAGTCATCACCGTCACCCATCTCCCCCCCATTTAACTGTGAATTGGGCGACCGCCTACGTCATCACCAATACGCGGCAGGAGAAGTGAGGCGATTGTGACTCATTTGTGAGTTTTCATCGCTGCCCGCTTAAGGGCTTTGACAGCAGGGCTGGTACAGTGGGTGGGTCTCCCACTGCCATAGTAGTACGCGGCGATCTGGGCACCATATCGTGTGGCCGGGGGTAAATCGGAAGCAGGTTTTCATCTTGTGATGGCTGTCTCAGCTAGCCAGGGCCTGGGCCGGAGGAGTCCTTTGCTCGTCCAGAGGGCGCTTAATGATAATGATACCCTGCAAGCAACCACAGGGGTATGGGTAGCGTGTGGAGGTGGGTTAACATGAAGCTCATAATGAGGTACATGAGTGAGTACTGTATATGCAGGTGCAATGTTGGTTAGCAAAGGCATGGCATATCATGCACATATGACATCACCCCAGGAGGGTGGCAAGTCTTCCTGTCACTCTTGCTGTCTCCAAGTCTTACAGTGTTGGACAGCATAACTTGACAAATTTGCTAGTGCCTGAACCATAAATTTAGAGGGCAAATGGAGACTGGAATTGTGATCAGGGGGCCTGAATATGTCCAAAACTGCCCTTGTTTAAACATTCCCATGATTTTTGGGTTTGGACATTTTTTGATCTGAAACTTTTATATTATGAGTACCCCTTAAGGGGGTCAGACCGGTCAGTTTTTATCAACAACTGCCTCAATTGCCGTCATAGCCTGCTCTCCGACCCGCTGGTGTGATTTCTGTTGACGCACCACCCATTTGGCAGCCTTTCCAGTGAGTCCCTGCCAATATGCTTCCATAAACCTCCAAGACCTGTTGAAGAACTGCCAGATAACATCAACCAGGCACACGTCAAGGGATTCACGCATGATCTTCTTTGCTTCCGCAAATTTGTCCTTATAAACTTGCCTGTATCGGTGTTTACACCAGCCCCAGTACTGTATGGATTGAGAGCAGATAGCAATGGAATAAAATAAAAACAAACCATTTCAATGG
>Ga0307510_10005073_pt1 | contig 15627 bp, 10 predicted proteins | sample 12_EM_MG_FD_207224 | JGI IMG/M metagenome (GOLD analysis project Ga0307510, IMG submission 207224) | Populus trichocarpa ectomycorrhiza microbial communities from riparian zone in the Pacific Northwest, United States - 12_EM | ecosystem: Host-associated > Plants > Roots > Unclassified | place...
AGATTTGTTTAATTCGTGTCCAAAAATGTTTTTGTATTTTCACTCTTTTAAAAAATAGTAAAATAACTAAATTACTTTTAAATTAAGATTTCTTTAACTAACATTCAAATGTTTTTTTGTATTTCCTGTCTAGTTGTTTGGTTACCATTTAATTAACCTAGAGGTAATTAGATATTTTAATAAATATAAAATATTTTTTTAAAAAGGGCTAACACGTGCAGTTCACGCGTGAGTGCATGTGTGATTTTCCTGTACCTTAAGTGGCGCGTGCGGGGTTGTGCAACGGATAAACAATGATTTTTGGGGCGGCATTCAAATTTTCCTAACGGTTTTTTTTTTTAAGATAACGCGTGGTTTACTTACCTCTAGTTTAACATCGACAATTTATTGTATTTTTAATTAAAAAATATTATACATTACGTTACTAAATATACACTAGTTGAACCATACACTATTTGTCTATTTTTCTTTTGTCTTTCTCCTGTATTATAAGTATCCAGTAATTATAGTGTAAGCATAATAAATTTTTCCATTTAATACTATTACAAAAACTCATTTTAAACATGGATTTCATAATGGAAAAAGATATTAATCATTATGTAACTATGATCCAATCAAATCTACACCCAATTTAACCTAGTCTCAAAAACATTAATTGGACTTAGTTGATCTCACCAATATCAATCTTTTTCCTAATTATAAATGCTAAGCAAACCCCACATTAAATTACTCAAAACTTAATTACTTTACTTTGAATTAATCAAAATTTCCTTGGCATGTCTTTGCACTCATGGCAAAACACGTGCTCTCAAGGAATTTCAGTACAAAAATCTAACGTCTAATCTTTTTCTTTTTGGACACATACAAGCCTGAGAAAGAGGAGAGAAGAAGCAAAAGCATTACATGGACACACACATCATTATCAACAACAAACATCATGCAATAACACAAACAGCATTCAGGCGGTAAACAAAACCTAAAAGGAAAACACACTAACACAGAGACAAGCTTCAGATCCTAGGATCCTCAGCTTTGTTCCTTACCAACATCATTGTCAACATCAACCGCCTCCACCATTGCTAAATCTCTGTCTCTGTCTTACTCTTATTTTTTTATTTGGAAAAAGAGAGAGAATACTTTCTCTCTAACTGTCAAAGCCTGTTGATTGAAAGCAAAGTTTCAATCTTTCTCAGACACAAAGGCAGTGAGAGACAAAGTGTGAATAGGAAGACAAAAATAACAGTTACCCATAAAAGGGGTTTCTTAAAATCCCAGCAAAACTCATGCTTTCTCTGGTTACTCAACAGACACTACTCTGTGTTGTGCAATCATTTATCGGGGTTTCTTGAGCTTATTTGAGGAATGTTTTGTTCTTGGTGCAATGTGGGTTCAATTTTGTAGGTGAGTGATTCTGTTGGAACTTCAGAGGGAAAATAATAAAAGAAATGGCTTTGTTTAGAAAGTTCTTCTATAGAAAACCACCTGATGGGCTGTTGGAGATCTCTGAAAGGGTTTACGGTATGCTCTAGTTTGAATTAATTTGCAAACTTTATGGTTAAAGACTGATGGGTTTTGGTTCTTTTGTGTTTTGAATTTCTTGCATTGATGTTGGTAGGTAATTGGTCTTGAAAGTCTCTTTCTTTTGTGATGTTATTGCTGGTAATGTAAATGCTTTGTTTGTACTGATTGTTAGTTTTTTGAATTACCTGCACTGGGATTGTGGATAATTGGTTTCCCTGTCTCTATCTTTAACTTGAGGTTTAAAGAAGATTCTTGTTTTTTTTTTTCCCGATTTTGTTGTATTTGTCATTTGATTTTCAACTCTTTGAAACTAATTGTATTGATGCTGATAGGTAACTGGTTTTAAAGTTTATATCTTTTAAAATACTGTTCTGGATTATGCAGATATCATGTTACGTAAATAGAAACAGTTTGCTCACTTTAGAGTTCAAGATTGTTGGTTTTCTTTTGTATTGAATCTCATCTATTTATCATTCATGTCTGAAGTATCGCTTGCATGGATGTTGATGGGTATTTGGTTTTATAGTCTCTTATCTTTGGAAATAGTACTGTGGATAATGGTGCGTGGAGTTTTTATGTTTGTAAATATTAATGATGGTTCGTGTTGTTTGGTTTCAGTCTTTGATTGCTGCTATTGTATGGATACTTTTGAAGAGGAAGAATATAAAGTGTACATACGAGGCATAGTGGGTAAGCTTCGTAACCATTTGCCTGATGCTTCATTTATGGTGTTTAATTTCCAAGAAGGTGAAAATCAAAGTCAGATTGGTAGTGTATTGTCTGAATTTGACATGACTGTGATGGACTATCCTCGGCACTATGAAAGTTTCCCCTTGCTCTCAATGGAGATGATTCATCATTCCTTGCGGTCTAGCGAAAGCTGGCTGTCACTTGGGCAACAAAATGTGGTCTTGATGCATTGCGAACGAGGGGGGTGGCCGGTTCTGGCTTTCATGCTAGCTGCATTATTGCTATACGGGAAGCAGTTCACTGGTGAGCAGAGAACCTTAGACATGATTTACAAGCAAGGGCCTCAAGAGCTTTTACACCTGATGTCCCCTATTAATCCATTACCTTCGCAATTGAGGTACTTACAGTATGTATCAAGGAGGAACATGGGAACACAATGGCCTCCGCTGGATAGAGCACTTACATTGGATTGCATTATTCTTAGAGTCATTCCTTGTATGGATACAGAGGGGGGTTGCCAGCCAATATTTAGGATACATGGACAAGACCCTTTTATGGTTGTTGATAGGACTCCTAAAGTTCTGTTCTCAACACCAAAAAGGAGCAGATTTGTCCAGCATTACAAGCAGGTAGCTCAAGTTTCTTCAATTTGGACACTTTCTTATACAATTTGATTTGAAAAGTTATTTTGTATTTTTTTCCAGATCAGAAAGCAATCTTCTTATCATTGTTTATGCTGTTCTACATTACTTAAATTAGACGCTTTTCTAGGATCTGCCTTACTTTTAGAAGCAGTAATGATACAGCTGAATTTCTTTGTAAAAGTGGGGTCTATATATCCCCCCCCCCCCCCCATCTGATTGACCTTTTCAGTTGGCAATGCTATTCCGTGTTTTTCTAATTATGATGGTTATTAGCAAAGAGTTGTTACCATTAACACTCATGTTATATTTGTTGATGTAAAGTTTGCTGTGCATGCTTTCAAATTCTTCTTTTATTTTGGCAGGCAGATTGTGAATTGGTTAAAATCGACATTAATTGTCATATCCAAGGTGATGTTGTCATGGAGTGTATTAACTTGGACAGTGATCACGAGAGGGAACAGATGATGTTTCGGGTCATGTTTAATACTTCCTTTATAAGTTCAAATATCTTGATGCTTAATCGTGATGAAATCGACACCTTATGGGATGCAAAGGATCAATTTCCCAAGGACTTCAGAGCAGAGGTATTGAGTTATCTTTCATTTCTAGAAATTTACAATGTCTAGTGGTGATTAATTGTTCTTGGTTTGGATGCAGGTTCTTTTCTCAGAGATGGATTCTAGTACTCCTATTGGTGCAATTGATTTGCCTGGTTTAGAAGAGAAAGATGGCATACCTGTGGAAGTGTTTCCCAGAGTTCACGAGATTTTCAGCAATATGGACTGGCCAGATACAAAAACTGATGTAGCACAAAATATGCACCATCATATCATGGAACCCCAAGAAAATTTGGACAGCTCTCCCCAGAGGGCAGAAGGAGGAAGTGTACTGATGGAATCAACCTTTGTCAGAGTTCAAGAGAAACCGAAACTAAATGAATCAGAAAACAAGACTCCAAGTCCCACTTCCATTACCCTGGTGAAACAATCCACTCTCTCTTTCAAACCATTTTCAGATACAAATTCAGTAAGAGAGGAGGCTGAACCCCAAGAACTAAAGGTTGCCCTCCAATCTATGCCCTCTATTAAATCATCTCCTGATGCAAATTCAGCTAGGGAGAAGGTAGAACCCCAAGAACTGAAGGTCGCTTGCCAATCTACGCTCTCTATTAAGCCATCTTTAGATGCAATTTCAACTCAAAAGAAGGTTGAGCCACAAGAGCTCCAGGTTGCTCTCCAATGGCCAGCTCAATCTAAGATCATATCACAGCGAGTACCCCAGAGATCACTCTGTTCTCCAGTTTCCTACGGCAATAACTTACAGGGCTTACCTGTGCCTATGTCAAGATACCACAGTGCACCCTCTGCCCTAGGAATTACAGCTTTGTTGCATGATCATGCTGTATCTAAAGGCGAAGAAGTCGTGCGTCCAGTGACATTATCTCTGCCTTCCTCAGCTATTTCATCTCCAATCACAGGTGTGCTTAAACCTCCACCACTCAATAATGTGTCTGCTCCAAGGACACCACCACTTCCTACACCATTGCAATCTTCATTTGAAGCTCCTAAAACAACAGAAAAGCCTTCTCCAACATGTCATATTCCTCCAGCTATTCCTCAACCTATTTCAATTTCTTCTCCCGTCACAGATCCACCCAAACCTGCACAACTCAATCATGTGGCTGCTCCGGGGACACCACCATGCCCTCTTAACCCATTGCAATCATCAATTGAAGCTCCCAAAACTACAAATTTTTTTTCCGGTGCTTGTCATATTCCTCCTCAATCCAGAGGAACAGATTCTGTACTTAATCAACATCCTCAACCAACATCAGACAGTATCCACTCACCATTGTTTCCATCTCTTCTCTCTTCTCTTTCTTATTCTTCTTCTCCTGTTATCAAGAGTTCATCTTCAGCTCCCCCAGCTCCTCCTCCACCCCCTTCTTTTTCAAAGGCATCCCCATCTCCTTTCACCAAGAAATCATTCCCAACTCCCCCTCCCCCTCCCCCTCCCCTGCCTCCTTTTACAGCAGCACCTCCATCTTCCACTAACAGGAACTCGTATTCAGCTCCCCCTCCTCTACCTCCTGGAATGGCTTCAAAGGTTGCCAGCTCAGGTACTGCACAGTCTGGGAAGAACTTGGCTGTTGTGCCTGGACCACCACCACCACCACCTCCTCCTCCTCCTCCTCTACATCCTGGATCTGCCCTGGGCCCTGCAAATGCTCCTTCAGTGCCACCACCACCACCTCCCCCTCCTAGTTCTGTTGCAAAAGCTTCTTCATTTAATAATGCCGCACATATTCCTCCTGTGCCACCTCCTGATCCTTTGACTAAAGGGTTGTCAAGAACTAGTAGCGTCTCCTCACCTCCTCTACATTCTGGATCAGCCCTGGGCCCTGCTAATGCTCCTTCAGTGCCACCACCACCCCCTCCTTCTAGTTCTGTTGCTAAAACTTCTTCATTTAATAATGTCGCGCATATTCCTCCTGTGCCACCTCCTCCTGCCCCTTTGACTAAAGGGTTGTCAAGAACTAGCAGTGTCTCCTCACCATCTCATGCTGGAGTTAGAAATGGAAATGTGCCTTCAGTTCCTGGACCACCATCTGGTGCTCCATTTAGTGCAAAGGGGCAGGGCATGTTACGTATAAATGCAAAAAATCAACCCAGAAAAGCCAACCTGAAGCCTTATCATTGGTTAAAATTAACCAGGGCCATGTCAGGAAGTTTGTGGGCTGAGGCACAAAAAGCTGATGAAGCTTCCAAGTATGCATCCTTTTGTTTGATTGCTGTATCTTAATTTTTTTTTTCCACTAGTATCTCTGTGTTGCCACTAATTAAACCTTATCCAATTTGTCTGTACTAGGGCTCCTGAGTTTGACATATCAGAACTTGAGACTCTTTTCTCAGCGGCTGCTCCAAATTATGATTGTGGGAGCACAGCAGGGAAATCAAATCGACGCACCTTGGGACATAAATCTGATAAAATCCAGCTGGTAATCAGTGTGCTATCATGGAGTGGGGCCTATGCTTAATTCTATTGATTGCATAACTTACATTTATTAATGCCATGTTTTAAATTCACTACACGGGGCAAGATATGTCCCAGCCAGCTGCCCATTTTAGCTTTGCTTATTTTTGACAAACAAGCATCCACAGTGCCATTGTGTTTAGTTTCGCTAATACTTGTATATAATTATAGATTCCTTATAAAGGAAGTCAGCTCTAAGTGGGTTGCGTTTCTAGTGCAGCCATGTAGGATTAGGATTGGGTTTCTCCAGTTGATTGATTTTGATCATCTTCAGTGTAGGCTAGGATAATCGGTTTTCCAAAACTTTATCAATTGCTCAATTGGTGTTAATAGTCCAAAGTTATCTGTTTAATAGTGTTTTAAAGAAATAGATTAATACGAAACTTTTCACCAGAACAATTCATTTGGTTGCAAGAACACTCTTCTTTGGTTTGTTTTGCAATTACTGGAACTGTTTTTATTGCAAGCTCACACATTCAGTGCTTGATCATGCATTTTTGCTGTGTATACTGTATTCTGGATAGTAGTGAAAAAATAGCAAACCATCTCATTTAAATTCGTTTCTTCATGAGGTATTTACTGGTCCTGCAGATTGAACTGAGACGGGCATATAATTGTGAGATCATGCTTTCAAAGGTTAAAATTCCTCTGCCAGACCTGATGGTAAGCTGAACCTTGTTGCGGTTGTTTGAGCTAAATTTTTCTTAAAACAATACAGTATTTAGACTATAGGCTGCAATTTCAAAGCTGACAAGATTTTTATAATTATTTTGTGTTCAACGCTTCTGTAGCTATCCATGAACATGTGAATGTTTGTCATAGTGCTTTCATTATGGTGATTGATAACTTAGGTTTTCTTGTTATTCCATCTACCTAGCATTCCTATGTGATTCCTTTGGAATTTCCACATATACCAGCCTTCATGCTGTTGTAATTAGTTCACCTGGAATCTACTAAATGATGATGTGTAATTGGTTTTGAATTTGAGAAAACATGTTAACCCTGATAACTGGTCCTTTTAATGTAAATGAACGAAGACATACTTTTTCTGCTGAAGTTTGCTATGCATGCTGCATTCATTTCAGAGTTTTAACTGCTTAAATGATTTTGGTCGGTTCTCTTATGTCCTTGCTTCTCTAACTGTCTTACAGAGTTCAGTTCTTGCTTTGGATGATACAGCATTGGATATTGATCAGGTTGATAGCCTTATTAAGTTTTGTCCAACAAAAGAGGAGATGGAATTACTCAAGGTATTAAAAATACACGTGCTGCTTATTTAGTTTTTTATGCCCATAAATCCTTCACTACTTCACACGAGAGCTTTAAACTGTCACCACCAATTAATTATTTTTCTATTTGTTCATAATTTAAAACATTGATTAGCAAAAGCAATCCCCCATGTTCATTGAGTTAAAAATCAGAATTTCTCACATTCAGGGTTATAATGGAGATAAAGAGAACTTGGGAAAATGTGAACAGGTGAGTGAAGTATTGATTTTTCGCATTAACTTTCTTGTTCGCATTATTGTATTTCTAGCTTTTTATAGTTTGTGCCCCTGTTACAAATGAAATGCAAAAAAGTTGGCTTATATGCTACTCTCCTTGCTCTTTACTCCTTTTAATCCATTAATCAACCAGCTGGCAATGAATAATACTTATTGACATTCATGAACTTTTGGCTTCCTATTTTTGTTGCATATCCTTGGAAACAAATCATGAAATGTGCTGCAATGTGGTTTGAGAATATCCACTCCAGACATATATTGGTCTTGTATTCTAATTTAACTCCTGCATTTTTCACAATAGTTTTTCTTGGAAATGATGAAAGTGCCACGTGCAGAGTCAAAGCTAAGAGTTTTTTCATTTAAGATACAATTCCAATCCCAGGTTAGAGGGCAATCTCTTTCGTTGTTATTTGTAGTTTTTGGCAATAGAGGTCCCTGTGGTTCAATGATTCAGTCGTACTGGACCATGTGGTTTTGAAAGGGCAATTGGATCATTGAAATTTTGGACCCGGGTCAAAGTCCCTCCCTCCAATTTTTTTCAGAAATTTCTGTTAATATTGTTTTGCTTAAGGGCACATGACATCCACTGATTGCTGGAGATTTTGGTCATCATTGACCAAATTTGACCGCTGATTATTAACTTTAATGGAATTTGGTAACGGAATTGGATGGAGGGATAATCTATGTCCAAAAAATCAAATCTTAAGACCCAATTTCCCTTTTCTGAACCATAGGGTTCAATGTGACTGGAGCATAGAAGCATAGGGACCAGTGCTACAGAAAAACCATTGTTTGCAAATATTCAGCTCTTGTCTTGGACCTATTTCAGGTTTCTGATCTCAGAGGCAATTTGAATGTTATAAATTCAGCTTCTGAAGAGGCAAGTCGGATCTTTTTACTTCAATTTTTTCCAGCAGTGCTAGTTCTCTGAAGATTTTCATCCCTTAGAGTATTTCCAATCATGTATTTTATCAGATCAGGAGCTCAGCGAAGTTGAAAAGGATCATGCAGACTATTCTTTCCCTTGGTAATGCTCTCAACCATGGTACTGCAAGGGGTAAGTTGATGGGTTGCAATTTCATCGGTTAGTATCCTGTTGTAACAACCACCCTAGAGAATATGAATCAGACATATCAGTATTGCACATTAGTTTGTGCCCATAGTAGAAAAGTCTAACAAATAGCTTGTTAGAGACAGCCACTAAGTTAATGGGTTGCAACTTCATCGGTTAGTATCCTGTTGTGACAACCACCCTAGAGAATATGAATCAGACATATCAGTATTGCACATTAGTTTGTGTCCATAATAGAAAAGTCTAACAAATAGCTTGTTAGAGACAGCCACTAATCTAATCTAGAGGATTTGTTTGTGCTAAACCATAACTACCGATGACTTTCTTTGTGTCTGGTTTTTATGTTTTTTACATACTAGAAACCTAATATTTTGTTTTAAATAAGATGCTGAATAACCTCCTCCTGTATAATCGCAAGTCTTTTAGATCCTAACATGAACTGTAGGATATTGTAACTTTTTCATTGCAAAATGCCAAGCTTTTACTATAAATCCTTTTTATGCTCTAGTGTGTTCATACTTAATAAGCTAGTTGATCCAGGACACTATCACCCAGAAAGTGATTAGAGCTAAAGAAATAACAAGATAGATAACTATACCTTACACCCTGAAGAATGTGATTTTGTAATTACATTGAGATTGAAATGTTATACTTGAACTTGGACTTGAAGATCATATGGTTGGGCATGCACCGTACATGCATTGTCAATCAAACAAGTAGCCCTTGTTAATATGCAGAAGGTTTTAATCTGACATTGAAGATCTTATTTGATGAGATTAATTTCAGGATTTTGGGAGCTAATCCCTATGCCTGTCTTATTCTTGTGTTTCTCTCATATCCTCTCGATGTGCTTGCATTGTCTGGATTTGTTCTTTCAGAAAATTTATAATTTCATTGCTCTAGGTTCTGCTGTTGGATTTCGATTGGATAGTCTCCTCAAACTCACTGATACACGAGCTCGAAACAACAAGATAACTCTCATGCATTATCTTTGTAAGGTACAGTATTTCCTTTTAAATTGAATTGCAGTTTAAAACATGAAGAAACTAAAATACTAAAATTAAACCCCATATTTTTCCTAAGCAACTTAAAAAATATATTGTAGGCCCACATCATACTCCTAAAGCTTAAATAAGTCAAGTAACTCGGACAAAACAGATGAGAAATGTTTATGTATTTAGGATGGTTAATAAATGAAAAGTTTGTCATGCTGTATCTTTGGATTTACCTTTTAAGTGGCATCAAGGTTCTAATGACTGAAAGACTGTATACTCTGAAATATAATTGAATAATTTTTTCTTCTTAATTGATAAGATGACAATTGATGCTTATACCGAGAGGGCATTTGTTTAGCGTAAAATACTTTTCAAGAAAATGATTTTCTGCGTTTGTTTTTTGTAAAATAATTTACAGGAAAATCAATCAACTTAAAATATTTTATAGTCAACTTTTAAACTTAGTTTATTTATTAAAAATTATTTTCAACTCATGAATTTCTATAAAATATTTTACAAACAGTCACAATATCATCCAATAGTTTCAACCATCACCACCTCTATTGTTGCCCTCACCACCCCACCACCTCTATTGTCGCCCTCACCACCCCACCACCATTACCATCACTTCATTATCATAACACATCAACATAATTCTACCACTAACATACTTTTCAATCTTTACTTACCCAACATCATAAAATATTTTTCTTATAAAATGTTTTATGCAAAGCATTTTACATGTAAAATATTTTCCATCCATACAATATTTTATGCAAAACATACGCTCCTTGAAACCTGTCTTGTTGAGCTAGCTTAAATGCATATAACAATGATGAATCTTGAAATCTAATCCTCAGAGAGCGTGAATCTGTTTTTCCTTTCCTTTTCTTTTTGGCAAAGAAATATATTTGCAATTGTTAACTTTTTTGCAGAACTTTCCTATATTTTGTGCTCATTGAACATTAGAGGATGCCAAATAAATGGAGAATAAAACTTCGGACAAAAATATTTTTTTGGGTTTGGTGTCGAATCTTTTTATATGAATTTTAGGTACTGGCTGAAAAGCTTCCAGAACTGCTAGATTTTTCGAAGGATCTTGTGAATTTGGAGGCTGCAACAAAAGTAATCCTCCTCCTCCTCCTTTGTGTGTGTGTGTTTTTTGTTGGCAATTTCAGTTTCCATTACATTGTTTGCTTGCTAAGCTATATGTTGTATTTTGTGCAGATACAATTGAAATATTTGGCAGAGGAAATGCAAGCTGTTAGTAAAGGACTTGAAAAAGTTATGCAGGAATTGACTGCTTCAGAGAATGATGGTTTGGTCTCAGAAAGTTTTTGCAAGGCAAGTCCTTTTCAGATACTCCCTTCACTGTGGATAAAGGTTTCTTAGGATTTGTTACCGGAATTGCCTGCAGTTAATGGAATTACTCACCATTGGCATGCATGCAGGCACACATGCACACTGAATATCCTTTACCTTGGCAGATTGTACTCATTAATATCTTTTTTATCTTGTCCCTTGGAAATGTTCAGAATCTCAAGGTTTTTCTTGCTTTTGCTGAAAGTGAAGTGAGGTCTTTGGCTTCCCTTTATTCCTCCGTGGTATGTATATGAACTTTTGTTTTGACCAGCTGACTTTGAACAAAAATGCTGTGCTTCAACTTGAACACTCATTGCCAGTGATTTTTGTTTCCCGAATTTGAATGTTTTAGGGTAGAAATGCAGATGCACTGGCTTTTTATTTTGGGGAAGATCCGGCACGTTGCCCATTTGAGCAAGGTATTTTCCAGTATATACTAACTTTGTTAAAATGGATATCCCACATAGATTCCAATTTCTGACAGCTCTCTCTTATTCTAGGAATCTGAATGGTGTCAGTTAGGCTGCAATATTTTAATTTTCAGCCCATCATTAGTAATGCTGTATTCAATAATTACTAAATTAACACACACTCTTCACTATACAGTTTTTGCATATGTATACATGTGCATATCCATGTTTTCTCTGTGTATGGTTATGATATTTATGCGATGCTTAAATATTATCATTGGCTCTTGAATGTCATTTGTATACTTGGGGACCTCTTACTTTCTATCTTTGTTCTATAGTTGTGTCCACTCTGCTCAATTTTGTGAGGATGTTCGTCCGAGCACATGATGAAAACAAAAAACAACTTGAATTGGGAAAGAAAAAAGCAGAAAAGGATGCTCAAAATGAGAAGTCCATGATGGCTTCTCCGAGAAAGCTGTCCGAAAACTTGGTACAGACACCTATCAAAAGTGGGATCTTCAAATGATCAAGTGCCGTGTACACCATATTCTGCCAATCCAATCAGGACCTGTTCTCTTACAGACAACACCATTGCCCACCATGGTTGAAGGCCCGTTACAAGCAAGCTGAGGCACTCACTAAAAGGGCAAAACTAGAATTCAAATCCAGAGAAGTGTTCTACATTGCAGCAAGAATTAAGCACTTAAATGCAGCTGTACATGGCAGGGACGGATACTCAGTTTTTTGTGGCAACCCTTTCTTACATGCTTGTGTGTTTCGGGGTTCTTCACTTCCGTTGCTGTTTCAGTGTTATCCTTATACTTCATCTGCACCATTGTTTACAAAGTTGCTTTGCTTTTGGAGCACAGATGTTGGCAATCTTTGAAGACAAAGTGCAAGACACTAGAATCTTGTTGTCAAGATCGGTTATAGTTCGGTTTTCCATAATTCATATCGGTAGCTAGATGGTAGGAGTGTTGTTTGTTATGTACATTTTGATGTATAGTGATGTAAATGTCTATACGTAGTCATTGTTGAATACCACGATTCATCAAGAGCCTCACTTCTCAAAGAAATGAAGAAGACAATGTAGTTTCCAATTGGATGGGATAATTGTCTAAAGCCATTGTCAACAACCAGGTATAGAGTTACTAATAGCAATATAAATAAATAAATAAACTTCTAGAGACAAATGTATTAAGGCAGGATCAAATATTGGTGTGCCATCTTTGTTGCCTTGAGAAAATCCCCAAGAACCGAGCCATGACCATGTCTTTACAAGAACTGGTTAGCAGACTAACAGCAGTACCTGGATAAAAAGATCCCATGAAGCTCCTTTGAGTTGTCTCTGAGATACAAGAGCTAGAAATATTCTTGTTTTGCTTGATATTTTACATATTTTTTTAATACATTGTCACTTGATCTCCTATACTAAAAAAACATTTCAATGATCATGTATGTAGAGAGAGTCAAGCCCCTGACTGGAGAACTCATATCTCTTTGAAAAAAAAAAGACCCCTAATACACTATAAAATAAAGTATCTCCTACTGCAAAATTTTCATCGGGAAAACATGATCATGAGAGCGTCGCGGTCTGCAGATTTGGACTTAAAGTTGAAGACTTTTGGCTGACGAAATTTGCTACATGGTTCGACTATGAAGATTTTTATTGAAGTTGAAACCATTACAAGTTTTAAAGAATTTTTAAGCTTAAATCCTAAATCTTCATAAATTTCTATTGTTAGTTATTTCTTAGCACAAGAGCGCATACAGGATAATCTTTTTTTTTTTTTTTAAAAAAATAATAATCTAAGCACATATTTATAGAGAATATATTTTAATCCATAAAATGTTTTTATTATTTAACATAAAATCGTTATATAACAAGGATTTAAATTTAGAGTTATGTGGATTATATGATCCTTTTTGTGTTTTTGAAAAAAATTAAATTTTTTTATTTTAAATTAATATTTTTAATACATTAATGTAAAAAATAATTTAAAAATAAAAAAAATATTATTTTAATATATTTTTAAATAAAAAATATTTTAAAAAATAATTACAACCAACTCAACATCACACAAGACGGTTCCATATCATATGAATATAAAACTATCGCAATAATTGAATATGATGGTGAAATTTCTCAGATGATTTAAATTAATTTGTTATTCTAGGCTGTCAAATTTTTATGGGGATTCGATTTTGACTCTGATGTTATGTCAGAATTTTTGTGGCCTTTGATGATTGTTGCTTGTCTTTCACCAGTTCCTCTAGAACTCTGCTAAAAGATAGTGGAGTTTCACCGATGATTGATAGCGTATTGGATGTTCTCATCAAAATATTTTTTATTTTTTAAAATTTATTTTATTATTAATATATAAAAACTATAAAAAAATTTAAAATTTTTAGAAATACACAACATATTTCCAAGCATGCATATAAACACTGAAGCAACTTTTTTTTTAATAATCATCCTAGTTATTTTTTAAAAAATTAACTAGTTTGAATAAAATAATTTTTATATAATTTAATTTTAAATTTTTATTAGGTAAGAAGTGAGTCAAAAATTTACTTATGTTAATTTTATAATTTCCCCTCAATTTTATCTTTAAATTATTTTTAGTGGGTTGTGTTGCTCTTGAACCGGTCAAGTTATTTGGATGACGCTCATATTTTAATTTTAAATTCAAACTATACAAAAAGCGGAGCATGATTTTTTCTGTTAAATTCATTATTTTTCTTTTTAATCTTCTTTTTTTAATAATCAAGTTATTTTATACTGATAAAATTAACCAGTCCACTTCTTAGCAATACCTCGAGATTAGATAATGATAAATGGAAAGATTTCTGAATTAAATTTAATAATAATACTAAATAATTTTTTATAACTTCAATTTTTTTTTTATATTCATTTTTTATATATATATCGGGAGCGTAAGAACACAAGCAAATACAACGTAGCCTTGTGAGAAAGAGCATAAACCATTCATAAATAAGACAATAATTATTTCACAGCATTCTTGACGAAGACAGGTCACTCATTGAACTTGCAACAGCCGCAGCTAAAGCTACAGAGAAGGTAGGATCTTTAGTTAAAGATGCCACATATTCTTCAATGTAGTTCTTGTTGCAGTTATTATTAATCTTGCCGCAGTCTTCCATGGATCTTTTAGAAGGATTTTCCTTCTGTTGATTACTGGGACTTGAAAGAGTAAGATCAAGAGCTATAGATGGTTGAAGAGGAGGAATTTCGATTGGACACTTGAGGACATGATTAGTTATGGAAATTTTTGATGATGAGGTATGCGGAGAACATAAATATTGTCCATGTGAACCATTGGGTTCATGGTTGTGTTCTCCATCATAGCTTGCAACAAGTACTGAATCATCTTCTACACATCTTTGGACCTGAAAACCAAGAATAAATCAAAGAAGACTGGTGTTATCACATGCTCAGTACTGTTTTTGATTGCACACATGAACCTTGAAGTTGCCCTTTGAAAGCTCTTTCTCGACATAAACTTCAGGATGCTATTTAATTACAGATGTTTTGACTGGTTTTCAAAAGAAAACTCGAGCATACCTTCTTCTTGACGGGGCAATTAGGAGCCATGGAACACCTGAAGTAAGCTCGAGGTGATGGGTTATCCTTAGTAACCTTCTGGCCATACTTTCTCCATTGATATCCATCTTTCACAATCTAAATTCACATTTGTGAAAGAGCTTTTTATTATCATATGTAAGATCTAGGAATCTTCAACTCAAAAACTTCATGTGCAAATTATGTATATATCAAACTGACTAGAGGAACTTAATTACCAGGCTCTTGTCATTGGAGTGACTTCTCACCAAGATTCTCGATGCCTTGGTTATGGGAACTTCAAATCTTGCTCTCTTGTTCGAGTCAAGGATTTCATGACAAGCTTGATCTCCATCCGCTAAGTTGCTAGCTGTCTTTTGTTGATGTTCTTCGGTTTCTTGAATCTCGGCTTGAAGAATGCTGAATCTTCTGGTCATAACTCCAAGCATAAATCTAAGACTTTCATTCTCTTTCTGCCTGTGTTCCAACTCGAATTGAAGAGCTTCCACCTGAGTAAGATAACATCTACTGCTTGAGAATCATTAACTTCATTTTTCAAGCATGAACCCTAAATTAATATGTACAAACTTTTAGCTATTTCCTGCTCCTCATTTCATTATATGCTCAATGTTTTTCTTTGCTTCCCACCCTCTATACTCTTCTCCAAGTAGTACTAGAATTCACACACACACACACACACACAACTAGAAGAAAACATACCTTTTCTTTGCAAGAGGGAAAGACATCCATGGTTTATGAGCTTAAGAATATCAAGATAGCTTCAATACCATACAGTATGGATGAAAATTTTG
>Ga0307510_10005074_pt1 | contig 15627 bp, 9 predicted proteins | sample 12_EM_MG_FD_207224 | JGI IMG/M metagenome (GOLD analysis project Ga0307510, IMG submission 207224) | Populus trichocarpa ectomycorrhiza microbial communities from riparian zone in the Pacific Northwest, United States - 12_EM | ecosystem: Host-associated > Plants > Roots > Unclassified | place...
CCCATCTAGTACTACTATCCTCCAGCTATTATTCTATTTAGTAGTACTATTCTACAATTATTGTCCCATGTAGTACTACTATCCTACAGTTATCACCCTATCTTGTACTACTATCCTCCAGTTATCGCCCTATCTAGTACTACTATCCCACAGATATTATCCTATCTAGTACTACTATCCTACAGATATTATCCCATTTAGTAGTACTATCCTACAGTTATCACCCTATCCAGTACTACTATCCTACAGTTATCACCCTATCTAGTACTACTATCCCACAGATATTATCCTATCTAGTACTACTATCCTACAGATATCATCCCATTTAGTAGTACTATCCTACAGTTATTGTGCCATCTAGTACTACTATCCTCCAGCTATCATTCTATTTAGTACTACTATCCTCCAGTTATCATTCCATTTAGTACTACTATCCTGCAGTTATCACCCCATCTAGTACTACTATCCTCCAGTTATCACCCCATCCAGTACTACTATCCTACAGTTATCACCCCATCTAGTAGTACTATCCTACAGTTATTGTTCCATCTAGTACTACTATCCTCCAGCTATTATTCTATTTAGTAGTACTATTCTACAGTTATTGTCCCATGTAGTACTACTATCCTACAGTTATTGTTCCATCTAGTACTACTATCCTCCAGCTATCATTCTATTTAGTAGTACTATCCTACAGTTATTGTCCGATCTAGTACTACTATCCTACAGTTATCACCCCATCTAGTACTACTATCCTCCAGCTATCATTCTATTTAGTAGTACTATCCTACAGTTATCATCCCATCTAGTACTACTATCCTACAGATATCATCCCATTTAGTAGTACTATCCTACAGTTATTCTGCCATCTAGTACTACTATCCTACAGATAGCATCCTATCTAGTACTACTATCCTCCAGCTATCATTCTATTTAGTAGTACTATTCTACAGTTATCGTCCTATCTAGTACTACTATCCTACAGTTATCACCCCATCTAGTACTACTATACTCCAGTTATCATTACATTTAGTACTACTATCCTCCAGCTATTGTTCTATTTAGTACTACTATCCTGCAGTTATCACCCCATCTAGTACTACTATCCTACAGTTATCACCCCATCCAGTACTACTATCCTACAGTTATTGTCCCATCTAGTACTACTATCCTACAGTTATCACCCCATCTAGTAATACTATCCTACAGATATTGTCCCATTTAGTACTACTATCCTACAGTTATCATCCCATCTAGTATTACTATCCTACAGTTATCACCCCATCTAGTAGTACTATCCTACAGTTATCATCCCATCTAGTACTACTATCCTCCAGCTATTATTCTATTTAGTAGTACTATTCTACAATTATTGTCCCATGTAGTACTACTATCCTACAGTTATCATACTACTATCCTCCAGTTATCGCCCTATCTAGTACTACTATCCCACTGATATTATCCTATCTAGTACTACTATCCTACATATATCATCCCATTTAGTAGTACTATCCTACAGTTATTGTGCCATCTAGTACTACTATCCTACAGTTATCACCCCATCTAGTAGTACTATTCTACAGTTATTGTCCCATGTAGTACTACTATCCCACAGATATTATCCTATCTAGTACTACTATCCTACAGATATCATCCCATTTAGTAGTACTATCCTACAGTTATTGTGCCATCTAGTACTACTATCCTCCAGCTATCATTCTATTTAGTACTACTATCCTCCAGTTATCATTCCATTTAGTACTACTATCCTGCAGTTATCACCCCATCTAGTACTACTATCCTCCAGTTATCGCCCTATCTAGTACTACTATCCCACAGATATTATCCTATCTAGTACTACTATCCTACAGTTATCACCCCATCTAGTACTACTATCCTACAGTTATCACCCTATCTAGTACTACTATCCTCCAGCTATCATTCTATTTAGTAGTACTATCCTATAGTTATCATCCCATCTAGTACTACTATCCTCCAGTTATCGCCCTATCTAGTACTACTATCCTACAGATATTATCCTATCTAGTACTACTATCCTCCAGCTATCATTCCATTTAGTAGTACTATTCTACAGTTATTGTCCTATCTAGTAGTACTATCCTACAGTTATTGTGCCATCTAGTACTACTATCCTACCGATAGCATCCTATCTAGTACTACTATCCTCCAGTTATCATTCCATTTAGTACTACTATCCTACAGATATTGTCCCATTTAGTACTACTATCCTACAGATATTGTCCCATTCAGTACTACTATTCTACAGTTATCATCCCATCTAGTACTACTATCCTATGGTTATTGCCCCATCTAGTACTACTATCCTCCAGCTATCTTTCTATTTAGTAGTACTATTCTGCAGTTATCATCCCATCTAGTACTACTATCTTACAGATATCATCCCATTTAGTGCTACTATTCTCCAGCTATTGTTCCATTTAGTAGTACTATCCTACAGTTATCACCCCATCTAGTAGTACTTCCCTACAGTTATCATCCCATTTAGTAGTACTATCCTACAGATATTGCCCCAAGTAGTACTACTATCCTACAGATATCATCCCATTTAGTACTACTAATGTACAGTTATAACCCCATGTTGTACTACTATCCTACAGTTACTGTCCCATCTAGTAGTACTATCCTACAGTTACCATTCTATTTAGTACTACTATTCCACAGATTGTCAATACTACCTTTAGTAGTACTACTTTATAGTTTATCTGATACTTAGTAGTCTTACAGCTAGCTGGGCTTATGTACACTTTAATTCATCAGCCTTACTGTAATCTAGTGTATAAAATTGGCAGCATCTATTGATGATCGGGCAGAAAGGGATATACAGAACCCTCCACAGGCCCCAGGTCTTTGCCATAGTATTGGGTTCCTGGAACCACTGTGGGGGCAAATCACGCGCGACCTTGTTTGGTCGACGAAAAGGGTAAGGGCAGGAGATTGGTCCGATATCATGAAAAGGTGTGCGCCGCACCTCAGGCTCTTGAGTTGTGCCGAAGAAGAATGTTTTCAATCAGAGGAGGGCCATTTCGACAGACGTCGTCAGAGATTTGGACTACATGCGTCAATCCAGATGAATTGGTAAGTACAGCATTAACTCAAACAAACAGGTTCTAAAAGATGCCACAGAAAAAATCAAATAGGCATTAACAACGCGATGTGGACATGCTGCGGTGTGCGGTGTGTGCATTCCACGAATGGCACATTTCTTGGCTTCTTGGACTATAGTATTACCTATCGTAGTTTAATTGATATTTTGATATCTTGAAAACATGTCGGTTTGGCCATTCAAAGTCATTATTCGATGCGTATAAAAAAACGTGCACGAAGAAGCATTGAGGGAGGAGCAGATCAAGAAGTCGGGTATTGATGTGACTCTGATATCTGGCGTGAACGTGAACATGAATGAGGATGCTGGCTGACGTTACACAGTACCGTACAGTCACCCAAGGAGCAGCGGGTACACTGCCCGTCTAAATGGGCAGTGGGCAGTTTCAGGTTGACATCTTCTGTAACCAAGGACGTCCAAGTCCCGCCCTCCAAATGGCGGTGGTTCAGACCAGCCATCCGACCTCATCGGTCGTTCTGTGGCGCCTCATTAAGTTGGGTTACGACCGTTCAAAGGTTCAAGTTGTCTCGGAGGTTGTTCGTCCATCCGTTTCTCCCGCGCTACGATGCCAGTGGTGTGATAATCCTTCCGACATCATGGTCCTGGTCTCAGAAGGATACTTGCCATCTTTAACGCCCTACGGATTCCAACCTATGCTTCATATTTCCTCCTCTCGAAAAGGTGTCTGGCAAGCCTTTTTTGGTTGTTCTCCAAGTTGGACCAACTGGACGGCGGCGTTCCTCGGAGTACATATAAACATGGAGAAGGAGGGCTAGCCTATCTCGCACTTGGCGCATCAAGTTTTCACTTGCTTTCGATTTCGGCCATCGTCATGCCCGTCGCAACTTTAAAGGATGGTTCACTGTGTTTCTCATACGAAGATTCTGGCCCGGTGCCAATGGGCGAGCCCTACACCACACTGGTAATGGTGCACGGAACTGGTTTCCACTTGGGTAAGTGGGCGTGTTGAACTTCTCTGCAGAAAGAAAAGCGATCTCTGACGGACGCTGGTCCTGTTGCCTGTCGTTGCGCGTCCATATGCACAAACAGGGATCTTTTCTCCGATGCGTCCGTTTGCAGCTGCCTACAAAGCCCGACTAATCCTTGTCAATCGACAAGACCATCTAGGTTCAACTCCCTTTACGGACACTGTCACGGACTGCCCTGCTTGCTTCATTGCTTACTTCATTTCCTTTTGCCTATTCCGTCTTCTCATTCCGCTTCCGTCCGTGACTCCGGGCCGCCTTGCCCACTGCTTACATACTTATCCATGGACTGATCTCGCGTTTTCCAGAGACTTCCATATGCTTCTATGTGCTTCTATCTCCTTCCGTGATCTTCTCTCGTCTTCTGGTAGCTTCCACCTAAACATGTATATATACTGTACTTCATAGCATAGAACGGCTTTCTTAAGCTCGTTCTATTTGTGCAATCAGACTTTGATAGTCTCTTCTCACCTTTGAACGCGTGCGGCTTCCACCAAGCAAACCCCTCTGCATTAGTCAGCCTTGCTGCTAATTGCCTCTGAACTCTCTACATCTCGAGATCACGTGCTAGTGTCTCGCTCGATTCCAAGTCACGTTTGACTTGTGTAAATCCTCACTCGTCATCGCAATCGTCACGTGACGACTCATGTGACCGACTTCCCCACTGGGAACGACCCCTCTCTGAAATCCATCTTCCTAATCTTGTCCGAGATCCCCGAATCCCGAGAAGCCCGAACTCGATCTGACACAGTGGTCTGACCGTGACATTAGAACGAGCTTCTCTTCTACGAACAACGATGACTTCGACTCCCTCTGGATCGAAAGAAAAACAAAAGACCCCTGAAGGCCTGGGCATCCCCACCGACTGGCGAGTACGAGCGATCAACCAACCCACTGAAGAGTCGCTTGCAGTACTCGACCTACCGTTTGAAACAATCCCCGAAGAAAAAGACACGGTACCTGCCGAGTTCACTGCAAGAGTCCGCCACCTAGTCGGAGGACAATCGATCGCAGTCGTCATTGACGGCAAAGAAGTTAACAAAAAGGCGCCATTTACTAGCTACTATGCTTGCTTTAAAGGAGCGCTTCTTGCACTTTCCAACGTCTATGGAGTCTGGTTTGAAACCCGTCTCCGAGCAGGAAATAAGTACGAATGCTTTCGTCTTGCACGACCAAGCCTTCAGATGAAGGATTCCCCATTGAAAGGAATCAATTACGCTCGACTTCGACTTACTGGAGAACCAATCACACAAGCTCCATCGAGGGCAACGTCCCCTGTTCGACTTCCCCCACTTGACACTACCATGGTCACGCCTCATGATGGAGACGTGTTCCATGAGACTAACCCAGATGATAGAGAAGCACCACCTAGTAACGACACTAGTCAAAGCAACACCCCGGAACCAGAAGAACAATCAGGGCGAAAGTCTTTTGCCGGCTTTGGATCCTGGAGGATGAGGTCTTCTCAGACAGCTTGCCAACCATCCAAGCCCCCCCCACGACGCCCTCGTGGAACGGGAGATGATCCTTTCGGAGTCATGGACCTCACCGAGGAATATGAAAGGACAAACGATAAAGGACGCCATCTAGAAGGCATCCACCCCGACAAATTCGAAGGTGATCGAGCCAAGACCAGGCGATTCCTAAATCAGTTTAATAGATTCATGCTTATGAATCGCAAAGCCGACATCGCCAAAGACCCGATCTCCAAATGCATCTATTTCATGTCTCTCCTGGACGGAGAAAAAGTCAATGGATGGGTGGACATGGCCTTCAACTGGCTGGAGGATATAGAAGCCGATCCGAGCCTTATTGATAACTTCTCCAACCCTTGGAAAATGATGGAGCACAAATTCAAGGTCTCGTTCACCGATTATGCCGAAAGAGAACGCGCCCAAGATCAATTGGGAAAACTACGGATGACTGGGGATAACCTAGACGAATATCTTGCAGCATTCGAAACACTGGGAAACCGTGCTGAACTTAACCCAGACGACCCCTCCAATCTTCGGACATTTGCCCAAGGACTTCCTCGACCCTTAGCAGATGCCTGTCTCGCCATGGAAAATCCCGACACTTATGAACAGTGGAGGGCAGCAGCTCAGCGACAACAGGTGATCTACCTGAAAAAGAAAGCGCTACACTCTGAATATGGAACTCGTAACCCAGCTCGAAGCGCAGGACAAAATCCCCAACAGAAACAGAACTCTGGCTGGGTATGGCGTCGAGCTGGAGGAAACTCGAATCCCTCTAACCAAAACTGGCATGGTCAAGGAAATCGCGCGCAACCTCCCCGTCCACGACTCCCCCCTCGTAACGATGACGCCATGGATACATCGGTAGTCCGAAAAGCCACTACAGAAAAAGAGAAGGAGGAGTATCGGCGTACGGGTCGATGCTTTCACTGCGGAAAACAAGGTCACCTCGCACGCGACTGCCCTACCAAGCCTGCGCGTGCTCGAACCGTCCAAATAGAAGGCGGCCAATCGACCAATAGCGATGAATCTTTCTTCGCTTCCCCAACTCCATCCCTCGCTGCGCGAGTGGCCCGTCTCACCGAAGAGGACCGAGGAGCGTTCATGGATGAAATGCGCTCTCTAGGAGAGGATATGGATTTTCTTGGCGCCTGAGTACTACGGCTCTTACTCGGGCGGTTCTGAATAGTTCTGGTTCTATGTATATAGCTCGAAATCATGCAATCCAAGTCCCCTTTCAGCTACGAACCAAAACAAAACAAGTCGATCAAAAGGCACTACTTGATTGTGGTGCCACGGAATGTTTTATCCATCCTAGAGCAGTGAAACACCTCAAGTTGGTTACCAGGAAATTAATCAAGCCTCACAAAGTACAAAATGTCGACGGTACTCCTAACAAATCAGGCGAAATCTCAGAAGCAGTTGATCTCCTCGTCAACAACAATGGTCAAAAGGCCTCTCACTCCTTCTTCATCACCAATATTGGACGCGACGACTTCATCTTGGGCTATCCATTCTTTGAAGCCTCTAACCCCAACGTTGACTGGAGTGGTGGTCATATCGAAGGGGTTACCACAATTTCTACAACAAATGCGGACAATTGGCGACCCTCCCCCAAGGGGACCACATGCCAAGACCCAACCCCAGCTTGGGTACGGTGCATCCCCGGTTGGGAAAAAGGAGACGAAGTCTGGCTTCAAACCAGAGTTGCGAAAACCACGATGGCCCAACAATTTGCCGAAGCAGCTACCGATCAGACGAAACGCACTTGGCAAGAGCTAGTTCCAGAACGGTACCATCGTCATGGCAAAGTCTTCTCTGAAACGGCCTCCGAACGATTCCCAGACCGAAGACCTTGGGATCATGCTATAGAACTTAAGGATGATGCTCCCACCTCCATTAACTGTCGCGTCTATCCGCTATCCCCCAAAGAGAAAGAAGAACAACATGAATTCCTCTCTCAAAATCTACGACTCCAGCGAATTCGCCGTTCAAAATCTCCCTATGCCAGTGGATTCTTCCTTATTCGCAAAAAGGATGGCAAGTTTCGCCCAGTACAGGATTACAGGAATTTGAATAAGTGGACGATTCCAAACAAGTATCCACTCCCCCTAATTTCCAAGTTAATCTACAACCTCGCGGAGAAACGCCTGTTCTCCAAATTCGACATTCGCTGGGGGTACAATAATATTTGCATTAAAGAAGGTGACGAATATAAGGCCGTGTTCAAAACCAGTGAAGGCCTTTTTGAGCCCACCATCATGTTCTTTGGCCTCACTAATTCTCCAGCCACCTTTCAGACGATGATGGATGACATCTTCCAGGAAGAGGTTGCACAGGGTTGGCTACGCATCTATATGGACGACATGATCATAGCCACTGAAGATGACGAAGTTCTTCATGAACTTCGTGTCAACCACATCCTGGATAAACTGGAGAAGTTCGACCTGTTTCTCAAACCCGAAAAGTGCAGGTTTCACCAACGGGAAGTCGAGTACTTGGGAGTGCTCATCAGAAATGGGTCGGTCAAGATGGACCCTGTCAAGGTGCAAGGCATCTTGGAATGGCCTACCCCCTTGACAGTCAAAGATGTCCAGAGTTTCCTAGGCTTCTGTAACTTCTATCGCGCGTTTATCAAGAATTTCTCTGATATCGCACGCCCTCTCAACGACCTCACTTGCAAGAACGAACAGTTCATTTGGTCCCGAGAGCGTAACGATGCCTTCCTCCATCTTAAAGAAGTTTGTAGCAATTACCCGGTTCTCCGCACACCTGACTGGTCCAAACAATTCGTCATGGAGACCGATGCGTCTGGTTACGCACTTGGGGTGGTTATTGCCCAAGAATTTGAGGACGGAGTCCATCCTATCGCCTTCCACTCTCGTAGCCTCCTACCGGCTGAGAAGAACTACGATGCTCATGACAAAGAACTCGCCGCTGTCATCTTTGGGTTCAAGTGTGGTCGACCCCTATTCTTGGGTGCCACGCATGCGATTCGCGTTCGCACTGATCACAAGAACCTTCAATACTTTCGTGACCCTTGTAAAATTACTGGTCGCCAGGCGCATTGGATTGAGTTTTTACAGGACTTTGACTATACGCTCAAACATATTCCTGGGTCCACAAACACCATTGCTGATTTGTTGTCACGTCGTAAAGACCTTAACAAGGGGGTGGATTCCAACGAACCTCGTATCCTACTCCCTGACCATCTCTTCGCGCCAACAAATCCTATCGAGGCACACAAAATTTTCCTTGAAGACGATCTGGACCTACGATGCGACATCCTACAAACCCTTCATGACTCTCCAGCCGCTGGACACCCGGGTATCTCGAACACCTGGGAACTAGTCCGCGAACAATATGAAGGCCCCAGACTTCGAGAATTTGTAGAACAGTACGTAAAAGGATGCGCCCGTTGCCAAGAGTCCAAGACCAACGTACATCGATCAAAAGCACCCCTGCAACGTTTTGACACACCCGTCGAAGAAGGGCCTTTTCAATACGTATCGATGGACTTGATTACAGACCTCCCCAAATCGCAAGGCTTCGACTCCATTCTCACAATCGTAGATCAAGGATGTTCTAAAGCAGCTAAATTCATTCCATGCTCCAAGACGATCGACGGGACAGGGGTAGCACTCGAGTATCTGAAACACCTAGTGCCCTGGTTCGGACTTCCTAAACACATCATTTCGGACCGAGATCCCCGATTTACTTTGGCGTTCGCAAAAGAAATGTGCAAGGCACTGGGTATCCAACAGAACTTATCTACAGCTTTTCACCCCCGTACAGATGGACAGACGGAACGCATGAATGCCTGGATCGAACAGTACTTGCGACCCTGGACCTCGGGAAAACCCTCTGCTTGGAGTCAACTTCTTCCCATCGCAGAATTTGCGCACAACTCTTGGAAACACGATGTAGCACGCAAGTCCCCTCATGAACTTCTGATCGGAATCAAACCCCAGGTGATTCTGAAACACTTAGAAGGACCGGTACCCGCTGCGGAAATTCGATTATGCCTTCTAGACGAATCCAGACAGCTAGCCCAGAAGCTTCTTCAGAACGTCCAGAACCGCAAGGATAACAAAAAGTTAACGGAGATTAACGAAGGCGACCTAGTTTGGCTAGAAGGTCGCAACCTCTCAATCGCCGGCAATCGTAAACTTTCCCCAAAGCGATATGGACCCTTCAAGGTTTCACGAAAGATAAGCCCTGTAGCAATGCGGCTTGATCTCCCAGCTTCGATGAAAATTCACAACGTGTTTCACACGGACCTTCTCCTTCCATACAAGGAGACGGAACAATATGGCACGCCATATACACACCCCCCACCAATCATCGATAGCGAAGAAGAATATGAGATCGAGAACATTCTAGATGCACGACGTTTCGGCAGAACACATAAACTCCAATACCTCGTGCACTGGAAAGGGTACCCTCATTCCGATGATCAATGGATTGATCACAAAGACCTCAACGCCCCAGATTTATTAGCAGACTTTTATCTTTCCAACTCCGCTACGGCTGGACGACCAACAGTATAAAGACGCCAACAATAACCTCGATTGATTCTCATCCCCCACTTGTCTTCAAACTGGCTTCTCCTTACTCGATTTTCTACAACTTCGACGAACGCTTTCAACAAAACCTATTCAGCATTCGTCGCACTAGCCCTACTCCTCTTACCCACCTTGTTCAAGTCTGCTCCACAATCAATAACATGTCCGACGCTGCCTCCGCCATTTTCGTTCCATCCCGCTCTTCCTCTCCCACTAACGACAGGGCAGGAAGTACCCCCTATGTCGTCTCGTCTCCTCCTCCTGACAGTCCTACTGAATCCGAGGCCGCCTGGCCTCACGAGCAAATGATCGAGCACGTCGCTCGTCTACTCAACATTGGTGAGGACGAAGTACGGGCACAATTCCCTACCAATAAGTCCCTTCTTCCCATCGTCCATTCCCCTCCTTGTGTCTCCTCCCCCATTCTTATATCCGCTGCTCCGTCGTCCCCGTTTATTCCAGGATCCCCTGTCGGACCCTATCCAGGCTCGGAATTCGACGGGTACATCGACCCAGCTTACCCAGACAGTCCCCCCTCCGTCTCGTCCTCCTCGTCAATCAATCCCTCGATGATCGTCGTTACCGCAGAGGGAGAACAGTACGAAGACGAAGAAGCATGGAACAATCGCGTGGAAAATGGCCCCCAACTTCGTCGCCCATCGCCTCGCCTCCCCCTGGCTGACATAACCCCCATTCGCCAGGTAGACTCCCCCCCTACTGACACCACCGACTATGAGGAACTAGCAATGGTCCTCTATAGACAGGTCTCCGACCAGGATCAACGGATCGCCGAATTGGAGGCGGACAAAGAGAATCACGTGCCCTCTCCTGCTGACCCACAGCCCTCTACTCACCCCGGGACCGGATGGCAAGATAACTTTGACGCCACCGGGACTCGCCACCTGTTCGTCATTCCATTGGGAGACGAGGACGTCATCGCCCCATTTATTCGCTACGACCTCCGCAATCCCTTCCCTGAACTCCTCGCCACCAATGGTCGCAACTGCACCGTCTACTCTCGACCCCTCCACGCTGCCCCTCAAACCTCTCACGCTTCCCCCCTCTCACCTCGTAACGAGTTATTTTTCCATCACGACCTAGAGCTGACTAGCGGAGTTGACTGGGCCGTATTGTGGGAGGACGACCCCACCTTAGCAGGCGAAGTGCAACACTTCCGTTCTCACAAGAAGGCTTGCGATCGCTTAGCTGCGCGCATGGGACAACTGCGCGAGTCGCTAGAAGTCGAGCGACAGGCTATGTATCGTAGCTCCGCCAGACTCACGAGGGCCAACGCCATTGGACGCCTGCAGCGTCATATTGACTCCTCCCTTCACATTGCCCCCTCCTTCTCGAAGGCGCGAGTCCGCAAGATTCGCAAGTCCGTCAAGAACCGCGTCGCCGAGGCCCGAGCACGCATGCCCCGCGAGTGCATGTGGTGCGGCAAGGAGGGGCACACCATTGATGACTGTTATTGCATTGGCTTGTGCCGCCACTGCTCTCGTCGAGGTCACGTCGGTGAGGATTGTAAGGATCCTCATGTCATGTGTATGGAAGGAGGAGACTGTAAGGTCTACCCTACTCACCCCCACTTCGAACGAGGCTACTGCGCTGCAGTAGACGACTGCGTTGACGTCTAAAGGACGTTAACAAGGGGGTAATGTCACGGACTGCCCTGCTTGCTTCATTGCTTACTTCATTTCCTTTTGCCTATTCCGTCTTCTCATTCCGCTTCCGTCCGTGACTCCAGGCCGCCTTGCCCACTGCTTACATACTTATCCATGGACTGATCTCGCGTTTTCCAGAGACTTCCATATGCTTCTATGTGCTTCTATCTCCTTCCGTGATCTTCTCTCGTCTTCTGGTAGCTTCCACCTAAACATGTATATATACTGTACTTCATAGCATAGAACGGCTTTCTTAAGCTCGTTCTATTTGTGCAATCAGACTTTGATAGTCTCTTCTCACCTTTGAACGCGTGCGGCTTCCACCGAGCAAACCCCTCTGCATTAGTCAGCCTTGCTGCTAATTGCCTCTGAACTCTCTACGTCTCGAGATCACGTGCTAGTGTCTCGCTCGATTCCAAGTCACGTTTGACTTGTGTAAATCCTCACTCGTCATCGCAATCGTCACGTGACAACTCACGTGACCGACTTCCCCACTGGGAACGACCCCTCTCTGAAATCCATCTTCCTAATCTCATCCGAGATCCCTGAATCCCAAGAAGCCCGAACTCGATCTGACACGGTGGTCTGACCGTGACAGACACTGAGCTCGCTTCGCTGGGTAGCCAGAATCTACAGACGCATGCCAAAGCCCTGGCCCAGCAGGGTCTGGACATTGGTATCTTTCTCGCCTGGCTAGTCTGTGAGGAGAAGATACCCCCTGTAAGCATGGACTCGAATGGAAATAAATGGGGCGGCATCGCCCTCGTATCCTGGTCGCTCGCGCACACGCCCTCGGCAGGGTTCCTCGCCCACACAGACACACTTCCGGTCGATGCTCGCAAGGCTCTCAAACCCTGTCTCCGAGCATACTGCATCTTTGGTAACCACTTCCCATCCACACCGTCCCATCTGCCTTGCACAACTCAACTCGTCCCCCAGATGCACCTCACGTTTCATTCGGGATTCCGACTCTCAGCAAGTACCACCCGTTGTTAGACCCGACCTATCCGATGGAGGAACGCGTCCCACGTTTCTATTCCTGGGTATCGACATACTACACGCACTCGAACTTCGCACGCAGGACATGCAACCCAGCACTACTCGATACAACTCCGATTCCCTATCCCGCGCCCCTGTGTGCCCGCCCTGCAACCCTCGACGTGATCAACCCTACATCGCTTGAAGCCATCTCCTGGCATGGCCCTATCCAGGGTTCTGAGGCACTTCTTCACGGTATGCCGCTCAGCCTTGTGTTCGAGCAGACACGGCGCATGTTGTTCGACAAAGGTGCAGGGAAGGTGCTGCCAAGGTGCAAAGTCATTGTCATATGGGGCGAAAACACGCTCTGGGAAATGGTTGGTGCAGCGTGGGCATTGGAAAAGCTGTACAAGGAAAGGAAAGCGGTTGGGAAAGTCGGGCGCTCGCTTGAAGTTGTGGAGATGCCTGACACGAATCACTTCGTGAGTCCTTCCCTCCCTTTAGTTGGCCTTGTGGCCCGGGTAGTGCTGCGTTGACAAGAAAATGTATAGCCCCACTGGGATGAGCCTGAGGCAATGGTGCGGTTCTTAACATCCGTTGTATAAGCGGAGTGGCGGAGGAGGATCTTCATATTACCCTGCTGGTTTCTTATGTCAATGCTACTAGTAGTACTTAAAAGTAGTATGCAAATAGTCAATACTAGCACACTCATCGCTCTAATATGGGGGGCTTAAATATTTCATAGTATTACATCCCAATCACTTGAATGAAGCAGACTTTACCACTCCAAGTCTTCAAGTTGCCTGCCGGTGCGCCATGATACTAGTCGTTTTGTAACATGTCCGATATCCACTGCCTACGACCGGGCCGTTGCAACGACTGACTCAGCAGCCACTGTTGAGTCAGGCCGAACTGGTGGTCACTGCGTTCACCGGTCACCGGTCACCACTGGCCATCTGGCTCCAGCCATCTCCAGCCGCAAGGTGTGGCAATCAACTGGCAATCAGCAATTAGGTAAGCCAACATGCGTTAGACCTCAAGTTTCCGAGTCCGACTCGGAGTCGTTCATCTTGCCCACAAGTGATAGGGCTACGGCCAGGTGCACTGTCAGGGGTGCAGTTTACAAAGCTTTTCCTCTATTTTCTATCAGACCTCAGTTTGCAAAGTCAATATGCCCCTGCTGGAAGAAGTGTCAAGTTGGCCAAAGCAGCCACTGAATAATCCCCACTCTGCAATGCGAGTCCGACTAATCATTATCACCGTGCCCACTCGTTTACTGACTCGCTTCACTGATTAGTTTGACAACTCTGGCGTCACATCTACCTCAGGTGGCGTGATGCGAAGGCAATGCGCAAGACCTGCATCATAGGCGTCTTCTTCAGAAAATTGCATGTTCGTAGCTCGAAGACAATGATTCGCCATTAGGGCAGATCCTGTGAGCACAGTGCTCAAGCAGGAGCAACTGAAGAGGGAGGCTACGCAAAAAGCAGCACAATGACCTTTGGACAGAAGTTCTCTTCATTTCTCAATGGAACGATGGAAGAATGTTTTATGACATGGAGAGGGTGGTCAAGACAACCAAGCAAGCAGAACAATTGTACGCCTTTTTGTCTTTCCCTGCTCGCATGTGAACTTTACGTGCCTTTCAGTAGTATATGGGGCGCCGAACTCAAGACGCAAGATAGTGGTGGTCTTGTATCCCCTGGACCACATCACAACACGGTTGTACCCCAAGGAAGTTTGCAGCGGCTATCCTCCCACAAGTCGATCGGGAGATGGCTTGGATCAAAGGGCGCAACCGTTATTGCCACGATGAGCTTCCAATCATTAGACTACCTTGCATCTATTCTTGCACACAGCGCGAGGGCAGCAAGGAGGGCACGGCGGGTACATGTGCTTCGGCCTCTGACGGACGATCGCCGCCATGTTTCTCGTGCCTGTGGTCACTGTCGACTAACTTGAGCTTGCTCACTAACCTTCTTGAACACTACCCTTACGACTATGGCGTCTGCGTACCTAAGGACGACCTGCTTCCCCATCCACGGTTCTCAACCCGGAAATTTGATGCACAGTTCATGCACCTAGATACGGAGCATACCGATCCTGTGAAACCTAAGTCCTAAGTCACATCCACTTCGACTCATTACAGACGCTTTCCGTGCCCGGTCTTCGTGCAAATCCGCCATTGCTAAAGATAATCTATTGGACACAATCAAGAAGGCCTCTTTTGATGCTTCAGAAGGCCCTGACGACACCGTGCCCACGGGACCTACTCATATTTTTGCGAACACCTTTTCTGATGAGACTACTACCCCCCTGCTTTCTCTTCTCCCGCAAATGCATCAGACATGGACAGGTCTGCGCCGACATTCTCTCCTCGACCACCCCTCCAAGTCCAGCAAGATCGTGCTCATTCTTTTCTTCACAGACCACACTTCTTGTTCGGTCCGAGCATGGCCAGTCACTACCACCTGGCCACGCCATCGTACTAGTAGCCCTAACCTGTCTGCGAACAATAGCACCATACTACAACAACCTCCCCCAAGACTTCGACTGACTGGCTGCAGTCAAATCAAGAGTTCAGGACCATTCCTGGTTCACACGATCTCGTCGCGGAGCTATGGGACGACAACAACAACAACAACAACAACAACAACAACAACAACAACAACAACAACAACAACAACAACAACAACAACAACAACAACGATGACAACGACAACAACAACAACAACAACAACAACGAAATGCCCGTCCCTCCCCCCCTACCTGGTACTGCTATCGCAGAAATACTCTCAACGCGTGCACTCCCGA
>Ga0307510_10005075_pt1 | contig 15625 bp, 20 predicted proteins | sample 12_EM_MG_FD_207224 | JGI IMG/M metagenome (GOLD analysis project Ga0307510, IMG submission 207224) | Populus trichocarpa ectomycorrhiza microbial communities from riparian zone in the Pacific Northwest, United States - 12_EM | ecosystem: Host-associated > Plants > Roots > Unclassified | place...
ATTATTGGCCTCCCTATCACACTCCTCTGGTCCTACTCGCTCCTCCACTCTATCCCCTCCCTGGTGAGTTAACTCCAAATAGCCTAGCCAGTGATTTCTCAATCGATTCTTCGCTGTAACTACCCATGCTGCCTCCCATTTGTTTTCAAAGTACCGCCACTTGAATTTTGGATTGAGAACAATGGCAGCAAGGTATACTGGTGCTCGGTCAGTAGCAGAAAAATATTTGTCAAGTTTCTCCCACCCAATTCGAATCATGGAAGATAATACTCGATTTGTTTGATTTTCCTGCAGTGCCTGTTTATATTGATCTAACAGGAAATCGATTGATGACAGAACCTTGGTTAGTCTATCCGCTTGTCCTTCCGTTGCCTTTGTAGCTATTAAGAATCCAGTCAATATTTTTTTTATTTTTTCTAGTAGTTTCCATTCATGTCGCTCAATCCTGTCCTGCTCAAGTGATGGATTTTCATCGATATATATATCAATGGCCTGTCTGATTTCTGGGCGGAGCATTGATTCCAAAGTTCCATGCCAGGAGTTCCATGGTGTAGAGTTATCTTTCTTAATCAAGGAGCCGGCTGAAAGGGTTCGAAAATACTGGATTCTTTGAGGAGTCCTGCGTGAGTGAACTGCAATATTATGAGCCTTACCCAATGGTCCCAATTTTCTCCATTCATCCATTTCAGCAATTAATTGGGTGGGGGAATCTCCACTTCCGATATTGTGGAGGGCAGCATAACTTGATCCAAACAGGAATGCCTGAACACTTAGGTTAATTATATGCCCATTGCATCTATAATTTAGATTATAAGCTCAACCATTCCAAGGACTATAGGGAATAGGAGTATTTTCTTACCTTAGTCTATGCTCATGTGTATCAAGAAATAGGCCAGACTCAGCCTGTTTCTCAACCAGTAAGTCCATAAAGGTGTCATTGTTCGTAGCATTATCCATAACAAAATAGCCAATTCGATCACGAATATCATAGTCCTCTACTATTCCCATAAACATATGGCAAATATTCTCCCCTGTATGTGCACCCTCCATTTCCTGTAATGCAAGTAAGGCTTGGGTGAGAGTACCAGCGGAAGTAGTGAAATGGGCAATGACTCCCAGAAGGGCGAGATGATTGGGTGAAGACCAGAGATCTAATGTGAAGTGAATCTGAGATAGAGACTTCCTTAGAAGCTCTTTTAATAGCAACTTTTGCGTTTTAAGGCAATGAAATATCCAAGCTTTGACTGTATTCGATGAGGAAGGTAACAGTAGTGCTGCCTCAGGCCGAATCGCATACAAGAGATCATGCAGTTCCTGGGAAGTTGCAAAAATAAAAGGCAGATCACGCTTGACCAGCAGTCGAACAATTAAGTCCTCAATTGATGCTACCGACAGTGGGGGACATTGTACCTGGGCCTCTACACTCCTCTTAACCGCATCCTGCTGGTTTTGGACTTGCTGCTGATGAGCAATTTGCGATGCCGATTCCATCATCGATTCAATTGTTTTTTGAGATTGTTTGAGGCGCTTGTTATGGGAGGTTGAGTCTTCGCGTATTCCATGAACTGACGTTAAATGCGCTCCTGGATTTCTCGTGCCATGAGCCTGTGCATAATGTTGAGAACATAGCTGGCATTGCCAATATCTAGCTACAATCAGCATTTCCACAAATAGAGTACCGACAAAGGGTCAGCTATAGTCCTACTTAATTCCATCAATCTCCACTAACAACCCAAGTGGCTCTTCGGCTTTACCCCATACCCATGAGCGTGATGCTAGCCCCTTTCGCTTTCGTCGAGGAACTGGTGTAAGAATGGGAGAATGACTTGGTGATTGCGGAACACGATCCACACTTTGATTATTCTCGTCTAAGCCAAAATCAAAAATGTCAGCTGTCTCGTCGCGTCGATTTTGAGAAAAGATTCCGGAAGAGCTAGGATAGGATGAAAGAGAGGAGAGTTCACTAATATCATCTTCAATATCCGTCATGGCTGGGAACTGAAAGGCCGGAGGTAGTTGTAATATGTGCTTTTCGCAAGTCCGGGAGTAACACATCCCCGAATGGAACCTTTGAAGAATCGAAGCTGGACAATGGCAAAAAGGGGTAAATAAAAGTAAGCAGCTCAAAATTTCCCAACAGAATACTAGCTTCAAGATGACGCAAGTCCTGGGGTTCACAGCACTTTTGTTTAAAAGCAGAAGATATGAGTGATATTGTGTGACTGCACCAATAGAGGGGACAATTCTCTGGGCTTTTTTGGGCTACCCGGGCTTGCGACCTAGGCAGCCCGGCCCGGCCCAAATACCAGAACTCCAGGCCCGGCCCAATCCGACCCGATCTCAGCCCGGGCCCAATTGCGAGGCTTGGTATTTTCTCCCAGCCCCGGCACTAGAACTCAAGCTTCTCATGCCCACCAACAAGTTATCCCCAGTGCGTAAACATCTAAGAGGGATGAATATGAGAAACACTCCAATACTAAAGGCTTTGTAGCTAAACTTGATTCCCATACCGGGCCTAAGCCTTCTAAGGTATACTACACTCGGATAGAGATCTTCTGGAAAGAGTTTAGGACCTTGAATCCCAATCCCGTATCTTCACTAATTATTATAACTAATTTACCGGGACTAGTGTCATCTACCCTGTTTATTACCTTGAGGGCTATTTTTGTTGTAATGCGATTGGAACTCGAACGAAGAAGTGATAATAGCAAAAGAGTCGAGATAATAGATTGCCGTAAACTACTAACTGAATGACAGAAACGATATAGACAAGCTATATAGTGAGATGACTTGGTCCCACTTCCACCAAGCCTCCGTAACAAAGAACAAAGGCATTGAAAGAAAACAGATACAGGAACAAAAGAAATGATAAAGAAAGTATAAAGAAGTCCGGACTTGTACCTGGCTTGAGAAGAAATACAAAGACGTAGAAGAAGAATTTGAGAGGAGAAAGAAACCATATTTGAGAGGACCAAGAAATCATATACGAACAATTTCTTTTGTCTTCTCTCCGAGTGACAAACTATGAAGCCCAGTTGTTCCGGAATCCTAGTGGCCCTAGCGCATAAAATGATCAGCGTGCAGGGCCTGAAGAAGTGCAGCTGAGGCAAATATAAGTGAGTAAAGTCAGGCAGAGATGTAGGTCGTGGGAGGTCGGTCGCCCCGTGGGTATGGGAGGGGGGGATGGATGGATAACGACAGGTGGAGTAACCTAACCGAGCAAGGAATTGTTACTAGCTAGATAGGAATTGTTACAAGTAACAAATGTTTTTACCATGCATAGATCTTATAGCCCAGCTCTCTTTTCCAGAGTCAAGACATCCAGTTTACAACCTCTAGGCGTGGTGATTTAGCGACCAATAGAGTTCCCGCCCTAACCGGTGACAGATTTTACAATCGGCCCTAGGTTCCAAGCCCCAGTCCGAATATAATTCACACAATGGGTCGGGCCGGGTAGTGGATCCCGATACCCGAGCCGCATCAACCTTCCTGGCTCTTCCCTGTCAATCTAACAAACTCACTCCATCTTGTAGCGGGTGGTGCCTGAGGGGGCTGGGGTCACCGTGGCATCATTCCTTCCAAGCGTTTTAACTCCTAAGCCGCAAGTACGTGGGCTTCTAAAAGCGGCAAGTGCCTAAGTTTTTTCTGGAGGTGTGTCATGAGTTCTCACTCGTATAAGACTGGGCCGAGAGTTCAAGCAAGTTCACATAATATCATAGTAACAATACAATCTAATAGAATAGAGTACTGTACAATACGGAAACTTGCCATAAACCCACTTGGGTCATGCCCTGTATGAAAGAAAAAAAACACTTGGCATCATAATGGGAAGGAGAAGATTGTTCTGTACAAGGCGGGTAGAGGAAAAGAACCACCAATGTTCTGTCTTAATTCAGTTTTCAAACACAACCTCCCACACTGTAGACAAGTTCATCAAGGGCCTAACCCGACTTCCTGCAGCAGCATTCTCCTGCACACTACAAGTACCAAAACTTCATCCTTAAAGTCTTTTTCTAACCATCCCAAATCCTGCCAGTTAGTCATCTAAAAACTACTTGCCACAAGAAAGCTTGATTAATCAGCGCTTTCTATCACGTGAGTCCCTATGACGAAAGACGACCTCACTCGACATCAAATCTTAGAGTTCGAGGGAGGGTTCCCTGGTATCGTACTTTACAGCTGTAATTTAAGGTGGGATATCTGTGGTACAGGATAACTGCTCTGTTCGAGCACTAATATCCACTAGGTCAGGTAAGGGAGGTTATTCAGGTAGTTCGGGTATGGGAAGTAGTAGGTGGTTTGGGAAGCGAGTGATGTTTTGTGAAGTGTGTGAGGATGGGGAGCAAGTAACTGGACATGGGGTATGGTGGAAGGGGGGCCTTTGAGGATAGGGCCGGAAGTGGGGGGTTACCAAGCGGTATAAGGTGAGTGAGTATATGGCTAACCCGGGCCATTTCACCTAAGCGGCCAAAAAAAACAACACTGAGGGCTAGCTGTGTTCCTTTCGTGTTTATTCTGGGGCATTCTTCGTGGTACCATACCTCAGGGTTTTATAAGCACAAGCTCCGTACAGGATTAGGGGAAAGAAGTTCTAGACCCTAGGCGAGTTTAAATATGTGAACCTTAACAAGGATTGTTTACTGCGGTGTATGAGCCTACACGATCATCATTGCTTCTAACATCTCAGAGCAATACGAGACCACGCAAGACTGTGCAGCACTACACCTCCGAGGCATTTAACGACAGCACATTCACATTGAAAAATACAAGAAATATCCGGAATCGTGGTTATAAGTATGATACCCAACCCGGGCTAAAATTGAAACTAGTCTAAAAAAGGTTTCCCTCGGAATCACCCCAGAGTAGAGATGTGTGCAAATACATAAAAGTAGAGATGTGTGCAAATACATAAAAATACCCAAACCCACATCCACCCCTCAATCCCCCCCTCCCTTTCCTCCATAAAAATTCCCGAATATAACACCCGCCCCCGTATCTGCCCCTTGCAGTCCACCACATTCCATACTCAATCAACCCCCCTAGTCCCACTCCTCATCCTCCTCCACCTTCCCAAGCTTCTTACGCTCACTGCGACGTCTCCTGCCACCGGACGTGCCTGTGCCTCCCGAACCCGGCTGGGTAGTATAACCCGGCGGCGGAGACCTCTCATCACGATCCCTCGATCCATGACTCTCAGGACGACGAGTGCGAGAGCGATGGCGAGAGGAATATTCCGGTAGCTCAGACTCATCATTCTCATATGCATGTAGAGACCTCAGGTAGTTTTCGTACTCCTCACCACCGCCGGTAGGTGGCAAGGGAGCTCTAAAAGACTGCTTCGCCCCAGACTCTTTGCGCTTCGAGGCCTTATGGGGAGATGTGGAGTGATGGTGAGATTGGTGGTCGGAGCTTTGGTGGTAGTGTCCTCCCGCAGATAGGTTATCCCCGGAATTGCGGGTGCGGCGAGTGATCGGGTAGCCCTGGGAATCGTAAGACGAGGAGGCATAAGCAGAGGTCGAATGTGAATTAGCAGAGGAGGAGGAGGAGGAAGGATGCTTGGAACGGTAGGAGTGGTGGGAGGACGAGGGGTAATCATCAGAGTCGTTGTATGAGTGACGGTAGGAGGAGGAACTGGTCGAGTAGTCATCCCCATATTCATCTCCATAACTGCCTCCATGTCCCTTATCCTGCTTGCAAGTACCCTGAGAAGAACCAGCAGAGCCAGCACCTTTTCCCTTACTCTTAGTCCCCAACGAATCTTTGGTAACGGGTTCATCGCCCTCTGAGCCCGAATAGTAATAATCGTCATCAGGCTCGGATTCAGAAGACCAAGCGTATTCAGCGTGGCAGTTCATCCATTTACCGGATAGATTGCAGTCACTCCTCTTCACCCATTCTGGGCCGTAACATGGCCGGCATTCCGGGCCACAAGGGCAGGTTTTTTTTTTGGGTGTAATAAATGTCATGTTGGTAGAGGTGGTGTTGTCGCTAGTAGTAGTAGTAGTAGTAGTAGTAGTAGTAGTAGTAGTAGTAGTAGTAGTAGTAGTAGTAGTAGTAGTAGTAGTAGTAGTAGTAGTCGTTATCGTAGAGCAATTGTGTTTGGTGTTGTGGGAGTTGGTGCGATGCTGTGTGAAGATGTGTGAAGATAGCGAGAAGGTGAAGGAGAGGGGCGCATAAGAGTGGTTTTATACCAATGGGTTGTAGCTTAGAATGGAATGGTATTGGAGTCCTAGTATTTGAAGCCTTTCGTTTATTACAATTAGTAGTATAAATTTCGCTAACGAGGATTTTCCCGATTCCTTACAAAACTTGGTGCGGGTGGAGCACTAAAGGGACTGTTGGAATACAAAAATCATCTGATTATTAGCATTGAGGATAGGTCAGTCAAGCCGGGGCGCAGATTATGTATATTGAATTCTAAGCAAGGTGGTGGTGCTTATATAAATGCAAGACTTGATACTTTACTAAAAAATCCCGAAAGAAATAAAAATTTAAGGCTTATTCCCTAAATATCTTGCTAGTTGTTTAGGCACGGCTCCCTCATACTAATTCCACCCCATTAGTGATATCACAAGTCCGAGAATTCTCTGAATTTATTCTAGGGACTCATTACACCTCAGTTCAGTTCTCATCCTTCTTTCGTGCTTTACATTATACACAGTTCTAAGCAAAAACTCGGGTGGCCAGTAGCAGTTCTATTAACCATGAGCCCTTAGAAATAACAGGGATATATCTAACTCGGAAATGTCTCCACTAAACACTAGAACACCCTTTTCTATGATCTCATATCCGTAGTTTTCCTTCTCCACAAGGAATCATCAATAATACGTTTTCATCTTACGAAGGCCGCGCAACCCGCCCCTCGAAGCTCCCTGATCGGAACTTAAGCTGATAGTCCGACCTCCTCCTCCCCCATCCCTCCCTTTCCAAACCGATAATTCCAAACCAAAGTTTCTGTTCCAAGTACTATGTATATCCCCACGCCCCCGAGAAACAGCGATATCGAGAAACCCCACTGGGAGCCAGAAGACTCCCGCCCAAAGCAATTGTTCCGCCGGGTATTTAGTGCTTTCAAACGTATGCCTTCTTCTATCTCCCCTCCATTCTCCCCACTTAACACTATCTACTCTCAGTTAAAGGCTCGCAGGGCCCCGGATACATAACCACTATTCCCCACGGTCTTGCCACAGACCCACTAGCATTCCCCGAGCCAGCGTTCCTCCGACCGGGAAGCTACTCTTACTTCAATGCCCTCCCAGCTGCGCCCCCTCCAAGCCCCGATTCAACGATGATAGTCCGCAAGTCCCGAGAAAGGCTTGGAGTCAGCAACCTCCCAATAAGAGAGCCCCTCCTCTCCCTAAGAAATATAGAGATCGCTTCCAACGCAAAAATCTACTTGGAAACCCACTTCGACCGACTGCTAACCTCGCCCTCCCCACGGTCGCTACGGAGAAGGGCGGTCGAGAGGCTAATCAAAGAATTTAGTCTGCCATCGACAGAAGCAGCGAGATTTTGGGGCGACTGGAGAGCCAAGGAAACGGAATACCTCCGCCGGTGCCGGACCAAACTACAAATCAGACACTTTGACATCACCAAAATGATCGGCAAGGGCTCCTTCGGCTGCGTGAAGCTCGCCCGTATGGAAAATGGGAAGGGCGGCGTGCTCGCCGTGAAGATTATAGAGAAGGAGTCCCAATTGAAGCAGGGACAGGAGGCCCACCTCCGTGCCGAGAGGGACTTACTCGTTGCCGGCGAAGGGAGTCGGTGGATTGTGCCCCTAGTAGCGAGTTTTCAGGATGACGAGAATTTATACCTCGCAATGGAGTACATGATTGGTGGAGATTTCCTCGGACTCATGATGGACAGGGGGGCGCTGAGTGAGGGCATCACAAGGTTTTACGCTGCGGAGATGGTGCTTTGTATTGAAGAGGTGCATAAGCTCGGCTTCATCCATCGGGATGTGAAACCCGGTTTGTTCCCCCCCGTTCACTGCTCGATATTTCCGTTCTGTGATGCTAACACCAAGAAGATAATTTCTGCATAACGGCGTCGGGGCATTTGAAAATTTGTGATTTCGGTTTGGCTTTTTCGGGGCATTGGGCACATGACGGTGCTTATTTCGAGCAACAGCGGTGGGGATTGATCAGGAAGACACAGGTCAGTGTCGGTGGCGACACAATTGACAAAAAAAGGGGAAACGCCTTGGCTAGAGTATTGAATGGCACAGCTCCTACCATCCCGCGTGGAGAGCGAGTGCTTAGCTGGAGGAATAAGCGTGGGCGGAGGAGAATGGCGAGGAGCGTTGTTGGAACATATCAGTACATGGTAGGTCAATGATCAACAATACAGGTGCCACACGCTGAGATTCAACTCAGGCTCCGGAGATCGTCCGAGACCAAGAGTACGATGCTAGATGCGACTGGTGGAGCCTCGGAGTGGTTATCTACGAGGTAGGAGGAATACACATCCCCGCAAGAAGACAAAACCTAATGGCCACAGATCCTATTCGCCCGCCACCCATTCGGCAGCGAAAATACCGAAGAGTCCAAGATCAAAATATCGGTCAGTTTTCACCAACCCCAGCTAACCCCCCACTAACAAACCCAGGACTGGGGTAACCACTTATCATTCAACCCCGCCATCCCCCTATCCCGGCGCACAAAATCCCTCATCCGCTCCCTCATATGCGAGAAAGAAGCCCGCCTCGGATCCATCGCCTACCGCATCAACGACGCAAGCGACCGCTTCTCCAACTACGTCTACCCGAACGATGCGGAAGAGATTAGGGCACATCCATTTTTTGCCCCAATAAACTGGAGAAGGTTGCATATGCTGGTGCCCCCGTTCACACCCAACGGGCTACGCGATGAGACGGATACAAAGTACTTTACCGACAACTTGAGTAGCGAGAGCGCTGGTGGCGACGAATCGGAGGCCTTACAGGCTCGCGCGAAGGATATGTTGCTCCGGGATAAGGAGTGCGGGGAGGAAATATTGGAGGTCCGGAAGAGGGGGGCATTCCGGGGGTATACTTATGTGAGGCCTTACAATATGGGGCCCAGGAAGAGTTTGTTTGCGTACTGATAGTGCACGGTGGAAAAAGCTCCTTCGATCGGGTGGGAAGCGTCTTTTGTTGTATTACTCCCTTTGAAGAAAAAAAGGAGAATAGAGATTACGATACCAAGTGACAGTTCCTAGGAGAGATTTTGGTGATAATAATAATAGTGATAACAATACTGAGAGATGCCGCACCAAGTGAAAAAGGAATTAGCCAAGGAGGGTAAATGCGAAAACCAATCAGGCACATGTCCAACCCCCACGAACAAGAGCTTAGGACTCCAAGGACCCCTCGGCAGCAAGAGTAGCCTCAATCAAAGCTGCTTCCTCGTCTTCATCAAACACCTCGCCCAGGGAATCCCTAGCACGGGTCTTCTTCACCCTGGAAATCTCGCGATTATCCCTCTCCAACAACTCACGCTCAGCCTCAGCATCAACATCCTCCTCTTCCACCTTCTTCTTCACGGCAGGCTTCTTCTTCTCAACAACCTTAGCTACCTGTGTCACCGGTTGCAAACCCCAATCGATCTCAGCACCCTCCCCATACCGTTCAACCAACCACTCATTCGCTTTTCTAAAGTGCCCGCAATCAAACTATTCTCCCGAGAGAAAAAAACGAATTAGCCCCCACTCCCTATCGATTACCAGGAAAACGGCAAGACTCACGAAACCCCTAGAAGCACTGAGCGGACTAGGATGCACGGAAAGCAAAACCGCATGCTTCCTCCGGTCAATCTTTGCGACCCTCTTCTCCGCCGGCTTCCCCCAGGCTAGAAACACCACGCCCTTCCTAGCAGCAATGACATCAATAACCTTCTGCGTGAGCTTTTCCCACCCCTTGGAGGAGTGACTGTTAGCCTCCGAGGCACGCACGGTGAGGCACGCGTTCAGTAGCAGGACGCCACGCTCCGCCCAGGGCGTCAGAAGGCCAAGATCCCCAACCGGCGAGGTGAATTCCGGATAATCCTTCTTCAATGCAATGTACATATTCTTCAAACTCGGGGGAGCCTTGGTTGGAGGGCGCACAGAGAAGGAGAGACCGTGAGCTTGATTCGCGCCGTCTGTGTATGATCTGATTAACCCACACTGCCCAGAATAGAATAGATAGATGGATAGATATATAGATAGATAAAGATGGGAGGGGAATATACGATAAGGATCCTGCCCAAGTATAACAACCTTCACAGCACTAACAGGCGTATACCTACTCCAAGAGTAGATATCCCCCTCGGGCGGGTAAACCTTCTTCCCACGCTCCTTCTCCCCCTTTAAGAATCGCTTCAATCTCAAAAACTCATTCGTCAACAGGTCATCCTTCAAAACGGACAGCCAGGAATCGTGCATCGTGTTGATCTCCAGCTCCAACAACGACTTTTGCTCCTCCGTCAGCTTCGACACCCATTTCTCCTTGTTGAAGGAAGACGTTGTGGATGAGGAGGAGGCGGAGGAGGAGGAGGGTTGGGAGGAAGTGAAGAAGGAGGTTATCGATCTGGCCTTCTTGACTGTGGTGGCGGCGGTTGTTGATTGGGCATCGGATTCTGGGGCCTTACGCTTGGTTTTTGAGGTGGAGGAGGACATGGTGGATTTGGGTTATTTTTACTTGCTTGTTTTTTTTGGAAGAATCGGGGATGGGGTGGAATTGAATGGGGGGATAAGAAGGAGGAGGGGGAAGGGGAAGATTATATCGGCAAGAGGTGAAGAGGGAGGAGGACGGGGAAGAGAGAGGAAGGAAAAGTACCGTAGCAGTCATGAGTTTTCGCGCGTGACGCGACGGGATGCAATCGGCTGCGCTATGGACGTGTAAAGGAGAATTGACCGCCAAGGAAGCGTGTGTTGTGCCGTCAGCACTGGTCGCAACTAAAAGGCCCGTGCAGCATTGACTGCGCCTTTTATTCTAAAAGATAGTGACAAGGATCGAAGAGAGCTTGCGCTCTGACTCATGATATCACGGAAACTATCATAACATTGGTAGCATGAATCGTCTGCTGCTGTGTAACGAATTACAATAATTAAAGTGGACGTTCAAATTTCTACCCACGAATAGAAACAAAAATAAGAATAAAAAAAGAACAATCCAGTAGAATTACACCACACCAAATCTATCAGACGCTCCCCTCCCCCTCAAGTTAATTCCGTCACCTGCGCCAATGGTGTTCCCACCCTTCTTGGCGGCGGACCACCCCTCGGCGGAGGCGGCGGCAGTCCAGCAGCCGGGGAATTCCTACCAGACCCAGAGCAATCCAATTCCCTGCTCTTCTGCTCCTCCTCACGCATGAAGGCGTCCATAGCAGAGGGGTTCATGTTGTGTGCGTGGTGTCTGGGTTTATGCCTGATAGAGCCCGACTTCGGCGGTTGCGACGAGTATTGCCCGCCAACGGGGGACTGTGTTCTGAATTGGGGAGGTGGAGGTGGAGTCCGGGTAGCGGCAGCGGGGTACATATTAGCGGGAGTAATAAAGTTCTGCTGATCCACCGGCGAGTACACTTCCGACCCCACACCACCAGCAGCAGCATGACCACTGGAGTCAAACAACGTCTCCCCGGGCGCATCCGGCGGCTCTGTCAGCGGCGGCGGGACACGATGAAGTGCACCGAACCCCAAAACACAACCCAGAGCGCCCTCCCCACCCCAATTCCTCCGCGGGGTGATAGCCAGCTCGCGCACGACGTCATACTCGTGGTTGTACACGTACAGTCTCAGCGGACGCTCGATGAAGTCCTCCACTAGCTCGCCAAGGGCAGACTCCCCCCGTAAGGCGCCCTCCGGAGTGCCGATGATGTAGTCGCCGTAAGGGAGTAGGCCCGCGTGGTCGGCAGGGGAATTGGGCGCTACGTCCAGGATGTGCCAGACGTCCTCGGACACGGCAAGGGGGGCCCACTGCAGGGTTAGGCCCAGGCCCGTGGCGTCGGCTGGGAGGGGGATGATGATGTCCCGTGTGCGTTGACCCTTAGCGCTCCACACGCGGAGGGTTACGTCCCGGCCCGCGCAGTTTCCGATTTCTTGCTTGAAGAGCATGACGTTTCCATCTTCCTGTCGAGTGTTAGCTCCGGACCTGGTGACAGGTGGGGATGGAACGGAATGGACTGACGATTGGTCGGCCATTGATACCGCAGATGTAATCAAACCAGGGCTCTATCTCCAATAGCGGGCTAGTATTCTTCAAGACTTGAAAGCCAAAGCCCGCTCCGAATCCCCGGGGAGCCTCCTCAGCAACCGGTAGAAACTTTTTGAGCCAGGACATGTGAATACTGGAGGTGATGATGATGATGATGGTGTTTGGATGGGCGGCGGGGATGACAGTTTGGCAAAAACCAAGGGCCCAGTCAAACTAACACCCTACCCGATCTTATCACACGTGACGCCAAGATATTGACGCCAAGAGCTGCAACACCCTACTCAGGCACAGCACAACAAGTCCCTTATATGCCAACAGGCTATCACCGCCATGAACGCGTTGAACGGAACGCTGTTGGTCACCCACGATGCCAATGGCAGAAAGGGCCGCCTAGTTTGCTACGACAAAATCACAGTGGATTCTCAACGAATTTTCAGATATTTTAAAGCGATAACTTTTGAGAACGTTGTACAGTCACATTGGTAAAAGAAACCCCCGTATCGTAAAAACACATATAACCCGTAGAGGAAGAAAGGAAAAAAGGGACCGGTTCATTGAAAAAAAATAAAACCCGTAAACGGTCTGCATAAAAAATATGGAATGACACAAGACCTCATTACTTCAACCTTCACCATCAACAATGCGCCTCGAAATTTAATTAAATACAAGCGGTTACAATTCCTCGTGAGGTAGCTATTTAGTTATTAGCAAGAGTTAGAGCTCCTGAGACAAAGAGCAACTTACATAGTCATCATCACCAACGACAGCCTGAGCACCCTCGGCAGCCTTCTTGACGGTTTCCTTGGGGGTCTCGGTAGCAGCTGGCGCGGCTGATTCGACAGAAGTCTCCTCTGCTGGCTTCTCAACCTTTGTCTCCTCGGGCTCCTCCTCCTCCTCTTCGGTCTCAGGTTCTGGCGGGGGTGCGACATAGGCGTCAACCTTGTATTTACCGTTGGTCTTGATAAAGGTAGCAAGGTCCTCAACAGTGCGAGAACCAGAGTAGTCAATTGGCGAGTCCTTTGCGCCAGCGGGGTACATCTTGATGGTCGGGAATCCTTGGATCTCAACAGGAACATCATTGGCAGTGGCGTCCACCTTGGCAACAATTACCTTGTCCTTGTATTCGGGGTTGCTGAAGTAAAGAGCGGCCAATTCATCGTACTTGGGAGCCAAGTTCTTGCAGTGGCCGCACCAGGGGGCGTAAAATTCAAGAAGGACATCCTTGTCGTTGTTCATGACAACCTCCTCATAGTTGTTGGCGACAACAACATGAACTGGCCCCTCTTGGGTCTCGGGAACGGGCTCGGACTTGATGCTAGGCTCAACCTTGCCCTCAACGAAATCCTCAACGAACTCGGTGATGGATGCCTCGGTGATCTCCTTCTCCTGGTTAAAAGGAAATTTGAGGTTCTTTGTGGTGTCCTGGATAGCGAAAGCGGGCCACTTGGTCTCAAGGTTAAGGTTGGCGGCATGGGCGCCATAGGCGACAGCATCAATAGTAGCGAAGTTGATCTTGCCCTTGTACTTCTGGGCAATTGGCTTGATGGCGGCAGTAAGTTTCTCCTTGATCTCCTCACCATCAACGAAAACATAGGCGAGGGGAATTCCGGCAGCCATGTATCCAGAGTAGGTTTCTGGGCCAACCTCGCCCATCAAGGGGGTAGAGGCAAGGTTAGCGAAGTCGGTGATCTTCTCGACGGTGAAGGCTCCATCATAGACAGTCTTTCCCTCATCGAAGGACTTGTAAAGAACAATGGCCGGAGCCTTGACACCATCAGCCTCAGCAAGAGCAGAGTCAGAGGTAGCACCAAAGAGGTAGTTGTCACGAAGCTTCTCCGCGACAGTGGTAAAGGTGGCGCTCTCTTCCCTATCATCCGCGGAGAGATAGGCAACAACAACAATCTTATCGGCGGTCTTGAACTCGGTGATGGTATCCTTGTTCAAGAGTGAGACGGCAGGAAGAGACTGCTTTGTCATGTATGAAATGATACTATCCAATAATTAGCGTTAGATCACGGATACAGAATCGTGAGAGATGTAATTGAGCAACTTACGCATCAGACTTCCTCTGGCCAGCGTATGGTGAGGAGTTATCTGGACCACGGAAAATCTTGAGAGTAGGGTATCCCTGAACGCCATGCTTCTCGCAAAGCTCGGCCTCAACGGTACAGCTATGCGGAAATTAGTGATTGATTCCAAATAAATAAATTAAAAAAACGGGAACATGTGACTACGTACTCGACTTTGGCGAGAAGAATATTCTTCTCCTTCAACTTTGTAGCAGCATCTTCATACTCTGGCGCAAGAGCCTTGCAGTGTCCGCACCAAGGAGCATAAACTGGCGAAATCGGTGTTAGCTAGAACTCGTTCCAAGTTCTCGTCCAGCATCCCCCAAGCGTGCAGTGAGGTACCGGGCGGGGAAGCTCTCGACAGAACACGTATGTATACAGAAGCCTCAATAAAGGAATTGCAAACTTACACTCAGCAAGAACCAATGGGTTTTCAGTGACAAAAGAGGTAAAGTTCCCATTTGTGAGAACATTGACATCTGAGTGATCCACGGGGGGGGCCTCGCCATCCTGAGCATATGCAACGGTAGCCAACAGTGTCAAAACTGCGGCGGTGAGCTCCTTGAAGTGCTTCATTATGGTGAATTTAGAAAGAGATGTTGTCCTTTTTTTGCACGGAGATGGATGGATGGATACAGAAAAGAATGAAACGTGGAGCGGAGGGAGTGTTGTGGTGGACAGGGAAAGAAGGAATGGAAGGAAGGAGCTGGATGAGGTCTTCTTGAATGCAAAGGTGGGCTCACGGCCATTGTAGGGTTAGGGTAGCCTCTTCATCTCTCATTGGTGGAATTCGTGCAGAGGAAACTGTGGTCTTTCGCGAGGGCTCGGGGAATCCCTGTTGCAACCCGCCACAAATGTTCCTGATATGTGTCCTTTCGGAGAGCAAGCCAGTACCGTGAACCTCCAAAAGAGCCCCAAATTTGGAGAAGGGCTAAAAATGCTGGGGCACATCGTATTCCCAATTGATTGATGATCCTACTGACAGTGCCCCCCTCGTGTCCCCCCTTTGCATCCATTTGAACACAGTATCCCCATATTTCGTATTATAAATGCAAACATCGAAAGAATCGCATTATCAAGCCGATGTCAACCGTGATACTCACCATGGCGGCACCTTCCATCAGGTACCATAGAGAGGGAAAATGTAGCTAAAAGTGTGCCTTCCAATATGATCTGCAAAAGGCCACGATGCTTGGCTATTTTCTTTGTACGAGCCTCACAATTCCCTCACCTTCTCTTTGTTGCCTTCTACCGCATCCAACCTTCCCCAAAGCTGAGATGCAATCCCGATGAGTGATACTGTACGAGTACCGGTATGTCAGGAAAAACAAAGGCCCTTCCCGCAATTCTCCAAATGGAAATCCAAACTGAATATCACATTTCC
>Ga0307510_10005076_pt1 | contig 15624 bp, 18 predicted proteins | sample 12_EM_MG_FD_207224 | JGI IMG/M metagenome (GOLD analysis project Ga0307510, IMG submission 207224) | Populus trichocarpa ectomycorrhiza microbial communities from riparian zone in the Pacific Northwest, United States - 12_EM | ecosystem: Host-associated > Plants > Roots > Unclassified | place...
TTTCTTGATAAGTTTCGGTTTTAATTGATTTTGTTTGCTAATTTAATTGCTGCCATAGTTTAGAAAATCACAAACCAAACCCCCCCAACTACATAACGTACAACATAAAAATCTGACTTGAAACTTCCTCGTGGGATCGACCCCTTGCTTGCTCTATACTATCTTGTGTGTTGTGTTTGAAGCTAGGGTAATTAATTTGTGCGACCGCGACATCACAACACTCTTCTTAAAAACGTTGTAGGTTTCAATCCCATGCCTGGTATTACCAGCATGGTACTCGCAAGTCAACTCGGACTTGTACCAGATGGGGAATGGTGGTTGTAGTGGTAGTGCATGAATAGGAGCTATGTGTCCAATGCTCAGCAATTTGGCATACAAGTCTTTCAAAGGTATGGGTAGTGGCGACAGTTGTTATGAAGTGTATTTTGTATTTTGTCTTTGGTGGTTGTTTTGGTTGTTTGACTGGTTATTTGTTCGATTAGGGGGAAAAGGTATGATAACGTTCACGTGGGAAAATTAAGAGGTAGGTCTTTGTGGGTTCTGGTAATCCACTTTCTTGCCCTTGTACCCATCTTCCAAGTTGTTAACATCACCTTCCCATTTCCTTCCAGTAAAACCTTTCTTCTCCAAAGGCTCAGCTATGCGTCCAGCTTTAATCCTTTGCTTTATTCTTTCAGTTATGCGTAAAACATCATATAAATGTTTAGATGAGCTACCCATTATATGCTCATAATAGGGTGCCTTAAAGGTATTGGCAACCAAAGTCACCATCTCTATTTCTATTAAAGGGGGTTGGACATGTGTTGCCTCATCCCTCCACCTTTGCGCATAGGCCCTTATTGACTCTTTGCTTCTTTTCTCCATTGTCATCAGACTTGTTTGATCTAGAGCAATTTCTAGGTTAAACTTGTACTGCTTAAGGAAAGCCTCCACCAAATCTTTCCAACTCCTGATCTTGACACTGTCTAACCTCATGTACCAGCCCAAAGCAGATCCTACGAGGCTATCTTGAAAGAAATAGATCAGTAATTTATCATCACGGATTACTTCTGCCATTTTGTTGCAGCAAGATCGAAGGTGAGTGTTCGGACATTCCAAACCGGTGTGTTTAATGAAATTTGGTATCCTAAAATTCTTTGGCACCACGATGTTTGGTACCAAACATACTTCAGTTGCTCGCATGGGGTCAAACCAATCATTACCCTCAACTGCCCTTAATCTTTCTTCCAAAGCAGACAGCTTGTCGTGATTCATCAAACTGGTAGATCTATTATTAGGAGTTCCTTTAGCTGTTAAGTCCACAGTGATTGGAGTTTAAGTTGGCTGGACAGGGATGATGAGCATAAAGTGCTTTTCAGTTGCTGAATTTTCCCCCTGGTTTTGAAATGCTTGAGGGATATGAATTGTTGGCGCTTCTGCAGGCGGTTGTGCGGATGTTCCTTCCCTATTCTTGGCTCTTAGAAGTTGCTCGAGTAGGTCGATCATCCGAGCAACTTCATTTTTTACGGATTCTAACTCGGTCTGATAATGTGACTCCAAGTTAGCTCTTTCTTCGTTCTCCATCCTTGACCGGGTGTGGTAGACTTTGGTTGTGGGACCTATGTTTCACGATACTTTGTAGCATCATTTCCAACTTGGGTGGCTTGTTGTTGCAACATTTCCGCACAACAGGCTACTTGCTTGACCTGTTTTATCATATGTCTTATCTTATCATAGAACACGATGTTATCTGTGATTATCACTTCGTTGCTTTATTGGCCCCCATGTACTCCCGATTCTTCTTTTTTTCAACTTCTACCTTCTTTGTAAGATTGCTCCTTCCTTTCTTCAAGGAATCCATCATCTCTTTATCAACATTCATCTTGCCTTTTGCTGATCTCTTAACCTTGGCTAACTCTTTTTCTGTGAGCCTATTCTTGTTAACCAGCTCATCATATTCAGTTATTTCATTCATTAACTCAGCCTGAACCCCTTTTGCTATTTCTTTAGCTACCTCAACCATTTTTTACCATTCTTTAAAAGATGTTAACTGTTTATCCTGTTTTTCCAACTACTGGTTCAAGTAATTCCTCATCGTATTTTCTTCTTCTAATTGTTTTTCCGGTAGTTGTTGCTGCCCTTTGCTTTTGCTGAGATCAATTCTACATCGTTCTAGCCGCTTTCTTAACTCTTCCTCATTATCAGTCCTTTTCCTTTTTGGTTGCTCTGTTGCTGATTCTGGATGTTTAGGTGTTGAGAATCCTATCACCTCAAAAAGTTCTTCATCTCTCCAAATTGCATAATTCTAGCTGAATGACGATTCAAAATTGCTTTCTTCTTCTCTTTTTAGTAGCAGGGGTCTTTCCCAGTCTTGTCAGATAAGTTCCATCTTTTCAAGGAATGGTTGGTGCTTGAATAAACCTATGAAATCGGTTAAACCCAGAGTTCTTGGTGTATACTGCATTCCACCCAACTGCCTTGTTACAAGTGCGGGTGCATAACTGATGTATCCGGTTACACCAATCAGGGGAACCCATATCTTGCTTCCACAGCTCATTGTGCAGATGGCGTTGTTCATCCATGGCGCTTTCCATTTGAAGTTGCTCCGTGGCAATGCTGCATATTTATTTATCCATGCTTTCTCATCCCAGTTTTTTCAAGTCTCATCCATGGTAACTTTTAATGGTCGCAGGTCAAACCACTAAAAGTTGTTAAAGATGTCCCTTGGTGTTTCGATATGACTGATAATCCATAAATACAACATAAGGATGCAACATCTCATGGCTCCTTTTCCATGCGTTCTGCAGTGGTTGAGTGATAACATAGTTTTGCCCAAAATAGCTGAAGATGGATTGATCCGGTCGTGCTCGTATTCTATGAAGACATTTGTGGCTTATAAGACTCCAATTTCGAATGGGAACAATACTAGTTCAAAGATGGCGAAGGCCACCAACCTGTATTGTTCATCCCCTAACTTGCCTTTTTCAACATTCTTCTTCATTCGGGCTTCAATGACCTTCCTTTTAAAACCCCGTCAGCTACTCTACATTGGCTGATCTTTCCCAGGCCTAATAACTTGACTACCTCCGAAGCTATGTCTTCAAATCTTCGTATGAGGTAGATCTTGTGGTTGTTATTTGGAAAATCTAGAATCCTCTCATATTCCCCTAAGATAGGTGTCATATCGATGTTCCCGAAGGTAAAACACCAATAACTAGGATCTTAAAAATTCAGTAGCGCTTTGATTGTTGCTGCTTGTATGGGTAACCTCATTAGTTGTGCAATTCTCCCATATCACCTTTCAAAAGGAGTCTCATCAATATATCCCATAATAGACAACAACTTCCCTAAGTCATTTACCATGTGATTTATCTTGGTAATGCAAGGCAACCACTAGCATCGATTCTTGGACATTTTCCTTCAGTTACCTGAGTCAACTCAGATTCTTGCCCAAACTCTTGGAATGATAGGTATTTAGTCATGATTTCAGTTTAGAAACCTGGATTGATGAATTTAACATTATTAATCTTGAAGCAAATGGAAGTAAGATATATATCATAAGGACAAGCTCTATTTATTAAGTGAGAATGGGTAGGTTTTTTATCTGGTCTTGAAGGGATCTCATATTTGCCTAGTGACGGTCTTTGTAAAGATAGTATATGGGTGTTGTAAGAAACAGTTAAGGCACGTATGCCCACCATTACCAAACAGGCACTCAGATATGAGTTTGGTGTTTCACGCATCTGAACCCTGACCAATAGTCATAGGGCAAATCGCTAATACCCCACCTAACTTATAGGCTTGTGTGTGCTTCCAAAAAATTAAAGTGTGTGATGCATGAGGTAGTTCTATACAATACATGAACAAATATGTACAGAAATTAAAGCATGTATGAAAATAAATAAAATAAGCATATTAACATAAAACATGCAAACCAAACAAAACACAATTATCAGACAAAAACAAAGCTTAATCCACAAGGTTCCCAGTGGAGTCGCCAATCTGTCGCACGTGTGCGGCATCCTATGGCGATTTTTGTTCATTTGGTTGTTTGATCTTGGGAGTCGCCACCTAGTATTTCATTTAGGGTTACTAGGAAACCCAAACGTACTGGTCTTTATCAAAGATTCGAGGGTAAGGAACTGGTTGTGATTAGGGAAGGTATTAACACCCCTAACGCACCTTACCTGAGATAAGCTACTTTGTGGTTTTAATATGTTAAAGAAGGTTTAAAGATTTTGTCTTTTCATCGGAGATTAGGAATACGACTTACATGTAAGTTCATAAGCCTTAACCGTGAACAAATCAAAATATTAAATTCTTCTTTTGGCTTTGTTGTTTTATCATAAAAAAACATCCATAAAAAAATATATATATACAAACACACACATTCACTTTTACTATATTTTACACATATAATTACATGTTACAAAATAATAAAAATTCAGAAAAATCAAATACAATTAAAAAATTACAAAATAAACCCAAAAAATATACAGGAATTACAGGGAAGGCCTTCTAGGACTGCAGGAACAGTGGCGGCGCGTCTTTTCCACGCGCCGCCACCACTAGCGGTGCGTGGGTTCACGCGTCGCCGCAAGAAAATCCAAGAAAACAAGGGGATCTGGAAAAACTTCCTCCCATCTTCCTTTCCTAGCCGGTGGTGACTTGCAAAATACCAAAAAACACAACAAAGCAGTTGATTTTAATTTTATTTTCTCCTTCTCAGATCTGATTCTTTCTCATTCTCAGATCTATCCCATTTCTGTTTTCTCTCTTCTACTCGGTTCATTTAATTTATGTTGGTGGCAGATCTGGCAGTTGGATCTGGTTGTGGTCGTGGTAGTGGACGGATATGCTAGTGCTTGAAGGTCTCGACGTGGAGGAGAATGGAGTGTTTCCTGGGCGCGGGGAACAGCTGTGGGTCTGTGGGCACCGTCGTGTGTTGGTTGCTGCTAGAGGATGGTTGCAGAAGATGAAGAAGAGAGTGTTGCCCGGGCGTTGCTGTATGTGGGCTGTTGGCTCACTAGTGAGGACGGCGCTGCTATGGCTGGCGGTGAAAACCAACTTAGAGGAGAGTGAGGGGTTGTCTTGGTTGGTCTATTTGTTGGCCTAGAGAGGGAGGCTGATGGGTCGACTGAGAGAGGAGAGGGACGATGGAGAGGCTGGGAGAAGGAAGGTCTAGTGAGGGGAGTTGTTGGCTGGCTTCTGCTTTTTTTTTTTTTGCAAAGGTAGGGGCAGCCAGTTTTGGTTTTGCCAAGGGAAGGGAGTAAGTCTGGTTTGTCTTTGGTAAAGAGAGTGGGCTGACCGAGAGGTTGTGTGCATGGAGGATGAGGTCGTGGCTGAGGGGAGAAGAAAGAGGGAGTAAACGTTGGAAAGGGGCGGCGACCCTGCTTGGAGAAGACAAAAGATTGGTTTTTTAGGTTTTTTGTGTTGCCCTAAATTGTTTGTTTCAAAATTGCCCCCCATTGTTGTTTGGGCACTTTCAATCGTCGAGGTTTTTTTTTCCGCACTTGCCCTAAGTGTGGGGTGTGATCCTAGCCAATGTTATTTTTCAAAAATGTTACTAGGCTCAAAAGGGGACTACAAAGGATATATTTTAGCCTCGTGAAAGGATTATCAAAGATGACATTTCTTTATCTCAAACACATGCACTTAAGATTAGTAAGCCCTGCTTTCATGCGAGTATACAAAGTGATTTCTCATTATTCATTCAAATAAAACTCAACTTTGGAGTCATCTCATGGTTTTTTTTTGTTTGTTTTTTTTTTCAAGTTTTCTAGGTGTACGGTTACCTTTCTGAGGAATCACTTGAATTTCTAGAACTCGTTTGTTTTGGACAAACACCAATATGATTTCTGTTTTTGTACTAAACTTTGAATTCTCAAAAATCCTTGTGAACATGGGTGATCATGCATAGTTTTGGAAGAAAAGGGAAACATACCAAAAGATTCTTGGTGCAATGGTTTCATGCGTAAAGATTATGCTCAATGTGTTATTTGCATGAAACAGCAACAAAAATGAAGGCATGTCATGAACACAGGAAAACACATGATTTTATTAATAAGAAAAGCTCATTTGACTGAAAAAGTCTTGTGGCATTATGAACTTACCAATAAGACTGAAACAGGTTGAAACAAAAATCTAGAAGCTTTGCAGTCATGATCAAACAGAGGTAGTTATTTTTGGACAGAATAAGAACAAGCTCCATTCTGCAACTGTGATGCAATTCCCCTTCGGTCAGCCTTTCCACAAAAGCTTTTGTAGAAATGATGGATTGTGTTAAGGCTCTTGACCATGTTTGCCCCTTATTTCTTCGAGCTGAGTCATTGTTGGGGTTTGAACAAAGATGATAGGTCAGTTGGAAAGAACTTCACTAGAGTTATTTCTCAGTATTTGCTCGAGTAAGCTAGAGGCGAATCACGCTTGTCTTCAGACTCCAACTCTTCTTGAAAATGGACGTTACGGCAAGCATACTCTTCATCTTCCATGTTTTTCACTCAAAGTTGGGTGTTGTAGACTCGTAAGGGACCTACTTTTCATCCCAGTACATGCATGATAAATGTATGAACATGTAATCTATATGATGAACTCGCCCTTTGAGGGGTGACATATGATTGTAACTCTTGAATGATGAAAGAAGAATCTTGATTCTTGCTTAAACTCTACAATGAAGATTTCCTGAGTGACGATCATTATATCACCCACAAGTCTTGAGTTCAAGATGCTTCAAGAAGGGTTTGCCTTAATGCAACTAAAAGTAGCACATACAACTTAAGGACATGTTCTATTCATTATGTGAAATGGGTAGGTTTTCTACCTGGTCTCAAAAGGGTCTCATATCTTCCAAGTGACGATCTTCGTAAAGATAATATAGGGGTGTTGCAAGAAATGGTTAGGGCACATATACCCACCATTACCAAGCAAACACTCAGATATGAGTTGAGTGTTTCACACGTTTGAACCTTGACCAATAGTCATAGGGCAGATCGTTAGTTCCCCACCTAACCTAGAAGCTTGTGTGTGCTTTTAAAAAATAAAGACATGTGGTGCATGAGTCAATTTTATACGATGCATGAGGCAATTCTATACAATGCATGGAAAAAAAACATCAACAAAAGAAGACAAAAAGCAAAACATAAACACGTCAAATACACAAATCTTAGTCCAATATTGTCAGAAATAGTACATTCCCCAGTGGAGTCGTCATTCTGTCGCACGTCCCCGCGCGACGTCTATTGGCTATTTTCATTCATTTGCTTGATGATTGAGAGTCGACACCTAGTATTTGATTAAGGGTTACTAGGAAACCCAAACGTAATAGTCTTTGTCAGATATTCAAGGGTAAATGACTGATTGTGACTAGGGAAGGTATTAACACCCCTAGCGCACCCTACCTAAGGTAAGCTGCTTCGTGGTTTTGATATGTTAAAGAAGTTTTAAAAATTTTGTCTCCATTTTTATTTAAATGAAACGACTCATTTTTTTCCAAAACGACGCCATTTCATTTTAAAAAAAATGGCGCCAAAACACGTCAACTTCCAAATCAGTCCTCAATTCGTCCTTTGTTCATTTAAGTCCTCAAATCCAAATTTGATTTTAAGAATCAATTCAATTGCATCCCTGCCAACTTCAATCGCCGGTCCTAAAGTTGACCGCCTTTTTCACTTTAGTCCTTGGTTTTGAATTTGTGCATTTTGATCCTCAATTGATCAATAAACTTCAAATTTCTTCAATTTGGTCCCTAATTTGATCAATTCAGTTCCTCTATTTACGCGTCTTTTCTAGTTTGGTCCTTGGTTTTGGATTTATTTAATGAAGTCCCAATTGGCCACCAAACTTCAATATTCATGCAATTAAGCCCCTGATTTGACCAAATCAACTTTTAAAAATTGTAATTTGACCCCTGAACTTTAATTCCTTCCAATTAAATCCCAAATTGACTTAAAAATCAATTTTTCTTGCAATCCAACCCTCTATAAATTTAATTAAACCTTCAATAAAATCCAATTGAGTCTATAAACCTCTGATTTCGGACTTTTCTCCTCAAATTGAATTTTCTTTTTCAATAGGGCTCTTATCAGTCAAGTATATAATGTCAAATTTTAATCTTTGTATTTTTGAACCTCCTCAATCAATTTCTAACCATTTTCTGGGCGCTCCAGCATTCTATTCTCACTACTACTATTATTATTACTTTTTATTATTTTTTTGGATTTCTTCCGAACATATATATATATATATATTATTTTCTTATTTTTTTAGTGCGGGGACCCAAAAATGGGTTACAACAAAAACAATGAAAATACTTTTATATATGAATTACATTGCAACTGTAATATCTAATCGTTCGAATGGATACATCCATCTATACTGGACTGGTCCTCCAACTTTCTCAAACGGTAAATGTATGGGTAAATGCTCCATTGAGTCAAAAAATGATGGAGGGAATATCATCTCAAGTTTGCATATTTTCTCGACGATATTTGTTTCAAGCCTCTCAATGTGATCAACATTCAACTTGTTGGAGCATATATCTTGTTGCATGTCCCCCGCGCGGCATCCGATGGTGTTTTTTTTTGTTTGTTTTGCTTGTTTTGGGAGTCGCCACCTAGTATTTGGTTGAAGGCTGCTAGGAAACCCAGATATAATGGTCTTGTCAAAGATTTGAGGGTAAGGGACTGGTTGTGGCTAAGAAATGTATTAGCACCCCTAGTGCACCCTACCTGAGGTAAGCTGCTTCGTGATTTGATGTGATTTTAAAAAATAAAATATTAGCCAAATGCTAATGCTTTAATAAATCAGTTATTAAATTCCAGAATATATGCAGAAACATGTTCTTACATTTTCATGGAAAATACAACATGATTTTATTTGTCCTTAAGATATTTGACCATATTCAAATTAAACACTTAATTCTTTTTTGTCTTTTTCATTCTATAATTCAATAACATATATAAAAAAAGTACAAACACATACACATCCTTTTTTATTATGTTTTTCTAATACACCCATATGTAATTACAAATAACAAAAAATTACAATAAAACAAACAACACATTACACAAATAAAAAATTACATAATAGCCCCTAAAAAATCCCAAACTGTCAAACGCCTTCTCTGATCTGCATGAACAGTGGCGACGCGTCTCCTCCACGGGCCGCCACTGGAAAAACCCGGGAACAGGGGGGTTTGGATTGACTTCTTCCCCTCTTTCATTTCCTGCCGACGGTGAGGGCCACCGTCACCTGCAACAAGCAAAACACAAGCAGTTGTTTTTAATTTTCTTTCCTTTTTCACGGATCTGTTTTTTTCTTCTCCTTCTTCAGATCTACTTCTTTCTTGGTTTGTTGTTCTTTCCTGGTTTGTTGTTCTTTCCCTCTCCTTCTGGTGGCAGATCTGCTGTGGAGAAATCAACGCTAAGAAGAGGGAGGCGGTGTTGCTGTGGGAGGAGTGGGGAGTGACTGCCCAGCGACTCGCACGGTCTGAAACCCGCTGGATTGGATGGATCGTCGACCCTTCTTTCTTCTTTGGCCGACAATGAGGCAAACAGAGGTCTAAGGAGGGGGAAGAGACCACATTAAGCTTCGCCTCCTTTCTCCTCTCTTTCTCTTTTGGATGGTGTTGAGGCAAGCAGAGGACTGCTGGTGATGGAGAGGGATCGAGCTAGAGGGGGGAAGATGGGGACGACTATTGTGGAGAGGGAGAGCGGTGACTGCCTCCTGGTTGGGAGAGAAGACCGTGAGTTTGTGTTTAACTGAAGAGGGGAAGGTCATGCATGTAGGGGTTGAGGGAGGAGAAGAAGATAGGGAAAAAGCTGGGGGAAGGGGGCTGTTGATCTATGACCAGCTGTTATGGGGAAGGAAATCGTAGTGACAGATCAGGGGGCGGCTGCCTTGGTTTTCTTCAAATATGAGAGGGAGGGCTACAGTTGCTTTGAAAGAGATGGGTTTAGGGTTAGGGTTTTTTTTTATTTGCCCTTAATGTTTGTTTTTGAATTCCTCTTGTAAATTTTCTCTTCCCCTTTTGTGTGTGTTGTGACCTCTATTTATAGGCAAAGTGACTTGGTCCCCAAAACACATTGGTCCCTCAACTTCTTTATTTTTTGTCAATTTTGATTTTTTCTTATTTTTTTGTATTTTTTAAAGCGAGCAATATCAACGTCGACTCAACAACGAAAATAAGTGATTGTAAAATTAACGCGTTAAAAGTTGAACGCGTTCAAACCCCTTTGAAAATTTAAATTTTTCTGAGATGACGTTGAAAATGCTAAAAACGATGCAAATATATCAAAAATGCATTTTTTTGGGGGCTTCATTGTTTTTTGCTATTTTTTGGTTTTTTCTGAAAATTTATCAAAAACATGGGTCAAAAATTGGGTAGCAACATATCTCTAAAGAAATGACTAATCTCCGTGTGTCCATCTCATATCCCTTGTGGCAATAAATCACGATAAGCTAATTGAATGAGTGTTTGCATAAACATGTGTCAGTCATGACTCTTTATTCCATACAATCTGCATTCCTTTATAATAATCAATCTTGATATGTTCGAGGTATGTCCACCAGAAAAACGCAGACTCTTAAACCATTTATAGACTGGTATTTGTGCATTTTTCTCTAACACGAAACATGCTCTTCGTTTTGCGACTCCTGACCCATCAAAAACCAACTCTATATTTTTACGGTTACAGAACAAAGCTATATCCAATCTAGCCTTGATATTGTCCTCTGTCTTCCCCTTCACATCCATGACGGTATTGAAAATGTTTTCAAACACGTTCTTTTCTATGTGCATGACATCAAGGTTATGGCGGAGGAGATTGGTCTTCCAATAAGGAAGCTCCCAAAAAATACTTCGCTTACCCATTTATGGGTCAAACCAAAACCAGGAAACTTCTGCTTACTTGATTGGAAACCAAACACAATGTCATCGTACTCTGATACAACATCATAGAATTCTTCATGAAAAAGACGTGGGGGTGCAACATCCTTTTCAACTCTGCCAACAAAGAAATCTTTTATGTTCTTTATGTACCTGTGATTCGTTGGCAAGAAATGACGGTGATAGTAAAAAAAGAAGCTTTACCTCTATTTGTTAGCGTGAATGCCTTGTTGTTTTCCATGCAGTATAAATATGCTAGTTTTCCATGCATGCTCCAATCAGAAACCATTTCATAAGCTGGAAAATCATTAATAGTCCACATCAAAGCCACCCTCATAACAAAATTTTGTTTCCTCGATATATCATAAGTCAAAGCTCTGGAGGACCACAACTGCGTCAACTCATCAATCAATGATCAAAGACAAACATCTATATTCCGGCCCGGATTGGGTATGATCGGCCAACAAGAATAAGGAGCAGCAAATGACCCGAATGAGTTGAATCCGTCTGTACACAACCCAAGATGCATGTTCCTTGATTCAACTGAAAAGTGAGGATGCACACTGTTAAAGTGTTTCCATGCTTCGCTGTTAGAAGGATGCACCATCACTCCATCAACCGCATCATGTGATTGGTGTCATATCATGTGCTCAGCAATCCTTGGTGACATGAATAACCTCTGTAGTCTAGGTATGATTGGAAAGTATTTAAGTTTTTTATATGCCATGAGAGTTTTTCCCCTCCCAGCTATAGGTTTGTAACGGGAATGCCCATATGTCATGCACTCGGTCAGCTCAGCATTTTCAATGTAGTGTAACATGCAAAAGTTAGGGCACATGTCAATTTTCTGGCATCCTAAACCGAGGGGTTTCATTATGGACTTTGCAATATAGAAATTCTCTTTCAGCCTGTTCCCTTCAGGTAAAATGCTTCTCGCCCATTCGATAATTTTGTCATAATCGGCCTCACTTAACCCGTGATCTGACTTGATGGTGAACACCTGTGCTACGGTCGATAATTTATTGTGGTTCATGCAGCTATCCCATAATGGTTCGTCAGAATCTTTCAACAGATCAAAAAACCTTGTTGCATCTGCATTAGCTTCTTCTTCTACGATTGGACATTGATTGACATTACCTTGATTCATTCTCATTGCATCTATAACCATATTCCTTTAAGGATTGTTGTTGTCATTTGCAACTCCATACACGTTGCTAGCACTAGAAGTTGACCCAACCACGCTTTATCCATGCTCTCATTATGAACAAATAGTTCTTTGTGTGCATACCAACACAAGTAATCCTTCATAAATCCTTTGTGTAGAAGATGCATCATTACAACATCTAGATGCAGATACTTTTTATTTTGACACTTCCTGTATGGACACCTAATACTGCCTCCAGTAAAATTTCTGGGAATAAATGTTACGAAATTAATAAAACCCTGAACTCCACTACAATAATCCATCCTCCGCAATCCTTGGGGTGAATCTTGATACATCTATGAACGATCATCCATGACTTCTATCAAACCTCTGTAAAATTATGATGACAACATGTATTAATTAACTATGTTAGGTAAATAAATTTGCAAAAATATTGGTTTACCTTAAGATTATCCAACAAACTAATTAAACTTCTCATAAATATTCATTATCAATTATCAACATCCATACAAATTTATACATATAAATTTATAAAAATTACAACTCCGCAATAGCATTTATAAAAATTAAAATGGACCCTTAAACAAGCTATTCATTATTTCATCACAACACATGTAATTTGGTAATTCAACAAAGTTTCAACAATTTACAAACAAATACAATTTTACAAAATCTAAAACAACCATAACAAGTACAAAATTATACATTCATACTACAAGTTTGTTTGAGAAATAACAATAAAACATGTAAATACACTAACAAAATATATATACTAAAAAAACAATAAAATTGACATTTAAATGTTAAAATTAAAAATGATAAATTTACTTATAAAAAATGATAAAATCCATAATAAATCAGAACACAGATGTTGTGACCATAAAACTTAAAGAAATATGACTTGTGTTGAAAAGAGGGGGATATTTTTAGGGGGGGTGGTTGTTTGCAGTTTGGGAGGGGAGAGTTGGGATGGGGAAGAAAAGGAGAAATAGGGGAGGAGAGGGTCGGCAGAGTGGTGATTTATTAACTTTTGCCGATGGAATCACCGACGGACGCCTTTTATCGGTATTTCTGATGGTGAATTGGACACGTCAAAGTACGGAGATCTCGATTCAAATCCCTCGGTCATTCTGTTGGTAAAATTGACTGCATAAACCTCCACGTTATCGAACAATTTTTTTTTAATTTTTTTTATATATTCCGTATGTAATTTTATCGGTATATACCGATGGATTTATGAACAGAATAGTGTCCGTCGGTAACGATCACCGCAATTTACCGACATAATTATCCTGTCGGTAATTTTGTTGGTTTTAGGCGAATTTCTAGTAGTGAATATCGTTAATATTCAATGAAAACAAAATATTTATTTTAGTGTTATTTTATTATAAAATTTTTATATAAGTTTCTCATATTTATTATTCTTATAATTTTCAAACAGATGTGTAAAAATAATCAATTAATATTTTTTTAATTCTTCATTGAAACTGAAAGATACATTTTTTCTTCTTTAATTCAAATCATAAAAAAATTTAAGAATATTTTTTAAATTTATATTTTTTTTTATTCAATAAACGATGCCACTAATCAAAAATACATTTTCTTATCTAAACAAAACAAAAACAATTGCTTGGAGGAGAAGATATAATTTTGACAAAACAAATATTTTTCCTCTATGATTTTAATCAATTATATTAGAAAACAATTTTAAAAACAAGCTATATATTTACCCTTATAGATTTATCAATATTTTACTCTTACTCTTATCATTTTAAATTTTCAATGGTACGTAAGTTTCAATTTTGCCTTTAAAAAAAAAAACTAACCTTTTCAAATTTTATATTATTGATTATTACTTTTCTCTCATCTTTTCTTTTAAAATCCACATTATACACTATAATACTAGTTGCATTGGCCACACATTACCGCTTGTTTGCAAAACATACATGTTTGATGGTGATATAATTACGAAACAATGTTGAATAAGAAAAAACATTTGAAGGTGTGATGGAGTTAATGTTACATGAAGTTAAAACAATGTAGGTGAAGCAAAATTGAGTGAATTTGAGCAAAATCTAGTGTGTGAAAGAGCTTCATATTGTATAAAAATGACAAGAGCTAAAACCTATGTAATTGAAGGGGACAAATTGATTAACTGATATTTAAAAAAACGTTGGACCATACATGTACTATTCTATCTAGCCATAACAAAAATGTTTGCAAAGAAGAAGGGAAGGTGAAGTTAATGTGTTGCCAAGACGAAGCAAATACAATAAAATTAAAGTTAGAAAGTAGATGTGTAAAGCCCGTTTGGGAGTGTGGTTACGGTTGCTTTTCAAAGTGTTTTTCACTTGAAAATGCATCAAAATGATATCTTTTTATTTTTTAAAAATTATTTTTGATATTAGCGCATCAAAATGATTTGAAAACACCAAAAAAAAAAATTAGTTTGAAATAAAGAAAGTTGAGAATAATAGAATGGCTTAGGTTGTGCCTTAGCCAACCTTTTCTATTTATATATATGTGGCAGAACACGGCAGTAACCATAGGGATTACAACATTAGAGTAATCCTACATTAATTTCCTATTCAGATATATACATGCTATACATTATAATATGCCCCCTCAAGCTGAGGGTGGAGGATCGACTCGAAGCTTGAAACGAAAAGCAGTAAAGGAGTCAGTAGAAAGCAGTTTGGTTAAGACATTTGCAAGTTGGTCTTGAGAGGGGATAAAATGAATCTGCATTTCTTTCTTCGCAACCCGGTCACGGACAAAGTGATAATCGACCTCAACATGCTTAGTACGAGCATAGAAAATAGAATTCGCTGAGAGATAGGTCGCACCAAGGTTATCACACCAAATAGTAGGAGCAGAGACAGAGGGAACCTGCAGATCTGTTAACAAATATTGAAGCCAAATGACCTCAGCAGTACCGTCTGGTAAGGCTTTATACTCAACCTCAGTAGAGGAGTGAGCAACTGTGCGTTGCTTGCTGGATTTCCATGAAATCGGCATCTGATCAAATAAGACAAGGTTGCCCCTTCTAGACTTGCCACTATCAATACTAATAGCCCAATTTGCATATGTAAATCCATGTAGAGCAAAGGCGGAACCTCGAGTGATATGATGTAACAACCCGGCTTTTTCAAGCCCAAAGCAACAGTAAATTTTTATTTTTATTTTTTGTACTTGACAAACATTGATTAGTACTTAAAAATGCATTTTTATCAAGGTTTTATATCATCATTTTGCACTTGAAGTATCAATAACTCCTTAACTAAAGCATGTTGTATAATAACATATCTAATAATATAAGATACCTTTAATTTATGGTAAATGTTCATCTTAAATGCAAGCCTATCACATAAATGTCCAAATGATCTCAAATTTTTACCCTGGAAAGATGAGACAATTTCCTAGAACTTTCATGATTTAAGTCTATTCAAATTATGACGTTATCAATGACGTTTTTGGCAGACAAAAAGATAAGAATTGTCACCAAGTCAAGATGTGGCCACCCATTCATCAATTAGTCAACAAATCAATAGTTCTGAATTTTGGCCTATAAAAGGAGGCATTTGCCATGTATTTA
>Ga0307510_10005078_pt1 | contig 15619 bp, 20 predicted proteins | sample 12_EM_MG_FD_207224 | JGI IMG/M metagenome (GOLD analysis project Ga0307510, IMG submission 207224) | Populus trichocarpa ectomycorrhiza microbial communities from riparian zone in the Pacific Northwest, United States - 12_EM | ecosystem: Host-associated > Plants > Roots > Unclassified | place...
GGGCCAACTCAAAGCTATTGGTAGCCCTCTTCATGCTGGGCCCACTCGTAACCCATGCCAGCTTTTTATTCAGTTGGCCAATGTGGGCTTTTACAAATGTATAGGCAAAATTGCACATGGGCTTTCATGTATACATGGTCCATATATTGCTGAATTATGTGAATTTTGCCCATGCAATGGCCTGTCCAACAGCTTCAGGCGCACACGAAGCAACGGTGCCATCGCTCATGGACTCGGACCTGGCCTGAACAAGGAACATGCCACCATCGAAGAACTGCAAGATGGGGCCCATCAAATCATTGCGAAATAACCAGTCTGGCAAATATGTGAAATCAATGAACCTCACATCACCACTGGATGCCCACCTCTGATATCGAAACAGTCTTTATACCGCAACACCGCATAGTCCATGGTTCCGGTCAAAAGTAGCTCGCACCCGGACACAGGGTTCTTGACCTGGATACCACTGAGGTTCCAATCAATGGATCCGATCCTCGTCTCGGGCAGTATTGCGACACTACGTTCTGTCTGTGCATCATGCACGACGCTTCCCAATGTCAAGAGTACAGCATCGAGGATCATGCGACGTCCAGAGTCATGCTACAGACTCAGGATCATCAGGGGGCCCGGGCTTCAACAATAGAGATCATAACTCACATCCAGATTCACCTGGTCATACCCTTTGAGGAGTCGGCCCTTTAGCAGTTCGACTTATTCCTTCGTCTTCTCATCCATCTTCACGACCAAGGCTCTGAGTTTGTCAGGGTAGATATCCAGCCACTTCGCTGCTATGCCAAGATTGATGAGGTTGTCCCCTTTCATCATGGATAAGCCGACCTCCTACAAGCCAAAATGTGGTCAGGTGCGATGCCAGGAAATATGAAGTGCGCACCGGCGTCAAGGCACTGCTTATTGTTTCTTCCAGAGTATCAAACTCATCAATGATAAACTCCTTGCGCTTGCGGTTGGTCTCTGAGACTTGAACGCTCCTCAATTCCTCCTTGAGCTCAGGCAGGCGATGGAGTACCATTCTCAACCTCGAAAGATCATGTGGTGTATCCTCAGGCTGAGGACTAAACTGTCGATTGAAACTTTTACCATCCCAAGATCCATCCTTGAGGACGTGGTTAGTGACTAGGTGGAAATTGGGCAGTTCCTTGTTGCCAGTGTGGTGAAAGGGGTGTAGGCAGATGGCAGTGCCATTCAAGTTTGCCACCTTGTGAAATGTCCGACGGGCTAAAAAGAGCAGCACCCCTATTCTGAAAATCTTCCGAAAATGGTGGTACACCAAGGAATATCATGACGGATCATCTCGGGCTTGCTGACAGCATGGTCAAGAACGCAGACGCGGGGGATGTTGAACCCTCAGGCGTTGATGAGTACAAAACAGGGGGAGCGCCACCAATCGTGGGCGCTGCACCAGCCCTGGCTGAGGGAACCGCCAGCATCAAGCCTGCAAGCGGGGCCAAGAGCGCCACCACTGTAAAGCTTGAGGCATTTGAGCCCAGGGCATATGGCAAGGGCATGGACAGGAACCCCACCACAAGGCGAGGCCAGGCGAAAAATCGAGATGCCGCCGTCAGAGGGCGAGTGTAAGCCCAAGACACCACCCAAGGTCACCCGAACGAGGGCGAACGTGAGCTCGCTTGGTTGCCAGGAGAGGCGCTATGAAGAGGCGAGGACACACTTGAGACGTGGGCGCGAAGTTGGGACGCCCTGCGAGAAGGCAAGCGTGTGCACAAGCCGCCGCCCGAGGAACTGCTGCAGAAGGGCGAGCGAAAACCAGAGGCGTTGCCACGAAAATGCGACCGCGAAGTCAAGGCGCTGTCGCAATGGGGCCCGAACAAGGGGCAAACGCAGGCATGAGTACAATGCACTGCGACAGAGTTGGCGCAAACTTGACGCACCGTCGCATGTGGACCGGACAGAGGGGAGGCTGGCCACTTGGGATCCTGCAGGGAGGCCACCTGGAGAGGAAATAATCGGGTCCAAAGGGCCTGTTAAGGCCAACAAGAACGACGCAGCGGGCATCGGCGCCCGCAAACAAAACAGAGAAAACCTGGTCGTGCAAAAGCCAAATTCAGTGACACGGCACCGGCTACAGGAACAACCACGCATCTGTACCCATCATCGTGACGGTCCTATGCCGCAGTCGAGGAGTCCACCCGATTTCCGTTGTGATGCCCATATAGAGGGCGGGGGGTCACAGTCGTCCTGGGAGACGCAGAGGCCAGGTCAGAGACGTTTCACAAGGCATTATTTGTAGAACGAACGTGAGACGCTCAGTCTGAGTCATCAGCAAGATGCAATACTACTAGCAGTACTAGATCTAGTATTTCTAGTCCTCTATGTTTCAACCTAGACCTAGAGACATACCTAGGGCTAGAATCACTCACTAGTGCTAGGCATCCTAGTCTTAATCTTGGATTTTCTAGAGTTTCTAGTCATACTATTCCTTGAATCTTTCTCTAGATATTCTAGGCACAATGGTGCAGTTTCTAGTATTTTGAACTCCTGCTAGGCACCCTAGTTTATAATTCCAGGTTATATCATTACCAGTACAATATGCTTCTATGTGTATCATGTGCAGACATCTTCTGTGACAAGACACTTCACTAACTCATGCTTTTCTTACCTGAGATGACAGACGCAATTGTATGCCTGCAACTCGGCCACAAGAATCCATGAGACATCTGCTATGGTTATGATTGGAAAGGTTTCAATTGAAAAAAAAAAACACAAGAGGGGTCACCACGCACTTAATGACACCATTAGCACTTGTGAAGTTCAACCTGACACTGCCGCACATTATGCTGATCAGGATTACTCTGAGCACACCTGTCTTGCAGGACACAATGAGCATCGCCTTGCCCGTCTCGCCCTGCATCGTCTCTTCATATTGCAAATTCTGGATCTCTCCAACAAATCCAGCATTGATGTCCCTGTTCCACACTGTTATTCAGTGCCACATCTGAAAAGACTGAAGGAGATAAGGGGGAATGAAGGGCATACATTTGGTGTATACAATCGTCTTGTTGCCGCTTTTTCATGATCTGAAGCTGCTCAACAAGTGTGACCAACTTTGCACTTGACTCAAGGTCGTTGTTGCCTTGACACCAGGTCGCGATTGTGGGCTGGCTGGGTTTCTTGACTTCTCCAGAAGCTACAGACCGCTTTCCCTTCTGGAGTGATGACAAAGGGATCTTACACTTCTTGAACTTCAGCTTGCTGCTACCGTCATCGGGGGTACTGGGGTATCTGAGGTTCAGAGCTTCTCCTGCAATGGAGGTGGAATTTATGACATCATGTCAAAGACCTTGCACGGATATCCATCTTGGCTTTCCCTACCAGCCCACCTGAGCCCTCATGCATGTATATGAGGCAAAACGCTCAAATGGTCCAACAACAGCTGTGGATGAGCTGAACAAATCATCAGGCCAAGGAGCTATTTGCTTGTAAGTGGGGGGCATGGTGTGGACGTAAACATCACCATGACAGCGGTGCAAACTGAGCAAAGCACAGAAAAATGCTGGGTTTGTCGATGCATGGATCGCACCAGTGAGTGGACTGGGTGTTGTTGTAACTGCTGTCTGTGCGCTTGCTAAGGGCATGGGGGAGCTATAGTCTGAGTTGGGTGCACCCGTCACACAATCAGAGGTGGATTACAGAAGGGAGGGAGGCATCTGTTGCAGCAAAAAGGGTGAAAGGAATGCCCAGCCAGTGCGAGAGGGAATGAGTGTGAGACAAAGGGAACGACACGGGAGCTATGCAGACAGAGGGCTCAGTTTGGCATGGAATGACCACAAACTGAGGGGCACAAATGTAACTACGATGGTATAAAAGGATGCGACGTGAGGGATATGAAATGGGGTACTCAATGGATGCAAAAATGAGGGTAGGGTAACTAAACTAGTCCATGCAAGCTGTCTATGGCTCGTGCTAGCACCATGTGCACTGTACTGTATGTACTGTATATGAGATCTCAGGGGGGGCCAATTGCCATATTCACGACACTCCCCCTCACTTCGCATGCAGTCCAAGGGATGCGGCGAAGTGCCTCTCCTTGGTATCGGCCTCCAAGTCATCCGCGGGGCTGCTGGGGTGGTGCGCAAGGCAGGTGAGCCCCTCTTTGACAACCTGATGAGGCCAGTGGCACTGCACATCAATGTGCTCAGTGTGCAGGTGGTGTTGATGGTTGCATGTTGGCGCAGTGGCTGCTGGGGTGTTGGAAATGAAAGTGGTGGGGTCCTTGAGGTTGCCAAAGATCGTTGAGGCAAGGCTGCGAAGCCACGATGCTTCCATGGTGCTGTGCGTCATCACGACATGGTCGCGCTTGTCAGTGCTGGGCAAGGGAATGTCCTCCTGCAGCTTCAAAGGCAAGGGGATGGTGCTGCCATCGATGAGGGATGCACACCTGGATATGGTGTGCCAGTCCTTGGCTGCACTGCCGTTTGCGTTTGCAGAGCCCGCCAGTGGGTTGCAGGCCTTGCCATGTGTGAATAGAGGGTTGGGTATGTTGGAGAGGGTGAAAGGGATCCGCTTGGAGGCCGCCCAGTGAGCAGGCCTGGGATTGCCTGTGAGAGAGGGTGCTGTTGAGGGGGTGTCGCCGTTGTTGACTTTGCCTGTGTGGCTGAATCCTTGCATGACTGGGCACACCTTGCATGCGGCCAATTTCTCTGTGGTAGCCTCCCAGAGGGGCTGGTTGGGGGCACGCTTTGCCTCTGTGTGCGTGCAAGGGTTGAGTGGGTCTGTGTCTGCGGTCTTGGCTGCAAATATCAATTCGGGGTTGTCGGGGGCATTGAGTGGTGCCAGTGCACCACCCTCCACTGTCGGCACTCCCCCTGAGTCTCCTGGGTCTTCCGTGAAGGCTCCAGGGCATTGAGGGCAGGGTGCAAGGTGAGGGTCATGGCTGCCCAGATGGGCTACTCCTCCACCAGGCTGAGGGTTCAATTTGCACACAATGCATGAGGGTTTGTGGACACGGGCGGCCCTTGGCACTTGCACTGGCAGGCTGTCTGGGTCTTCAGCATCTTTGAGGGCTGGCAGCATGGCCTTTGAAGGTGTGGTGGGTGACTTGGGGGCATTGAAAGTCTAGGGTGTACCCAGTGCAGCAGTCTGCTTACTGCCTGCAGTCGACCTCCTCATTTCCTCCCCCTCAAGCTGACCTGCTCACACATTATGTATGTTCCCCTCGACTTGTGGGGTCCAGTACAGGTCTTCGATGCTGTACTTGAGAATGGCCAGGATCTGCAGGGCCATGCCCCACAGTGGCTTCAGTAGCCAGGCCCAAAGGGCATACCACAGAACCCAGACTTGCTCCAGGAGCATCTGGTTCTGCATCTTGATAGCGCATTCTCTGCATGGGGTGACAATTTGGAGGGGCTCTTCCTCCTCATCTGGTGCTCCTAGGGATGCTGGGATGTGACTGGCTGCAGGCGCGTGCAGTGCGTTGTGGCAAAAGGGTGTGGATTCGACATGAGGGGCAATGTCCACCTTGTAGTCCCTGTTGTTGTCCCAATCGAGTCTGCCTGTCCACAGATTCCGTTCCATGCGGTCGGCATGTGTGTGAACTACTTCCATGGTGGCTGCCCAGAAGTCGTCGTCATCGTCGTCTGTGAACGCGACATTGGCAGAGCTGACGGGTCTGTTCACAGGCTTTGGGGTGGTGGTGGTTGCTTGTGTGGCCTGACCGCTCTGGTTTGCAGCTGCTGCTGCCTCCGCCTCCTCCCGTTTCTTGGTGCGGCATTCGCAGACCCAGTGGCCTTCCTTGCCACAGTGGTGGCACTTGCCCTTGCAGCGCCTCGAGTTTCCGCCCTCAGAGGGACTGGTAGCAGCAAGGGCCTTGTCTGGTTGGCCCTCCTTGTTGCCATTGCCTCTGCTTGGACCTTGGGATTGGTCCTTTGGTGCACAGCAGTTCTTTGTGTGGTCGGCCTCCTTGGAAATGACATGGATGATATGCTTCATCTCCAGTGTGTTGCCGTTGAGGCAGGCGCTCGTCAGCATCTGTGAGGCATAGGCGGAGAGGGCATCCGGTATGCCATCGAGGACCATGCGCTTGAAGTCCTTGCAGCTGATTGTGACGCTGGCTGCTAGGAGCTCATTGTGCCACATCTTCAGGTTCATCAGGAAGGCGCAAACGTTGCCTCCCTTCGGGCACCACATGTTGACAAACAAGTGATGGAGGGCATTCCTCGCATATGCACTCTTTTCCATGAACTCCTGGGTGACAACGTGCCACCACTCCTTTGCAGTCTTGTACTGCCTCACTTCCAGCATTGTTGTGTCTGGGAGCTGCTTGTTCAGCAGGTTTTGCATGATCTGGTCATCACAATCCCAGTGCCTCGCTGCCTCTATCTCTGTGTCCGTCAGGTTGGCGATGTCTTTGGGGACAGGGCATGGTTCTGAGCCATCAAAGTGGCCCCACCGGCATGCAGTCTCTATGGCATCCTGGAAACGGGCCTCAAAGATGGCCCAGTTTGTGCCTTTGGGATTAAGGTGTGGGACATCAGCGGACAGCTGTTCAATGTGCAGAGTGGGAGGTGTGGGTGCAGAAGACATGGTAGTGGAGGAAGGTACTGAGGAAAGAGATGAAGATGAGGATGCAGCGGATGACAATGTAGCTTTGGCTTTGGACTTGGAACAAGTGGTAGGAGCTGAAGGGGTAGTAGGGCTAGTAGGCGCAGGGCCCATAACCTGTCGCAGCAAAAAGGGTGAAAGGAATGCGCAGCCGGTGCAAGAGGGAACAAGTGTGAGACAAAGGGAACAACACAGGAGCTATGCAGACAGAGGGCTCAGTTTGGCATGGAATGACCACAAACTGAGGGGCACAAATGTAACTACAACAGTATAAAAGGATGCGACATGAGGGATACGAAATGGGGTACTCAATGGATGCAAAAATAAGGGTAGGGTAACTAAACTAGTCCATGCGAGCTGTCTACAGCTCGCGCTAGCACCATGTGCACTGTACTGTATGTACTGTATGTGAGATCTCAGGGGGGGCTGATCGCCATATTTGCAACAGCATCATCGCCAGTAGTTCTTGTTGTGCCACCACCAGCACAGGTGGGTGACCAAACATGGAGTCTATGGTAGGGTGCAGCGCAGCACCAAAAGGCATGGATAGAAAGTTGGAATGTAGGTCTGTGTGGTGGTGGTTTGAGTCCCAGATAAGTGAGCAGAATTGTTAAGGTCCAAGGGCCTTAAAGACGCGACGTGCGTGGGTTGGTTTGGCGACGACTGGGATTGCTCAGTGGGGTCTCCTCCTGAGGCAATGGATCACATGAGTAGCGCGGTACCGGTTGGCTACGCAGTATAAGAGTAAAGTCCCTGATGATAAGGGCGACTCCTGAGGTAGATAGTAGAGATGAAAGGAAGAGCTTCAAGGCTTTTGAAGCGACTGAGATGTCAGGCAAGAGACTCAAAGAGTCCTGGGTGGAAGCTACAAGTCTTGGATTGAAAACCAAGTTAGGCTTAGGGCCTAACTGCTAAAAGTACGAGTGCTTATATACAAGATGAGAAGTAATGGGTCATGGGAGTCACAGAGAAATATGGAAATATTTAGTAAGGTACATCATGACGTGGCAGTTCTAAGTATAGCTCCATCATGAGCTGGCGACTGCGGAGTGGCGTATCATGAGCTGGCAAGTCGAAAAGAGTTAAATGAGGACACGTCATGATACTGCGGACTGCGGAGTGATGGCATGTGATAGTTGACTGCGGATTAGTCATGTAGTCTATCAGGTGACTTGTCAGGTGATTTGGTGACGGTCCGAGCGGCGCGTGAGGGAACGAGTGAGGGACGAGTGACCGAGAGCACGAAATAAAATGGTGGAAAATTGGGGTGAGGGTTCAGGATCATAACATGACGCCCTTCCTAGAGTGGTCGTTACCACACGACCTAGGGTGAGTCAGGTTGCAACCAGTCGGAGGGGACACAGGGTATTCCAACGTCCATGCTGTCCGAGGTTGATTGTCTTGTGTCTATGATTTGTTCTTCCTCCATTGACGAGTCAGAGTCGGTTGTTTCTCCTTCTTCCATTTGTTCATCTTCAAGTTCGATGATGGTTTGAATTGGAGTTCTATAGAGATTACCAAGTCCAAGACTCGAAGGTGTTGATAATCCAGAAGGCGTTGGTGATCGCTTTAACATAGCGACAGGTCGTGAGGGTGAACTTCCTTCTGGGTAGTAAGGAGGGGTGGGGATTCGTTCGGGAGAGTCAGGAGGGGTGGGTTGTTCTTCTGGACTCATAGATTGTTCCAGGTTTGGATCACTGCATTCCCGTTTGAGTGGCATTGCAACGTGTTGTGGTGATTCTCGTCGTTTCCCAGTACTGGGTGAGGGTTGTTCTTTTATCCACGATGGTCCTTCTTCACGCATGAACTCTTCATGTTTTTCGATTAAAGGGGTAATGCGGATGGGTGTGGGTCGCGGTAATCAAGATGAAGACGCTTTTGGAGGTAAGGGTTCCGGTGGTGGTGAGAGTTCTTTTCGCTTTCCTAGCTTTGATGGTGATTGGAACTCTTTCCATTCTGGTGGAGTAGATTGACTTCTTGGTAATGTTCTCGAATCTGGATGACAAGGTAATAAGGGGGTGGTATGGCTGGGTGTCATTGAAACGATGAGGGGGAGAGGGGATGTTGGTTTAACTGGGGGCGATGGTTGCGGAATATCTCTTGGGAATGGGGGTATGTCCCATGGAAGAGGAATGAGGTCGAGTGAGGATGGACCAGTTATCTTCCTAATTGGCGGCAATGGAATTTCTTCTGGTGTTGGTGACCTATTCCAAGGGGCTGGGATAATCAGCGTTGCTTCCCTTTGTGGTGGGGATGGGGTGAGTGACGGGGGTAAGAGTATATGGGTTGGATCTGGCATTTCGTCCATTGGTACTGGTGGTTCGTATTGTTCCATTGACGAGTATTCCCTTCGATGTGATCCCCATGGTACGAGAGGGAGTGGTGGTGACCTAACTCATGGTGATTGTTCAGGTGGGGGACTGGGAGGGATAGGAATGAATGGAGGAGCGAATGGTGATGGGTCTACAAGGGGTGGTGTGGTCGGCTTTGGTATAATTGGAGGTAGTGATGTGGTAATTGGGATAGACGGTGGTGACTTCGGGATGCGAATGGTAATGGATCCTCCTCCTGCTCCTGAGGGGCCTGGGTTGGGTATGAATGTGGGTGATGGCGATTTGCTACTTCTTGTGGTTTGTCTTTTGAGGAGGTTTCGAAGTCCTTCAAGGAATTTCTGATCCTTGAGTGTGTGGTAATGGGGGGATAATGTGCCAAAGGGGAGACTTGTGCGTTTTTGGAGGTTTCTTTCTTTCGCGATGATTAAGAGGATTTCTTTGGTAACCAAGTCGTAGAGTCGTCGGTGGAAATGGTAGAGATAGAGGGTGGTAGTACTGTCTTTCTTTCTGAAGATTTTTGCGACGGCGATGTCCTTGAATCTGTTATTGAGGTAGGTCCATTTGTTATTGAGTCGGATCATGTCTTTGATGCATTCCTCACGCTTCTTCTTGAGCGATGTGGAGGAGGTGGTCTGGGGGAATAAGTCCAGCATCGGTGTAGGTTTCGGACTGATTGTCTTCAACTTCTTCTGTGGGAGTGAGGGGGTCTGGGTTGGTGACGTGGAGTGGAATGTTTTCCGTTTCCTGGGGAGTGCTGCTACTGTCGCTAGTAGCGCTAATGGGGATAATGTTGAATGGAGTTGCCGGTCTGGGTTGGTATCGAGGGGGATGGGGTGCGAATGGGAGTCTTTCGTAGTTGACATGGGTTCTGAGAACAGGGTCGTCGTTGTCGACTGGGACCATGATGGCTTCGTGGTCGATGTCAATGGCGTCGAGGGTTTCTCTTGGTCTCCAAGTAGTCCAGTGGTATGTGACATCGAAGTGTCCACGTCGGATAAATGTTCCGAAGAAGTAGAGATAGTTGTTATCGGTATGCATGCGAATGAGAATAATCCCGTCGTCGGTGCCAAGGGTGAAGATAGTAGAAGTGGCGAATCCTGAGTTGGGGAGTTCATGGTGGATTGAGGACATGGTGGTTGGGGATAAGAAAGGTCGTCTGGGATTCCAAGGGTTCTTATACTGCTTGATTGACTTTCGAAGTCCGCTAGTAGGTCCGATGCATGGAGATCCTCGGAGTTAACCCAGGAATCATGAGCTGGTGAGTATCCTTTCCAGCGCACGAGGTATTGCTTCTTCTTCCAACGACTGAACAGTCATTCTTTGAGTATCTGCTCGACTTCCCATTCCGGTTCGCCTTCTAGGATGTCAGGTGGCGGTTCCAGGAAGTTGGGTCCATGTTGATCGGTTTCTTTGTATGGTGTGAGTAGAGAGGCGTGGAAAACGTTGTGAATTTTCCAATTAGGGGGTAATTTGATTTTATATGCGACTTTGGATATTTGGGAGACTACCTCGAAAGGTCTGTATCTCCTTGGTGATAACTTGGGTGTGATGTTACTTGGGAGTCGTAGATTTGTTCCTTCTAACCAGACTTTGGATTTGACAGGGAATGGTGAATGGTGTGGTCGTTCTTTGATCCAGGATTCTTGCGCTTTACGTTGTGCCTCTTGGGCGGCTTTCCTGGCTTCTTCGATAGCTGAGAGTCGTTGTTCAAGGGATGGGATGTCTGTCTTTCTAGTTGGTTGGTGAACTTGCGGGGTATAGCCAATAAGTAAGTCGAATGGCGTTTTCTTTGTCGTAGCGGAGGGCCAGGAGTTCTTGGTGTACTGAGCGAGTGGTAACCAAGCGTGCCAGTTATTCTGCTGAGTGCCACAGAATACGCGTAGGTATTGTTCAAGGGTTTGGTTTGTTTGTTCGCTAGCTCTGTCTGTCTGAGGGTGATAGGCTGTGCTGATGTTTTGGTGGATGTTTAGGATACGACAGAGTTCCGTTGAGAATTTAGACACAAAGCGGACATCATGGTCCGAGATTATCTTGTGAGGTATGCCGTAGTGTGGTATGACGTGGTTCAGGTAGAGTAGGGCGACTCCTTCAGAATTGATGGTTTCGTTGCAAGGGATAAAGACAGATGCTTTTGAACAATCTGTGTCGGTGATTGTAAGGATAGTGTCATATCCTCCTGAGAGCGGTAGTTTGGTGATGAAGTCCATGGCAACAGTTTCGAAAGGTTGAGCGTTTTCTGCTGGGGTAATAGGGAACATAGGGGGATGAGCGGGATGAGTGTTGACTTTGGTCATTTGGCAAGTAGCGCAGCCTTTAATGTATTCAGTTACAAAGATTTTCATTCCGGGCCACCAGTAGTAGGGTGCGATAAGTTGGAGGGTTTTGGTAATCCCAGCGTGTCCAGTGGTTTTGTGGTCGTGAAAAAGGGATGTTACTCCCCTCCTAAGGTCATTGTCTGCCATGACAACAAGTGCGGTGCTGTGGTGCCAGTGAGTGCCGTCTAGTAGGGATAGATTATGTGCTGGTGCCCATTTCTTGAGTGTGCTTTGATTTTGATACTGCGCTAGCTTGATTTTTGAGTCCAAATTGTCGGCTATGCTGTCCATGTCGAATATGCGGATTGAAGTGTGCTGGTCGCAAAAATATTGGTCTGGCCATACAGTGACGTCTTCGTTGATTTCATTTGGTCCTTCATAGTCAGGTCGCCTAGATAATGCGTCTGCTTGATTAGTAGCCCCAGGTTTGTACTCCAGTAGAATGTTGTATTGTTTGTGTTCTGGTAAGTAACCAGCAACGCGTGGCCCAATTTTGCGGGGCTCTCTGTAGTACCTAAGATTTGTGTGATCAGTATACACCAAGACGGGGATTGTTGTTCCCTTGAGTAAGTGGGACCAGCAGCGAAGTCCTCTCATAACTCCGAGGAATTCACGGTCATAGATGGGGTAGTTTTGCTCGGTCTGGGTGAATTTTTGGGAGTGGAATCCCACTGGTCGTCGTGGTCCTGGTTTCTGAGTGCTGTCGGGTTTGGTGATAGGGGAATCTCGTTGATAAAGTATTGCTCCTGTACCGACTTGTGAAGCATCGGTTTCGAGCTCGAATTGCCTGTCAGGGTCCAGTCTGGCGAGGATAGGTGCGCTGGTGATTAGGGTGATTATTTTGTCTTGGGCCTCGATTTGCTTGGGTCCCCATTCAAATGGTACGTCCTTTCCGGTGAGTGCTGTAAGAGGTGCGGCGATGATGCTGAAGCTGGGGCAGAACATGCGATGGTATCCGGCTACTCCTAGGAATCCGCGGACTTGTCGTTTATCTTTGAGTACGCGTGGATAGTCCCTGAGTCCGGCAACTTTGGCTGGGTCGATAGTTGCTCCTTCCTTTGAGATTCGGACGCCTAAGAAGTCCATTTGTGGTTGCATGAAGATGGATTTTGATAGTTTGAGGTGTAGGTCGTGACATGCAAGTAGGTCGAATAGGAAGTGAATGATTTTGACATGTAACTTGAAATCTTTGAGGAGGGTGCCTATACCACAGTCATCCATGTAGTTCTGGAGGATTCGCCGTATGTCATGTATGCCTTTCTTCTTGAAGTGTTCGTATAGTTTCTCGAGAATACCGTTCATGAATCGTTGGAAGCTGGCTGGTGAATTACTCATCCCAAAGAACATGACTTTGGGTTCGAATAGTCCCCGACGTGTTTTGAATGCGGCTTTCCATTGATCGCCTTCCCGTATGTGGATGTTGTTGTAACCCCAGCGGATGTCGAACTTGCTGAATAGTTCCATTCCTTGCAAGTTTTCGATACACTGTTTGAGATTTGGGAGTGGGGTGACGTCCTTTCGGGTGACTGCGTTGAGTGGGCGATAGTCGATGATGTATCTCTTTTCCTTCGAGTCTTTCTTAGGGACCATGAAGGTAGAGAAGCTGTAGGGGGAGTCCGATGGTGTGATGTAGCCTTTTTCCAGGTTTTTGTCGATGAATTTGTTCTCCGCTTCCTGCTCATCTCTTGAGAGTGGGTAGACTTTGCAGTTGAAGCGGGTAGGGGCGGTATCCATGAGGACGATTTTGTGATCTCCGTCTCCGCGAGTTGGCGGGAATTTGTTTGCCTCTTCATCCAAAAATAATGCCGTGTGACGTTTGAATTCTTCCAGGAGGGTGACTTCCTCCTTCCCATGTTCCGATGCGTACTTATGGGCCATTTCGACTGATGTGTGGGTGCGGTTGATTTCTACCAGGCCTTCCCTCATTTCTGAAGGAGTTACTCCTGACCATAGAGTGCACCGTTGTGCCTCAAGGATGAGGTCTTCATTATCTTGTTTCTTCTGTTTAAGCCAGGTTTTTGCGTGTTGAAGGGTGCCATAGAGTAAGGTTTCAATCCTGACTTTTGGTCCTTTAAGTTCGCTTTTCTCCCAGTCGATGTCTGGGTTGAATTTCTTGAACCATGGGTAGCCGAAGAGCATTCGATCACAACCTAGATTCGTGACAAAGAACCTTGTTCGTTCTTTCTTGTTTCCCTGAGTGACAAGTAGATCGCAAGCCCTAGTGATAGTTCCAGCTCGGTTCATAGTTCTGTCGACGTTGTATACTGCTTGTGAATAAGGGAGTCTTTTAGTGCCTAAGCAAAGTTTGTCCACAGTAGTTTGGTCGATAAAGTTTTCTGTTGCTCCAGTGTCAAGTAGGATTGTTTCTTCTGCCGTCCCTCGATAGTGTGTGATTGGAACTTTGAGTTGTATTGAATTTAATTTATTTACAAACACACTATCAAGTCGGAAAGCCCTAACTAAGGCAGCTAGTTGAGGGCCGCGGGAAAATCCTTTGACATGAGTTTCTTGACGAATCCTAGTCTGGTCTCTTCGCTGAAGGAGTCCATGTTATCCTTTAGATAATCAGTGAAAGTGTCGAGATCTGAAATATCTGGCATAATAGGTGCGGCATTGACTTTAGTTGGTTCCCTGGAATTGTTGGAGCGACCGCTGAAGTTACCGCGGTCAGCCTGTTTCTTGCGACAGACGTTAGCTTGGTGTCCTGGTTTTTCGCAGTAGAAGCATGAGTTGCTTCGCATGAGTTCCGCTTTCTTTGCTTCGGAATGTTGTTGTCTTCCACTAGTAGTGGCGTTAATATCTGTGGTGACCATAGCGTCGACATCCATGTGATATCCTCCTTGAGAGGCACATAATTCAGTGAAACGTTGCCGATGTAGACGTTAAATCCCATCTGCTATTTTACCTATGCTTTTGTGAAAGCCCACATTGGCCAACCAAAGAAAAGATGCCATAGTTTACAGATGGGCCCAACTAAATAATTACACAAATGTTTTAAAAGCTTTAGTATCACAATGAAAACACCATACTAGTACTCCAAAACATTTGATGCCACCATAATGAAAATTTAGTTTGAAGCGTGGAATACCTCGAAATGGCCAAGCCTTTCATTGAGAGATGCTGCCAATGCCTCAAAATGGCATGACTGATAACATCGAATTGGCCCAGCACCTGTAAAACTGCACACTGCTGATGACCTCCAGATGGCCCAGAACCGGCCAAAGTAGTGCTGCCAATAACACCCTGATGGCCGCAGAGTTGATTCAAGTGTTGCTACCGACAGCCTCACGTTGGCCCATTTCCTCCTCAAAGGTGTCATATCGGTTGGCCTGCATAATTTGCAGTTGGCCGGATGGCTGCCGAGCAGGGTGCTTGCATTGGCCCACAATGCAAATGCACTGACCGGGCCAATGAGCTCGAGTTGGCCTATAGCAGCCTAAAGGATCTCGGGCGCAAGCGCTCACATGGGCCCATTCATATGCCAGGGGTTTTTCCCAATTAGCATGTATTGGCCTGTCGAGCGCGATATGGGCTGCTGCTGCACGAGAGTGTCGCATGGGCCTGCATAGGTTGTTCAGATGGCTGCCGAGCAAATTCTCGGATTGGCCCATCATGCAAATGCACTGATGTTGCTGATGTGTTCGAGTTGGCCAACAGCAGCATGAAGGGTCGCAGGCGCAAGCCATCGCATGGGCCTATTCAGACACCATATGTTTTTCGCAATTAGCATGCATTGGCCCATCCAGCACGATATGGACTGCTGCACAAGAATGTTGTATGGGCCCGCATAGGTTATCTAGATGGCTGCCGAGCAAATTCTCGGGTTGGCCCATCACGCAAATGCACTGATGTTGCCGATAAGCTTGAGTTGGCCAACAGCAGTCTGAAAGGTCGCAGGTGCGAGCCGTCGCATGGGCCTATTCAGACACCATGTGTTTTTCACAATTAGCACGCATTGGCCCATCGAGCACTATATGGGCTGCTGCACGAGAATGTCGCATGGGCCCGCATAGGTTATCCAGATGGCTGCCGAGCAAATTTTCGGATTGGCCCATCACACAAATGCACTGATGTTGCCGATGAGCTCAAGTTGGCCCACAGCAGCCTGAAGAATCTCGGGTGCAAGCCCTCACATGGGCCCATTCATGTGCCATGGGTTTTTCACAATTAGCACACATTGGCCCATCAAGCACGACATGGGCTACCGCACAAGAATGTCGCATGGGCAGCATGCATTGGCCTGTTGAGCACAATATGGGCTGCTGCATGAGAATGTTGCATGGGCCCGCATAGGTTGTTCAGATGGCTGCCGAGCAAATTTTCGGATTGGCCCATCACGCAAATGCACTGATGTTGCTGATGAGCTCGAGTTGGCCATCAGCAGTCTGAAAGGTC
>Ga0307510_10005079_pt1 | contig 15619 bp, 12 predicted proteins | sample 12_EM_MG_FD_207224 | JGI IMG/M metagenome (GOLD analysis project Ga0307510, IMG submission 207224) | Populus trichocarpa ectomycorrhiza microbial communities from riparian zone in the Pacific Northwest, United States - 12_EM | ecosystem: Host-associated > Plants > Roots > Unclassified | place...
TTGCACTATTACATTTGCATGTTTTTCAACTTGATGTTAACTCAGCATTCTTTAATAGAGAATTGCAGGAAGAAGTTTATGTTGAGCAATCTTCAAAATATAAATTAAAAGGAAAAAAAGATAAAATTTATAGATTTTATAAAGCTCTTTATGGATTAAAACAGACACCGAGAACATGGAACATCAAAATTGATCTTTATTTCCATCATAATATATTTGAAAAAAGTCAATATGAACCATCACTCTATATGAAGAAAAAGGAAAGAAGATTTTCTAATGGTCTGTCTCTCTGTTGATGATCTAATATATGCGAACAAACAAAGATATGGTTGCAGAATTCAGGAATACTAGGATGAAAGAATATGAAATGTTAGATCTTGGATTGATGAGATATTTTCTTGGTATTGAAGTGAAGCAATCTCCAGGAAAAATTTTCATTTCTCAAGAAAAACATGTTGCAAATTTTCTCAAGAAATTCAACATGTCAGAACATAAATCAACAGGTACTCCTATGACAGTAAATGAGAAGTTGCAGTAGAATGATAGTGCTGTTAAGATGGGTTCAAAGATGTTTTGAAGTCTTGTTGGTTATTTGATTTATCTTACAAATACAAAACCTAATATAGTGCTTCCAGTAAGTATAATTTCTAGATTTATAGAAGAACCAAGCACATTTCATCTTCCAGCAGCAAAAAAGATCATGTGATATCTTCAGGGGACAAAGAATCATGTACAAGAAACAAGAAGATAATAGGCTAATTGGGTTTACAGACAATGATTGAGTTGGAAGCTATGATGATAAAAAGAGTATATCTAGTTATATATTATGTCTGAGAACAAATATGATTTCTTGATGTTCTAGGAAGTAAAGTTCTTTAGCTTTGTCTTATGATGAGGCGCAAAATACATTGTTGCAAATGAAAGAATTTGTTGAAGATTATGGTTGAGAGGAATCCTTTCTGATATGTAGCAAATTGTCTCTGATTTTACTATTATGTTATGTGATAACATGTTAACAATTGCAATGGCTAAGAATCCAGTTTTTCATGCTAGATCAAAACATATAAAGTTTAGGCATCATCTTATTTGAGACATGGTTAGCAAGGAGGAGATAAGACTAGAATTTATGGATATAAAATCCTCATCTTTCTTGTCCCTTTGAAGATTACATAATTTCATTGGTTTTGCTCAAATTGACCAAGTGAATTGAAATTAAGTATCCAGCAAGCTAACTCATGACCTCATTAATCTAGAGTCTAGGTCAAACCAGGTTTTAATAAAAATAGAAGAAGAATTCACCTGGTATAATTCAATCAAAAATCCAACTTGATCTACAACCAATAAGCCTAGGAAAACTCTTCTTCTTCTTTTTCAAAATTTTGTCATTTTAACTTATAAATAAAATTAAAAAATTGAATTGAATTGATTTAAATAACTCAGGTTAATCCATTTTATCCAGAGACTTGTCCCAGATCAGCGTTTCATGCCTGGTTTAAAAGCTATGTTGATTTTTTGCCAAACCCTTGTGCGCTTAGCTTCATGATAAATTCTGATTAATTATAAAGAAACGTAGATAAGAAAGCATCTTATGAGATTTCTCCTAATATATGTCCCTGGCATAAATAAATCAAGATAATTAACATAGTTTTGCAATTTGTCTAGTGGTTTTTGATCCGTCGCAGCGTTTTCATGGCATCTACGAGGCACTTGCAGGAGTAGAACAGTGCTGTGTTCTAGTTCCAACTTCATGTCCTCTGCCCTAGAAGTAGGGAGGGAGAAAAAAACAAAGACAATTAGTGATCAAATATTCATTACAGTTTATCAAAAAAAGAAAATCAACTTCATCTCAAATCTGCACACCTCTCAACACACTCTTTACTTTACTAAGAACCTTTGAAATTGAGACACAATGAGATCAGAAGATCTCCAAGCTCAAGCATGCAAAGATAAATTACAAGGCAATAGCAAGAACGCCTAAAAACATGGCCCTGGAACAGCTCCAGAATGTTGCATTTTCCATACCTTGTAGGGCAACTACAAGTGCCACTATAAAAATTTACTAGAAATACAACAGGCATAAATTGTATCCGAGTTTGACTACCAAAGTTTGCTATTTATCAGTTTCAAAAGTTCGACGGCCTCCCGTAATCTTCTTTCCATGTTGTCCCTCACTGCCATGCCGCGAGGTTTCCTGCACAAAGATAGGTTGTATTGAACTTAGCTATCTTTTGCTTATTGTGATAACATGTTTTTTTCTATAAAATTAACCAAAAACTAGGTTTTTTTCCCTATAAAAATCATTGCAGTTTCAGTTACACTCATCTCAAGTATAATTGTAAGGGAATAGAGTTCTGAATGCCAGCAACTTACTTCTTCTCGAAGTTTGCCTTCCTTGTTAATTCTTCCACAAGACTGTGTAGCCTCTTTATAATGGGTGGTTTCCTCAGCACCATTTCAACGCCTTTTTGATGTGAACAGATCTTCTTCATAACCTCAGAAGCAATGAAATATCCTTCCTCCTTGTTCCTGGACAACATTAGTTAAAAGACAATTTGTTCATACATAGCAAATAAAAACATACCATTGACTTCTAATCAGAACATAACAAAATAACCTGAGCAATTGCCAAAGAATTATTTCTACTACTCCTTGACTGTCAATAAGCACTTCAATCAAATGTGGATAACGGGCAAGATTCCGGAGAACTGAGAGTGCATGCTTTAAAACCTCCTGGTCAGGCATGCTTTGACTGACTGAGCGAATCAGCTTCAGTAAGTTGTCAATTGCCCCAGCAGCCACAAGTTTCTCACAACATTTTTGAGAGTGTTCTGTAGTCATATCTGGCAAAAAAAAAAAAAAAACTTGGAATAAATATACAAAATGATACCTTCTTTCAAGAAGTATATGGTTGACTCATTATTTCAACTAAAAAGACAAATGGATATCCATGCTCACTCAATAAATTGAAGATTCAATAACAGATCATGAACTGCGTAAGATGGCATGGAGATGCATTAGTTTTCATGCCAACACAAGCTAGTGAAAGCAAGTGTCTTTGCATCTTGTCCAATCATGTCATGATAATGTCGAACCAACCAGTACTTGCTTCAGGAAAGATGAGTGTTTTTTATGCAGGCTACAATAATTCCACAACCACCATTGATTCCCATGCTACTTCCCAGTAAAGCATGGATAACACTATCAAAACATTCAAATTTCTAAAAGATCTGAGACATAAGAAAAATCTTACCCAAAGTTGCACAAGTGTGAAGAATGCCACTAACACTTTTCATGCTTGATAGTTCTGAAAGAGCCACTATGAGCCTGTTAATAATACGCATGCTGTCATCCACATTTTTAGCAGAATTTTGCATTCTCAGGCGCAAATCCAGGAGCTGCCCTCTAGCATTTTTACGTGCAAGGAAACCTTTCCAGTGCGACTGTTGAATTTACAAATGCCAGTTAGCCTAGAAATATGTACCTTTCCAGTGCAACTGTCGAATGTCAGTTAGCCTAGAAATATGTTCCACGGAAAATATTGAATCATAAATGGGGCAGATAATATAAATGCCAACTCAGGAATATAATTGGGCTGACTAGAGGAGACCGATGCACAGAGAAAGGTGCCAAAGCTAAAACAATTCCAACTTCCAAGGTTTCAGGGAAGCAACTAATTCACCTTGGATCCGGGAAAATATACACCCATGACAGAGAAAGTGGAGAGAAAGCAGTGTGTCAAATTTAAGTAAACGCCATGTGACCAAGACATGGATTCATAAAGAAAATTGTATTTATCCAAGTCATACATGAACGACTACTACATTCAGGGGCAAAAAAGTTTTCAATTTTGTAATCACTTGGAAATATTTTAATCAGATATCCAGTTATAACGAACCAGCTTTATTACCATGGAAATGCAACATAGAAAAATAATAGCAGAGATCTATTAGTCTTACTTGAACCACTACAACGCGCTGCCTCTCTCTAGAGGCCTTTTTCCTGCCAATCCAACCTCGAACATGAGACTGTACGAGGATTGCTGATTTTGCTCTATGCTTCAGCAACAAAACACCTCTCCACCACCTTTGCAGCTTCAGAATAGAAGACATCACTATTTTCAATTCCAAACTCTGCAAGCAGACTCTTGAGGTTTGCATTTTGCAATAACTAGCAGTAGCTCTATGAAAGTGAGAAGCCCCTGCATCAGGCCGATGCCAGATATTCTTAAGATAACTAAACTCGAACCATATTTCAATAATGCAGAGAGCTTGTATGAAATAAAATGTGCTAGCAACTAAAGTTCAGAAGAAATTTTCACAAACCTAATAGCCTATTTCGAGTAATCTCCCCTCTGACAAACCCCTGAATCTCTATAGCAGCTTGTTTACAGCAATGAAACGCCTTCCAGCAGTTCAAACATCGAACAGCACTTTGGATTTTTAACACTGCTTCTCTCTGGAACAAAAAGTTACTGTTTATTAGCCAAAAACAGCAGTGTCAAACGTAATCTAGAAGCAGGCCAATTTCAGCTAAATTTACAGGCTCATTGACTTCACGAGTGGCAAAGATTACATAACAGCCAACTGTATAAAGTGATTGGTCTGAGACAAAGGTCTACTGACACAATTACCAGAGAATACCAAGACTTCAAAGAAAGAACTAAAAAAAAAAAAACACAAACAGAATAAAGGACAAAAGAGAAACATAAGCATTTTGCAGTTAAGTTGGGAGTACACCATGTCTAGTTAGATAGGACCATGCAGAGGAAGTTTGTTTTCTATATGCATAGTTAGGGCAACCATGTAGAGGAAATTTTGTTTTAATCACACCAATATGTAACCAACCAAAAATTCAAGGGCAAGCAAATGGTTTGACCTTACACTCAATCAGATATTCTGGTAAATGTGCAAGCCATTTCCTGTAAAAAATAAAAGCAGAACTCAAAAGAAGTCACAGTCTTACTTGGAGAGCAACACATTGCCTCTCTCTAGAGGCCATTTGCCTGCCAATCCAACCTCGAATATGAGCTTGTATAACAATTGCAGACTTTGTTCTGAGTTTAAGAAATAGAATGCCTCTCCACCACCTTTGTAGCTTCAAAACTGAAGACATCATTACTTTCAGTTTCAAGCTCTGAAAGCAGACTCCTGAGGTTAGAAAATTTCCGTAACTAGCAATGCCTCCAGAAAAGTGAGAAGCCCCTGTAACAATCAGATGCAAAATATATTGAAAGCCAAGCAAGCTAAACTTGATAAGCAATTCAGAAATGAACAAGCAGTTAATCAAAGAAAAGATGCAGGCATTTAAACTTTGGGAGAAGACTTTCACAAAATACCTAATAGCCTATTCCGAGTAGTATGTCCCCTGACAAACCGTTGAATTTCAATCGTAGCATCTTTGCAAGACTTAAATGCTGTCCTGCAGTTTAAACATCGAATAGCACTTTGAATCTGTGTTGCTGCTTGTTTTTGGAACAAAAAGTCCCTCCTTATTAGCCAAGCCCGGCAGTATCTCTGGATTCATTTGAACATAATGGAACTTAAAATATATAAAAGAAATTTTTTTCACTTCAGGTAAAGTTTGTCTAGAGCATAAAGCAGTGATATTTCATGGAAAATGCTTTAAGGTTGGAGCTGTAGTGAAATCATCCCCAAAACACCCAGCTTTTCCAGGACCACAGTAAGTAAAGCAAATTCTACCCAGTAGAAAAACTTCACCATCTTGCTGAATTCAGATAGCACATAGAAGCAAGAAATGCACATGTAATGCCTTACAAGTTGCTATATACAAGTGAATTTCATTCAGACAAATGAACAAAATAAACAAACATTTATCTAGATGCAAGTAGGTGTTACAGGAATTCAACAATTATGAAAACCTTTGCCACTTCTGATAGGCAGCAGAATTAGTACTTAACCTAAGTGTTATCACCCACATAGAACATTTACTCGTGATAAAAAGAACAAAGAAACTCATTTTCGCAATCTCCCCCTTCAACCCTCAAGTGGCATTTAAATTAGTTATTTTGTCAGTAAAGTAAATGGACCAACACAAAAGCTAAATCCTATAAGTTTAAGGATTCTACATGCATTATTTATCAATTCATAAATGCATGTAACTCATATTTTGATGCAAAAAAATGTGCATACAGGAACACGATAGGCAGATAGCTTACTTGAAGCACACCAATGAGATACCGATATCTTCCCACTTTTCTCCTTACAATCCATCCACGAACACAAGACTGAATAACAATGGCTGACTTTTTAGCAATACTAAATTGTTGAAAAGCCCTCCGACATCTTAAGCATCTATAATTACTTTGAATTTTCATTATAGCTTGCTTCCGGATTAAAAATGTCCTTCTCAACAGCCAACCTTGGAAATGAATTTGAATTTTAGTAGCAGCAAGCTGCTGTTCGTGGATGGACCTGGAAATTATAGTCTTTGAAGAAAGCTGAACTGTTAGACCATCAAATTGGCACGTGGATGAAGCCTTTTCCAATTGAAAATCCTTATACCTAGACCTTGCTGCCCAACCACGAATGAATTTCTGAACAGCAATGGCAGCATTGACTATATCAAGAGTGGATACATCAAGATTACTAACACAATCACTTTTATGTCTTTGTCTGATCCAAATCCTCGTGGCTTTCTGAATAAGCATAACATCTCTTCGTAGCTTGACAAATCTATGCCGGTCAACAATGAACTTCACATATCTCCCTAGATTTTCAGCCTGGCTCCACCTTTCTGCATGAAACCAAACAAAAAAGTATGTGAGTAACTAAACAGAATTTGCAGGGATTCATACAAATGAACTGGCGAATAGAAGTATGTACCACATCTAAAATCCTGAACCGTGACACTACTGAATTTTAAAAGGAATGGTCTCTTCTTCACCATTAACCAAGCCCGAATAGCAGTTTGCAAAAAGGAAGCCGCTCTTCTCATCTTCAAAAAGTTATGGCGTTCAACTGATCTCCTAAAGTGCGATTGTATTACTTTTGCAGCATTTTCTGAAACAGTATTGATTGTTAGTTCGAAGGAAGAAATTAGTGATCAAAGATTATGGTATAAAGCAAAGAAGCGATGCGCTACTTCTAATAAACTTAGATGATCAATCCATGAAAAGATGATTTCCATAAAAGGGAAAAATTTACAACTATTTAAATTGTTGCCTCTAAAAACAGAAATTAACTGAACAGCATGGCAATTCCTAACAAATTTGCAAACAAGAAAAAACTACAAACTTCAATAAAGATCATATCAAACAACTTAAACAGAACAATTATTGCAACTTGAAATATAGGTGCACTTTTCAATTGAAAAGAAAACTTAATGAGAATACCTCTTTGACTGATGATGCCCAGATTGCTAGTTGAGTTGCAATCCAAAACAGAAGTACCAGGTTGTGTGATGAATTTGTTGTTTCGTTCCGCCATATCTTGCCACCAAGCCTTAATAGCCCTAAACTTTCTAGCAGCATCTGCATAAACAAGTTCAAATAACAGATAAAAAAAAGAGCTTTAAAACCAATATTCTCGTTTCCATTCCTACAACTACATGTGAATGGTGCAAGCATTTTATCATTTTAGTTTTAAATCCTTTCTTTTAATCTCATTCCAGGTAAATATATCTCGTTCATCATAAGCCATACATATTGTTTTTATATATGAAACAAATTTAATGAAAGGTAATGCTCATCCCTTTATTTCCCATTCGAAATGGGACCCAAGAGGCAAAAGTTGTATAAACCCTTTGAAAACTTCGGTGCTTTTGAATTAAGTACACATTTGAAAACATTCAGTAATAAGAGGAAAAGGAAAGAGAATATTTACATAATGACAAGAAACACCAAAAAGAGATTTACTACTAAATTAAAGGTGGAAACCTTCTGTACTGGAGCCATCTATTATGTCTTGGTCCAGCTCTGCTTCTGAACTTAAAGAACACCTACCAACGCTTGAAGTTCTCCTCTCTTGACAATCACAACACAATAGTTTATGGAAATTCAGTTGATCCTATCAAACAGAAAAGAATTATTAAAATATATCCCAAGAGTGTTGCCTCAGTCATTATCCAGCAAAAGAATTCTAGCTTTACCATGGTTTTCTTTACAGTCAGTTGTGATGAGAGGAACACCAATAAAATTACCACACTTCGATGATTAATTGCGCCACTATGTTCAAGAATGTCACTGATATGAAGAACCTGTAAATACAATACATAAAGTCATACACATAACTTCTGACAAAAGTTCAAACATGTATATCTCTAATCAAGAAACAAGGTCACATGTTGACACTATAAAAGGCCAATTTCTCAGCCACCGACAAGCTGATCTAATCAAATTTTCAGGTCATTTAAAAAGTACAAAACTTTTTCTCAAGATGTCCTTTAAATATGCCATGCCTTAAAAACCAACAACTTCAACACGTCTAAATGTTTTACTTATTGTTTCTCAAGTTGACATGCCTTAAAACATATAAATGGATTGTCAGCTGTTGGTTAAGCATTATGCATGGAGACAGATAGTTTATGATCTTTACCTCAGGAAAATTCCACAGTAATGTTGTAAGCTTCTGTGACAATAAGAAATTGTGGACTGAATCTGTATAATCAATAGCTGACATAAGTGATTCTTCTCTTCTACTTTCATGAGGATCCTGTGAAAAAAGATGAAGTGAAAATAAAACATGAGAAAGAAGAATTTGTAGAGCTCGAAAACCAATAAAACTGCAAGACATGCCGTACCTTTGGAGAATGAGAACAAGAAAGTTCTTTACGGAAATAGTAGTCAAGCAAACACCATATGGCTTTACCGTCAACCAACGAAGCAAAATTATCAATTTTATTATCATATTTTCCACAAACTGCCTGCAGAAACAATTTCAATGGCCATAAGCAAGTAAAACTACCAAATGAGCATAGCAAGTCAGAAAAAAATTGATAAAATCTACATGTTTCTGCTGCCAAAACAAAAAAGGAAAAGACCTGACATGAATAAGTGATCTCAAGAAGTGAGAGGAGGAGGGTGGGGGGTTGGGGGGAGGAGATCCATGCATAGACGTAGTGGCATATATTCTATATAGCAGCCATACCTGAATCCAACTCAAAAGCAACTCCAAAGGAGAGGAACCAGGACTGATGTTAGCGGAGTCCTATGCAATAGAAAACAATGAGAGCAACATTAATATACAGCGGCTCTGAAAATGACTTGAGAAAAAGATGAAAAGAAATACAGAAAGCACAAGTGAAAGAAATCTCAGCTACCTCTTTAAAGTTCAAAGCTAGAAAGAGAGAGACTTTATGTAACATTTAATAAGCAAGAGGAAACTGATCTGATTGAAGCATACCATGTTAACTCCGTGAATTTTCAAAATTTCATTTGCTAAGGTTGTTTTGTTGAGCAGAAGAGGCAACTGTGGAATTTGATTAAAGTTATAACCAGTCAACAACCTTAATCACTCCTAATATATTGAATATTACAATTCCAAAATCAAAGACTTTGTGAAATAGGAAAAACCCAACAAACCTGCAAGTGAACAAACATGTTCCAGAGCAAAGAAACAGTTAGCTCCATATCTCCATTAGCAACATCGTCTTCCAAGATTGTCATTCCATCTTCATCTTGCAATGTTACACCAGCACGCTTTAGATATTGCAGGGCAAGGCCACAATTTGCTAAATTTCTCTTGCGGGTATCTGATGGAACTACCATTTTCTGCCACATAACAAGCCCTACTAAGTAAGACAAATAAACATAACAAGCCCTACTAAGTAAGACAAATAATGTTCAATAATTACAAAGAGTCATTTTCCTAATGAACAAGAAAGGGGAAAAAAGGGCCAACCATAAGAATAGAGGAATCATTTTGTAAGAGCTGGATGGCTCTACAAAGCCTCACTCCATCTTGAAGCTCCGCAAATAAATCTGTCACTCTGAAGTCATACTCAACGAGGGAACACTGCCAAAATAAATTTTTGTTGGTAAATTAACCAATTAAAAACATAACAGTGTTCATAAAATTGAACTTTGAGATGTTATTATCAATGCAGAGTGTCTAGCCCCTTTTTTAACTTTGAACAGAGATTTAAAATGATGATGATACAACACTAGCCTTTTTATCCTGAAAAAACACACATGCAAGTGCTAATAAACAAGTTATTACGAGGACGGAACTACATACCTGTTGATAAGATACTTTGTAACCTATGACCACTAGATGTGCAAGAAGATTCCCTTCTCCGTGCATTACCTCCGATGATAAGAAATCTAGAGATAAAAGTCATTCTACAATGAATAGGATGTAGTTATAACTCAATCTGTAAACAACCAAAATAAAGAACTTCAAAAATTACCATTAATCATTTGACGGCTAGACTTTATACTAGACTGCACAACGAACAGAAGAGGTGAACCCCCATCTACTCCATCAATTCCATACTTTAAAGAAAGACCACTCTGCAATTTAGTTCTATCTAGAATAAGAACCAGCAGCAAAAACCTCTTCAATATAACATTTCCCAAGGACTCATAGTAACCTGGTCTATATAACCCTTCAACCTTCCTGTTATAAGCATAAGTTTTTGCTAGTCCAGTATGTGAAAGAAATTGTTTCTCTATCACCATCTTCAAGAATGATATTTCTTGATCAGAATCAATATCTCCACTGGGCAACAAGGAATCGCCACCAAGAATAATTTGTAATCCAATTCGAAGCCAAACTGGATTATAGCACATGAGAATTCGCATGGCTTTCTCCTTCATGCCAAAATCTGTTACAATAGGACAATGTGGCTTCATTTTCAACCTCCCTTCATCTATAGTCTGTGAAATGAATAAAAATATTCAATTCTCTGCATCGAAAACAACAGTTTCTTGACTAAAATCACAATAAAACACATCAGTTTGCCCAGGCAAGTCCAACAAAACAAATTATCTCCTTTCACTATCCCTACATTTTAAGTAAAATGGCACTAAATACATTAATTTTTACTAATCAAATTGAACAAAAGAAACCGATGCAACTACTTAAACCAAATCAGCAGTAAAGCAAATAAATTTCCCAAAGCAATACCACCAAAATAGATTATTCAAAGCTACAGCTTCTTTAATTTTGCACTACCATGTTCAGTAACAACACATAATTCCTTCATATTACATACTAACTTAAAATACATGATTTTTCTTAATCAAGTTTTTTAAAAAATACAATTCCATTACGTTACCAATTATTTTTCCTAACAAAACTTTCATTAAAACACATAATTTAACCAATATTTTCCCTTGTCAAATACAACAAAACCCACAATTATCAAGCAACTAGCTTATAACAATTCAACAGCTAAAACGAGATTTAAACAAAACGCATAATCTTCCCCTAATCAACCAATAAAACCCACAATTATTCCGCAATCGAAATCCCAATTAAACAAACATAACTCCCTGAAATCAATCAAACAAACAAAACCCACAAAAAATTAAGAGAACCCCACAATTTTACAAACCTTAACAACAAGAACCATAGCATCAAAAACTTCCTTACAACATCCCAAACTCAAATAAACCCTCATTCTCTCCATCAAATCCTCCACACTACACACTTCCTTCAATCCCTCCTTCAATTTTCCATACCTCTTAAAATTCAACACGTCACCATCCCCACCACCCCCTCCTCCTTGCCACGTCACATCCCTACTCCTCTTCGGACTCCTCCACGTATCACCCACCCCGGCTGCCCCACCTTCCCTCTTCCCCAACCCCACCACAACACTGGGCCCCACCACCGCATTCTGGGTGAAATTGCAAGAGCACCCACAAGCACTAGGGTTTTCGAACAGGAAATTAAGCCAAGTAGTGAGAGATTTCGACAGTGTTTTCAGCGCCTGTTCTTTCCTAATCTGTGCCTTTCTTGATGACTGTGACTGCTCGATCTCGAACGCCTTGAGCCTTCTCCGGGCCGTGGTTGAAGCAGGCTTGGGCCTGGACTGGCCTGATAAGGAAGGATGGAAGGAGGAGGAGGACATTGGGGTTCGTTTTGAAGCAGTGAAGAATTGAGAGCTCGGAGAAGTAAATTTGGAGAGATTTGGAGGGCGTTTTGGGGTTTTGAAATTCGATACGTCTTTGAACGGCTGGGGATACGGTGACGGACATGGATATTGCTCGTTGCCTTCCATTGGCTGTGATTTCTAGAGAGAGAAAGAGAACTTTTTTCTCGTAGTTAGAGAGAGAGATTTTGAGAGAGAAGTGAGAGTGGGGGAGAGAGGGGTCTGGTTATGTGGGTTTTTGAATTTTGAAATGGGAGTGGAGGGAGGGGAGTTTACGAAAATGGGCTTGGAGAGCGGGAGCGGAGGTTTGAGATTTGAATTTGAGTAGGGGTATTAAGGGAAGAAAAGATGCGGATCCAATGAAGACGTTAAGGGAAAAAGGGAAACCTAAATTTAGTGCTTGATGTTTACTCAATTTATCAATTGAGTACTAAACTTTTTTTATTTTTTCAATTTTGCTCCAATTGTAATCCATAGATGACAATGCTATTTCCTTATTCGTATAAATTTAACGATAGTTAGAGATTAAGAAACCTTAAATTAGCCTCTAACGTAGAATTTCTGAATTTTCATCGATAATGGATGGATGAAGGGTAAAATTGTTTTATATTAATCATATTTAGGGTAAAATTGATATTGAGTATAGTGGTGTGAGTAAAATTATAATTTGTTTAAAAATTATATTCAATTTGCATTAATAATAATCGAGAAATAAATAGTGATATTCTATTATTACTTATTGAGACACATTTTAAAGAAAAAGATAGATACAAGAAGAAAAGAAATTATAGATGTAGATATTCTTATCACTTTTGTTTTCTCTCCCCTTCTTGTGTTGGTCTTTATCTTTAAAATGAACCTTAGAGAATAATTAATAGGATATCATTAGTTGTTATATATCCACAATAAGTTTTTTCGTGATTGTTAAGCATTTTCACCTAATATACTAAAATAAGCCTAAAGTTGTCTTAAAATAAAATTTTAGAGTCAAATCATTGTATTTTTTTTCTCTCTCTCTAATTCTCTAGCTTATATTAACAGAAAATTTTGAAAAATCACTATGAACCAGTGCTATAACATTTAGGTAAACTAGCAATTTACCTCATGTTTCGTTGCGGGTCATGATTTTTTTAAAAAAATATCGGCTATGTTGGTTGTTTCAATGTATTTTTTAACATAAAAAATTCAAAGTATAAATTGAAAAGCATATTCAAGTATCTCATTAAATGAATTAACAATCATTTATGTAAATAAAGGGGGGGGAATCATTAACAATAACTAAAATAGAAATTTATAAAATTAAGAGATAAATATAAATCAAGATATTCAACCACATAAAATGAGACATTCACCTGATTGTATTTGCCAAACTTGTTTATTAAAATCAATAAAAGATAAATCCACAATCTAAAAAACTCATAACTTAAAAGATAAACATAAATAAAATTGAATTCTAAATGAATTAGCATAATATCTTGAAAAATCAAACACAACAAAACAACTCTAAAAAACCTAATATTAAAAAATGACATGCGAGACTCGTGACCTGGATTATAAGATCTGGATAAATTTATAAAAAAGAAATTAAAGATAATTACAAAACCAATATTTAAAAAAAAAATACAAAGCGATAAGATTGTACGAAGTCGAATCTCTAACAAATCAAATGTCGAAAGATGAAATCAAGAAAAAAATTAATTACATAAAAGAATCTAAAACATAAAGGTGAAAAAAAAATTAATTAGAGGGCAACTAAAAATTTGATTTGATATGTGCTGCATAACAGGTCATAATATTTCTTTCTAAAAGAAAAACTTGAATATACAGACTATTTTGACATGTTTTTTTACATAATATAAATTATAAGTGTAAATCAAAAAGTTTATCCAAACATCTAATAATCATTTATGTAAATAAAATATTTTTTTGTTAATAATAACTATAAGAGAAATTGAAAAAATTAAGAGATAGACGTAGATCAAGATATTTGATCTCGCAAAATAAGACATTTACTCATTTGTGTCCACTAAATTGTTCATTAAAATCAATAAAAGATAATAGAAATAAAAACACATATGAAACAGAGTGAATAAAATAAAAGGAAAAAAAAACATATAAAAAATATTATTTCAAAATAACTATTTTTTATACAAGACAAAACCTACTTGTATAAAGTAAAATAAAAAAATAAAATAAAAAATCAGCAAAAATTAACACACAAAACAAAACAATTTTTTTTTTAAAAAAACCTTTTTATCCTGAAATAGATTGCAAAAACCGTGGTTTAGGTAATGAGACGAAGACAAACTGCTAGAAACAAATATGAAGGTAACCATAAAACATTGTTTTAAACAATGTATAATGATAAAATCACAAAATATAATGAGGAAAAAAAAAAGAATTCCTAACCGTATTAACACTTAAAACTTGTGACCCGTGTCATTAAATTAAAAGCATTACAAATGGAAAAATCATGAAGCCCAATCTCAAATAAATGAAACACCGAAGGATATATCCAGGAAAAAAATCAACCTTGTAAAAAAATTTAATTAAAAAATAAGGTTGGAAACCAAAATAAAAAATAAATTTGAAGGCATTTAAAAATTAAATTGCAGTGTTAAATCAAAAAGAAAAAAATAATTAACAAAGAGAAAAAAAATCAAAAGAATGAAGGCTAAATTGAAAAAAAAATAACATAAACTTTGATTGAAGGATAAAATTGAATACTAATAAAACGTTAACAAAAAATCCAAAGGTAAAAATGACAAATCAAAAGAATAAGTACCAAATTTGTGAAAAAATATATATGACAAATTATAATTTAAGGACTGAATTGAAAACATAAAAAACTTTCCAAAAGGGTCAATGATGAAAATAAGTAATAAAAAACATAAGGGCTGAAAATGAAAATAAAAAGAAAAAAGGACAAACATGTACTTTAATAGGAAGAGAGAGAAAAGTAGAAAAAAAAAAAGAAATGACTATCGATGACAAATCATCGGGCCACCACTAACACGCTCCTCACCTGGATATATATACTTTAACTTATAACATGTACCATAAAATTCAATTACAGATGATATAACATTCATAAACATAATTTTTTTTAAAAGATTATTGTAAGTGTCTGAACCAGCTCGTGAATACCTCAATTAATTCTACAAATTTTAAAATCAACAAACATATAAATTTTTAATAAATTCAAACTCATAATAATGAATAGCAAACATAACATCCATAAACACAATCTTAATTCGTATATATTGCGCACACCAATTTTAAAAAAAAGTACAAGGTCCGTCCTGAAACACTACAGCAGGACAAGATGAGATTGGTAAGTACCGATATGTGGTTATTTTCGTCTATATATAGAAAGTAGAACAGATATGATCATGGTGAAGACAACTCCTTCCAGCAATATAAACTGACCAGATCAGGATCGATCGTGTGCTTGTTTAGTGAAGCCATCTACTCTGGTGAGGAAGGCAAGGCCAAGATGTCCGGATCTTGTTGGAAGTGAAGCATATCAATTTCCTTTAAGGTCATCCATGCCTCAATTCCATCT
>Ga0307510_10005080_pt1 | contig 15618 bp, 15 predicted proteins | sample 12_EM_MG_FD_207224 | JGI IMG/M metagenome (GOLD analysis project Ga0307510, IMG submission 207224) | Populus trichocarpa ectomycorrhiza microbial communities from riparian zone in the Pacific Northwest, United States - 12_EM | ecosystem: Host-associated > Plants > Roots > Unclassified | place...
AGAACAGAAAGATGCCAGAATGCCGCTCTACCTCAATGACGAACAGACGATGCTGCGCGACACGGCGAAGGATTTCGTCGCCGAGCATGCGCCCGTCAGCCATATGCGCGCGCTGCGCGACAGCAAGGATGCCGCCGGCTTCAGCCGCGACCTGTGGAAGCAGTTCGCCGAGATGGGCTTCACCGGCATCCTGATCGGCGAGGACCAGGGTGGCCTCGGGCTCGGCCATGTCGAGGCCGGGATCGTGCTGGAAGAGATCGGGCGCAACCTGTCGCCCTCACCGTTCCTCACCACCGCCATCGCCGCGGTCGAGGCGCTGAAGGGCACGCCGCATGCGGCACGCTGGTTCCCCGGCATCCTCGGCGGCGAGACGATTGCAGCCTTGGCGATCGACGAGGCCGCCAAGCATCGCGACGCAATCGGCATGAAGGCCGAGCGCTCGGGCAATGGCTTCCGGCTGACCGGCAAGAAGCAGTTCGTCACCCATGGCCATATCGCCGACCTGCTGATCGTCGCCGCCCGCACCGCCGGCTCGGCCGATGACGAGCATGGCATCACGCTGTTCGCCGTCGACAAGGGTGCGGCGGGGCTGACCACCGAGGCCGAGCGGCTGGCCGACTCCAGCATCGCCGCGCGGCTCGACTTCGATGGCGTCGAGGTCGATGCCGATGCCGTGATCGGCGAGGTCGATGCCGGCCGCGATCCGCTGGCGCGGCTGTTGCGCGCCGGGCGTACCGGCGCCTCCGCCGAACTGCTCGGCGTCGGCGGTGGCGCGATGGACCTGACGGTGAACTACCTCAAGGAGCGCAAGCAGTTCGGCGTGGCGATCGGCAGCTTCCAGGCGCTGCAGCATCGCGCGGCGCATCTTTATTCCGAGCTGGAGGTGGCCCGCGCCGCCGTGCTCAAGGCACAGCAATTGCTCGATGCCGGCGATCCCGGCGCGGATGCGGCGGTGTCAGTCGCCAAGGCGATGACCGCACTTGCCACCACCCTCAGCGTGCAGGAAGGCGTGCAGATGCATGGAGGCATCGGCATGACCGACGAATATGACATCGGCTTCTACATGAAGCGCGCCCGCGTGCTTGCCGAGATGTTCGGCGACGCCAATTTCCATGCCGATCGGCTGGCCAGCGCGGCGGGTTATTGATGGACGTCAGCACCCCCGGCGATACACCCCCGGAGCAACTGGTTCAGAGCCTGGTCGATTTGCTCGATGTCGAGGAGATCGATCGCGATCTGTACCGGGGCAAGCGCCAGCCCGGTGGCGTCGGCCGGGTGTTCGGCGGCCAGGTGATCGCCCAGGCATTGCAGGCGGCGCAGCGGTCGACCGAGGCACCCAAGATCGCCCATTCGCTGCACGCCTATTTCATGCGGCCAGGCAATGAGGATTATCCGATCATCTTCCGCGTCGTCCGCGATTTCGAGGGGCGCAGCTTCGCCACGCGGCGCGTCATCGCGATGCAGCGCGGCGAACCGATCCTCAACATGGCAGCAAGCTTCCAGACGCCGGAAGAGGGTCTGCGCCACCAGGACCCGATGCCCGACGTGCCGGGACCCGACGCCCTCCGGTCCGAGGCCGAATTGCGGCACGAGATCATCGACCAGATCCCCGAAAAGTTTCGCCGCTTCATGCTGCGCGGCCGGCCGATCGAAATCCGGCCGGTCCATCCGCGCAGCTGGTTCGGCAGCGAAAAGCGCGAACCGAAACAGGACAGCTGGTTCCGCCTGGTCGCGCCGATCGATAACGATGCCGCAATGCATCGCGCGATCGTCGCTTATGCCTCGGATATGTCGCTGCTCGGCACCGCTACGCTGGCGCACGGCATCAACGGGATGATGGACCACGTGCAAAGCGCCAGTCTCGATCATGCATTGTGGCTGCATGAGGATTTTCGCGCCGACGAATGGCTGCTCTATTCGTGCGACAGCCCCTGGGCGGGCCACGCGCGCAGCTTCAACCGGGGCAAGATCTATACGCAGGACGGCCGGCTCGTCGCGAGCGTGGCGCAGGAAGGCTTGATGCGGCTCCGCGGATGAGTGAGGCGCTGTCCCCCGACATCGCGGATTTCACGCGTCGCGATTTCACCTTTGAGGGCAAGACCAAACCCGTACTGTGCCTCGGCGATACGGGGCCGGCGGTGATCGTGATCCATGAACTGTTCGGCTTCACCCCGGCACTGGCGCGTCTGTGCCGCTGGATCGCCGATGCCGGGATGCGGGTCTATGCGCCGATCCTGCTGCGCAAGCCCGATGCGAGCAATCCCGAGCGGATCGGCCTGGGAGAGGTGCTACGGCTGTGCGTCAGCCGCGAATTCACGATGTTCCGGGCCGGCCGATCGAGTCCGGTGGTCGATTGGCTCAAGCCGCTCGCACGGTCCGCGCACGATGAATGCGGCGGGCCGGGCGTGGGGGTGATCGGCATGTGCCTTACCGGTGGTTTCGCGCTGTCGATGGCTGTCGATCCGGTGGTCCTGGCACCCATATTGTCGCAGCCGAGCATGCCTGTGGGCAGGCACGGCGCGCTGGATATCTCGGCTGCCGATCTCGAAATCGTCAGGCAGCGCACCCGCGACGAAGGCCTGACCCTGCGAGGCTATCGCTTCGCGGGCGATTCACTGTCGCGGGATGAGAAGTTCGTCGCCCTGAACCAGGCCTTCGGCACCGCTTTTTGCGGCACCGTGCTCCCCGACTCGGCGGGCAATCCCGGCGGCACGTTGAGCGAGGGCAAGCCGCCCCACAGCGTCCTAACGCGCGACCTGATCGACGCGGCGGGCCAGCCGACGCGACAGGCGGTCGACGAAATAATCGCCCATTTTCAGGCTATTCTCGCCGCCTGAGCTATCTTCCGACAAATGAACGCCAGCCTTCAACCCGGTTCAGCAACCGGATTCGAACTGGCGCGTAGTCTTCCTTTAATCCCGATCCCCGGGAGGAAAGGAAGTCCGATGAACATCTTGAAGACCATCGCGGCGGCCGGTCTGCTCTTATCGACCGCCACGATCGCAACCAGCGCCGACGCGCAGGACTATCGTCATGGCGGCGACCGTTACGGACATCATGATCGCGACCGTGGCCGTGATTACAACCGCAGCGATCGCGGCCGCCATTATGGCTGGGACCGCGGCCGCCATGGCTGGAACAACCATCGTCGCTGCTGGACCGAGTGGCGCTGGCATCACCGCGTCCGGGTCTGCCGCTGAGCCTGGGCCGGGGCGGAGCATCTCCGCCCCGGTCATCCTTGCTGGTTGAACCCCAAGCCGTTGCGAAAATCCACCTTTCGCTCGCGTGATGATGACGATATCCCCGACGGCAAATCCGGGGGGTATCATGAACCACAAGCTTTCCTCGCTGGCGGCGCTTGCCGCGGCGATTGTCGCAACGCCTGCCCTGGCGCAGGAAAAGCCCGCCAAACCCGTATCGCCCTTCATCCTGTGCGATGGCCGCACTGGCCATGTCGGGCTGATGGAGACGCTCGGACGGCTGGTTGCGATCACCGTGACCGCCGGCCTTTCGGAGGTCGCGACCGCGACCGACGACGATGCCCGCAAACTGAAAGGCGTCGAGGCGGCGGGCGCGTGCGATACGGCGCTCACCACCGAGCATGACAATGGCCGGCGCGTCCAGCTGGCCTATGCCAAGGCCGTTCATCTGATCGAAGCCGACAAGCTCGACGACGCGCTGACGGCGGCGCGCGCGGTCGAGGCAGCGGGCGGGCCGCTGGCGGAGGATTGGGGCTATCGACGCACCACCGCGCCGCGTATCCTGTTGTTGCAGGCGGACATTCTGACGCGGGTGAAGAAACCCGCCGAAGCGCAGGCTGCTGCGGTCCAGGCGCTGCAGCTCGCGCCCTATGACGTGAATATCGCGCAACTGGCCAACCAATATATCAACCTGATGCCTGATCTTGACGAGGCGAAGAACGCGGCGCTGACGCAGATGGCACGCCTGCTGCCGCGCCTCACCTGGAGCCATATTTCGGCCGAGGTCACCGCCGGGCGGCTAAACGACGCGCTGGCCGACCTGGAGGCGCTGCGCGACCTCGGCACGGGCTTCTCCAACGAGTTTCACCCAGAGGCGATCGAAGCGCATCGTGCATCGCTGATGGTGTTGGCCGGAAACGCCGCGCAATCCGACGAGATCGCGGCACGCGTCCAGGCCAGCCTCACCGAATTGGCGGCGAGCGGCTACGCCGCGCAGAACGGCACCTTCGTCGCGGAAGCCACCGAGACCTTGAGCCTCAGGCAGATCCTGCGCGACGCGACCAGCGGCAAGGCGAAGGATGCGCGCACGGTGTTCCGCGCGCACGGGCCGTGGCTGCTCGTCAACAAGGCGCTGCTGATCGCGGCGGTGGGCAGGCTGCGCGAAGGCGCCGCCCCCGACGAACTGACCGGCACGCTGTCGGAGGCACCGGCGGCGATGCTTGCACGGTCGCAGGCCGAGCATATGGCTGCCCTGTCCGATGCCAAGCGGATCAAGCCGCTCTACGCGCAGATCTTCTATGCCGCCAATACGGACGCCTTCGCCAAAGCGAGCAACGCGACGTGGAAGGTCGGCGACAAACCGCGCTTCCTGATCAAGAACAAGGCCAACGACACCACGCCGGGCGAGGTGCTGTCGACCGAGCCGAGCGTCACCGGCTTGCCGGCGGGCGAAGCGCTATGTCTGCAGGCCGCGCTGATCGCCAAGGCGCGCGGCGTGCGCGGCTACGTCCTGTCGCCGGCACGAAAATATGTCACCATCGCCCTGCTGCGCTGGGGCAATGCCGGCGACGCCGGCCTGCCGTCGCGGTTGATGCTCGATGCCGACAAGGTGATCGCCGACCTCTCGCCGCACATCCCGCAGCCCGTGCCGACCCGTTAGGATTCAGGCGGCGGTCTTGCCATATTCCTGGCGCGTCACCGGGTGGCTCGACGAGAGCCCGCCGTCGACGGCGATCGCCTGGCCGTTGACATAGCTGGCGTCGTCCGAAGCGAGGAAGGCAGCAACCTTGGCCAGCTCCTCCGGCTGCGCGCCCCGGCGCAGCGGGTTGAGGCGCCCGACCTTGTCCATCTTGTCCGCCTCGCGGGCATAGTCGAACACCGGCTTGGTCATGCCCGTTTCGGTCAGGCCCGGGCAGATCGCGTTGACGCGCACGTTCGACCCGGAAAGCTGCTGTGCGGAAACCTTGGCGAGATTGATCACCCCCGCCTTGGATGCCGAATAGGCCGGTGAACCCGCGCCCGAACGAATGCCCGCGACGCTAGCGGTCAGCACGATCGCCCCGCCGCCGCGCGCTGCGATCTTCGGCGCGGCATGTTTGATGGCGAGATATGGCCCGATCAGATTGACGCGCAGCACCTCGGTGATCAGCGCGACGTCGGTGTCGAAGATATTGGCCATGCCGCCCGAAATGCCGGCATTGGCGAACATCACGTCGAGCCCGCCGAATTTCTCGACCGCGAGCGCGATCGTGCGGATCACGTCGTCCTCGTTACCGGCATCGATCTGGACCGCATGCGCGACGCCGCCCGCGGCAACGATCATCGCCGCCGTTTCGTCCGCACCGTCCGTTTTGTCGGCGACGATCACCTGCCCGCCTTCGCTGGCGAACAGCTTCGCCGCGGCCCGGCCGATGCCCGAGCCGGCGCCCGTGACGATGATCGACTTGCCCGTGAACCGTGCCATGCTTTTCTCTCCTAGATCGTCACGCCGCCATCGATGACGATGGTCTGGCCGGTCATGAAGCTGCTCGCCGCGCCAGCGAGATAGACCACGGCGCCGGCGATCTCGATCGGCTGGCCGATGCGACGCAACGGGGTGGTGGCATTGCGACGTGCCACCATCTCCTCGTCTTCCCACAGCGCCCGGGCAAAATCGGTCTGGACGAGTCCCGGCGCGATGCAGTTCACGCGCACATCATCGGGCCCGAATTCATGCGCCAGATTGCGGGCGAGTTGCATGTCGGCCGCCTTGGAAATGGCATAGGCACCAATGATCGGCGTGCCACGCAAGCCACCGATCGACGAGATCAGGATGATCGAGCCCGAACGCCGCGCGCGCATTTCCGGCGCGACCATCGCCACCAGCCAGTGATTGGAGACGATATTGTTGTCGAGCACCTTGCGGAACTGCTCGTCGGTGATGTCGGCCTGCGGGCCGTAATAGGGGTTGGATGCGGCGTTGCAGACCAGCACGTCGATCGGGCCGAACGCCGCGCGTGTCTTGTCGACGAGGTTCTGCAACTGCTCCTTGCGCGAGATGCTCGCCGCGACGCCGATCGCCTTGCCCGCCCCGAACTTGGCATTGATCTCGGCGGCGACCGCATCGCACATTTCCTGATCGCGACTCGATATCGTCACGCGTGCGCCATGGCGTACCAATTCGATCGCCGAGGCCTTGCCGATGCCCTTGGTCGAACCGGTGATGATCGCGACCTTGCCGGTCAGGTCGAAGAGATTGGACATGTCAGTCCTTTGCCCCCGCCTGTTTGGCAAAATCCCATGCCGCCGCGGCAAGCGAAGGCACCCGCTCGGCCGTCTTGGCCGCTTGCGCGCTCGACGCGGTGCCGTCGACGATGCGCTTCTTGATGCCCTGGACGATGCCGGTCAGGCGGAAGAGGTTATAGGCGAAATACCATTCGAGCTGCGGCACCCCGTCGCGGCCGGTGGCGGCGCAATAACGTTCGGTGACCTCGGCGATCGTCGGGATGCCGCTCTCGGGGCCATCGAGGCCCTTCACGCCCGAGCGACCTTCCGGCTCGGTCACCCAGTTCATCAGCAGATAGGAGAAATCGGCCAGTGGATCGCCGAGCGTCGACAATTCCCAGTCAAGCACCGCGATGACCCGCGGCGCGGCGGGAGCGAAGATCATGTTGTCGACGCGGTAATCGCCATGCACGACCGAAGTGCGGGTCTGCTCGGGCAAGGTCGCTGGCAGCCATTCGATCAGCCGCTCGACATCCGGCATGTGCTCGGTTTCGGAGGCGCGATATTGCTTGGTCCAGCGTGCGACCTGGCGCTCGAAATAATTGCCCGGCTTGCCGTAGCTTTCGAGACCGGCGGCGACGTGATCGAGGTTGTGCAACGCTGCCAGCGTGTCGATCATCGCATGATAATGCGCGCGCCGTGCCGAGGGCGTAAGGTCGGGCATCGCCCCGTCCCAGATCGTTCGCCCTTCGACCATTTCCATGACGTAGAAGGGCGAGCCGACGACGCCGTCATCCTCGCACAGGCCATAAGGGCGCGGCACCGGAAAGCCGGTCGGATGCAGCCCGGCGATGACGCGATATTCGCGATCGACCGCATGCGCCGATGGCAGCAACGGACCGAACGGCTTGCGCCGCAGGACATAGGATGTCGTCGGCGTGTCGAGACGATAGGTCGGGTTCGACTGTCCGCCGGCGAATTTGGCGTAGGCGAGCGGGCCGGCGAAACCTTCGACATGGGCTTCCATCCACGTCGTGAGCCGATCCAGATCGAGCCGGTCGCGTTCCTCGACCGGTATCGTGCCCACCATCGTCGTCTGCGCCTCGCTCATCAGAAGACGATCACAGAGCGCGTGGTGTCGCCTTTGCGCAACTCTTCAAAGGCACGGTTGACTTGTTCGAGCGGCATGCGGTCGGCAATGATGGTGTCGAGATCGAGCATGCCCCGCATGTAGAAATCGACCAGTCGCGGGATCTCGACCGGGAATCGGTTCGCGCCCATCAGCGCTCCCTGCAGACGCTTGCCGCCAAGCAGATCCATTGCCGAAAGGCCGACCTTCTCGTTGAGGGGCATCATCCCGAGGATCGTGGCGGTGCCGCCGCGGCGCAGCACCTTGACCGCGGTTGCGGCGGATTGCGGCCGCCCGACCGCCTCGATCGCGTGGTGGACGCCGCCACGGCTGATCTCGATCACCTGCTCCGCACAGGTGTCGGACAGCGCATCGACCGAATGGGTCGCGCCAAGCTTCTCGGCCAGCGCGCGCTTCTCGGCGACCGGATCGACCGCGACGATGCGGCCTGCACCGGCGATCTTTGCGGCATTGATCGCGGCAAGCCCGACGCCGCCGCAGCCGACCACGCACACCGTCTCGCCGGGCACGACATCGGCGGCATTGAACACAGCGCCGGCCCCCGTCGTCACCGCGCAGCCGATGATCGCGGCGCGGTCGAGCGGCATGTCGCGGTCGATCGCGACACAGGCATGCTCGTGGATCAGCATCATCTCGGCATAGGCCGACAGGTTGAGCATCTGGTTGACCACCGTGCCGTCGGCGAAGGTCAGGCGCGGCGCCTCGCTTTTGGCACGGCGGACGTCCGCGGCAATGCACAGCGACATGCGGCCGGTGACGCAGAACTCGCAGTGCCCGCAAAAGGCCGACAGGCAGGTGACGACATGGTCGCCGACCTTGACCGTGCGAACCTCGCTGCCGATCGCCTCGACCACGCCGGCCGCCTCATGGCCGGGGATGGTGGGCATCGCATGCGGATAGGCACCGTCGACGAAGTGCAGGTCGGACCGGCACACCCCGACCGCCGCGGTGCGGATCAGCACCTCGTGCGGGCCGGGATTGGCCACCAGGACATCCTCGATGGAAAGCGGCTTGCCCGCCTCGAACAGTACGGCTGCTTTCACACTTCTTCCTTCTTCGTCACCCCGGACTTGTTCCGGGGTCCACCGGCCAGCAAGCACTGCGGCCGATGGGAACGTGGAACCGTGGATGCCGGAACAAGTCCGGCATGACGGAGGGGACCTAACGCCGCACAGCTTCCTTCGCCGCCACGGCCTCGGGCAGCTCCGCGTACTTCCCGAACTCGTTGCGCGCGATGGCACGGTTGTGCACCTCGTCCGGACCATCGGCAAAGCGCAGCGTGCGCATCGCGGCCCAGTCATGCGCCAGACGGAAATCCTGGCTGACGCCACCGCCGCCATGCGCCTGGATCGCATCGTCGAGAATCTGCAGCGCCATGTTCGGCGCGGCGACCTTGATCATCGCGATCTCGAGCTGCGCGGCCTTGTTGCCCGCCTTGTCCATCATGTCCGCGGCCTTGAGGCACAGCAGGCGCGTCATCTCGATATCGATGCGCGCCTTGGCAATACGCTGCTCCCATACCGAATGATCGGCGATGCGCTTGCCGAACGCGACGCGGGTCAGCAGCCGCTTGGCCATCGCCTCGATCGCGGTCTCCGCCACACCGATGGTGCGCATGCAGTGATGGATGCGGCCCGGCCCGAGGCGCCCCTGGGCGATCTCGAACCCGCGCCCCTCGCCGAGCAGGATATTCTCGGCCGGCACGCGGACATCGGTCAGCACCACCTCGCCATGGCCGTGCGGCGCATGGTCATAGCCGTATACCGACAGCATCCGCTCGATCTTCACGCCCGGCGAATCCATGTCGAGAATCATCATCGATTGCTGGCTGTGGCGCGAAGACTCGGGGTTGGTCTTGCCCATCAGGATGGCGACCTTGCAGCGCGGATCGCCCACGCCCGAAGACCACCATTTGGTGCCGTTGACGATGTAATGATCGCCGTCGCGGACCATTGAGGTCTGGATGTTGGTCGCGTCCGACGAGGCCACTGCCGGCTCGGTCATCAGGAAGGCCGAGCGGATCTCGCCATTCATCAGCGGCTTGAGCCAGCGCTCCTTCTGCTCGCGCGTACCATAACGATGAAACACTTCCATGTTGCCGGTGTCGGGCGCCGAGCAGTTGAAGCTCTCGCTGGCCCAGCCGACCTTGCCCATTTCCTCGGCGCAGAGCGCATATTCGAGGTTGGTGAGCTGCGTGCCTTCGAATTCGAATGTGTCGTCGACATGGGTGCGGCCCGATTGCGGCGGCATGAAGAAATTCCACAGGCCCTGCGCCTTGGCCTTTTCCTTCATCTCCTCGATCACCGGGATCACCTTCCAGCGGTCACCCGATTTGGACTGAGCCTCGTAATCGCCCTGTCGCGGGGTGATGTTCTGGTCGATAAAGGCCTTCACACGGTCCCGGAAAAAGGTTTCTCGTTCGTTGAGCGTGAAGTCCATGGCCGCCTCTCGATCTGCTGTGTCGATGGGCCGCTTAAACCGTACCGCGTTTTCGGTAAAGCAGGATCGACACGCAAATCGTAGCGTCTGAGCGGCACAGAAAAAGTTCTGTTTCTTCGAAAATAAGCTGTTACAAAATTATGATGGAGGCCGATCTCGCACCCCGACTGGATGAGGATACATCGACGAAGCGCTTCAAGGCGAAGCGCGACGCGATCCTTGCCGCCGCGGCCGAGGCGATCAACGAGCAGAGCGCCAAGGGCATGACCTTTGCCGATGTCGCGCACCGCGTCGGGCTCAACACCACCAGCGTGACCTATTATTTCAAGCGCAAGGAAGACCTCGCCGCGGCCTGTTTCGAGCACACGCTCGAAAGCCTGCAGGCGATGCTCGAAGAGGCGCTGGCCGAGTCGACGCCGCAGGCGCGAGTCGCGCATTATCTGGCAATCAATTTCGACCGTTTCGCGCGAATCGAACGCGGCGAGGAAAAGGCCTTCGCCACTTTGTCCGATCTGCGCGCGATGGAGGAACCGTCGCGCACCCGCCTGATGGCGGGGTGGCAGCGTGTGTTCCGCCTGACGCGGAGCCTGTGGGGACCGGCGAACAGCCGCGCCGAGACCGATCTGCACGGCGCGCGGGCGCATGCGCTGCTCGAGAACACCTTCTGGATCCCGGCCTGGCTGACCCGCTACGACCTCGACCAGTATGACCGCGTCCAGGCGCGGATGATGGAGGTGTTCGACCACGGTATCGCCGCCGACGGCGAAGGCTGGTCGCCGGCATTGATCGACCTCGACCATGAAGAGCCCGAGCCGGGGCGCGAGGCATTTCTGCTCGCCGCGACACGGCTGATCAACGAGCTCGGCTATCGCGGCGCCTCGGTGCAGAAGATCGCCTCTGAGCTCAACGTCACCAAGGGCAGCTTCTACCACCATCTCGATGCCAAGGACGATCTCGTCACCGCCTGCTACAAGCGCAGCTTCGACACGATCGCCGCCGCGCAGCATCTCGCCGACGAAAGTGGCGGCAGCCATTGGAAGCGCTTGTCGAGCACCATCGCCACCCTGCTCGACGTGCAATTCTCCGAACGCGGCCCGCTGCTGCGCACCACCGCGCTGAGCGGCCTGCCGCTCGGCGTACGGCGCACGATGATCGAACGGTCGAACCGCATCGCGCGGCGTTATTCGGGCACGATCAGCGACGGCATCGCCGAAGGGTCGATCCGCGCAATCGACCCGCTGATCTCGGCGCAATCGCTGATGGCGCTGCAGAACGCCGCGTTCGACATGCGCAAATGGGCCTCGACCATGCCGCGCGAACGCGCGGTCGCTTTCTATGCCTCGACACTCGCCTTCGGGTTGTTCGACGACCGGGTATTGTCGCTCTGACCCGATCGAGCGGGTGGACAAAACCCCTGCCCTGCTGGCACGGCGCAGCCATCAAGGAGATAGAAAATGGCCGGCATGACCGCCTTCGACTGGGCTGATCCCTTCCTGCTCGACGACCAGCTCGAGGACGACGAGCGCATGATCCGCGACAGCGCGCGCGCCTATGCGCAGGACAAGCTCGCCCCGCGCATCATCGACGCCTTCGCCCATGAGACGACCGACCCTGAGATCTTCCGCGAGATGGGCGCGCTCGGTCTGCTCGGCCCGACCATCCCGGAAGAATATGGCGGCGTCGGCACCAACTATGTCGCTTATGGCCTGGTGGCGCGCGAAGTGGAGCGCGTCGACAGCGGCTACCGCTCGATGATGAGCGTGCAGTCGAGCCTCGTGATGTTCCCGATCTACGAATATGGCTCGGAAGAACAGCGCCGCAAATATCTGCCGAAGCTGGCGAGCGGCGAATGGATCGGCTGTTTCGGCCTGACCGAGCCCGATGCCGGCTCCGACCCAGGCGGCATGAAGACCCGCGCGGTGAAGACCGATGGCGGCTATCGTATCTCGGGCTCCAAGACATGGATCAGCAACTCGCCGATCGCCGATGTCTTCGTCATCTGGTGCAAGTCCGACGCGCATGGCGGTGGCATTCGCGGTTTCGTGCTCGAAAAGGGCATGAAGGGCCTGTCGGCGCCCAAGATCGAGGGCAAGCTCAGCCTGCGCGCCTCGATCACCGGCATGGTGATGATGGACGATGTCGAGGTCGGCGAGGATGCGCTGCTGCCCGAGGTGCAGGGGCTGAAGGGCCCGTTCGGCTGCCTCAACCGCGCGCGCTACGGGATCAGCTGGGGGGCGCTCGGCGCCGCTGAGTTCTGTTTCCACGCCGCCCGCCAATATGGCCTCGACCGCGCCCAGTTCGGCAAGCCGCTGGCATCCAATCAGCTCTACCAGAAGAAGCTGGCCGACATGCAGACCGAGATCGCGCTCGGCCTGCAGGCTTCTTTACGCGTCGGTCGCCTGATGGACGCCGGAAAGTTCGCCCCGGAGATGATTTCGATCGTCAAGCGCAACAATGTCGGCAAGTCGCTCGACATCGCGCGTCAGGCCCGTGACATGCATGGCGGCAACGGCATCAGCGGGGAATATCAGGTCATGCGCCACCTCATGAATCTCGAAACGGTCAACACCTATGAGGGCGCGCATGACGTGCATGCGCTGATCCTCGGCCGGGCGATCACCGGCATCGCGGCCTTTTGATGCCGCCCCCCGCCCCGCTCGCCGGCCTGCGCATCCTCGAAATCGCCGGGATCGGCCCCGGCCCGTTCTGCGGCATGATGCTGGCCGATCACGGCGCCGAGGTGATCCGCATCGAGCGGCCCAATGTCGGCAGCCTGACCGAACGCGAGCGTGACCCGCTGCTGCGTTCCCGCCGCTCGCTGGCACTCGACCTCAAGAACCCGGCGGCGATCGGTGCCGTGCGGCGCCTCGCCGCCACCTGCGACGGCCTGATCGAGGGTTTTCGCCCCGGCGTGATGGAGCGACTGGGCCTCGGACCGGATGTGCTGCTCGCCGAGAACCCTGCCCTGGTTTACGGCCGCATGACCGGCTGGGGCCAGACCGGCCCGCTCGCGCCCGAACCGGGGCACGACATCAACTACATCTCGATATCCGGCACGCTGCACGCCCTTGGCGAGGCAGGAGGCCGCCCGGTACCGCCGATCAATCTCGCCGCTGATTTCGGCGGCGGCGGCATGTTCCTCGCCTTCGGCATGCTCGCCGCGATCCTCCAGGCCCAAGCCACCGGGACCGGCCAGGTGGTCGATTGCGCGATGACCGAGGGCTCGGCGGTGCTGATGAGCATGATGTGGGGCTTCCGCGCCATGGGCCGGTGGAACGAGGCGCGCGGCACCAACCTGCTCGATGGCGGCGCGCATTTCTACGACACCTATGAAACCGCCGACGGCAAATGGCTGTCGGTCGGCGCGATCGAGATGCCCTTCTACGCCGCGCTGCGCGAGGTGATGGGCCTGACCGATCCCGAATGGGATGCGCAGTTCGCCCCCGCCATGTGGCCGCGCCTCAAAAAGGAAATGACCCGCCGCATCGCCGAACGCACGCGCGACGAATGGGTCGCCGCCTTTGCCGGGCATGAGGCCTGCGTCGCGCCGGTGCTCGGCTTCGAGGAAGCGCTGGCGCATCCGCACAACATCGCACGGCAGAGCTTCGTGATGGTCGACGGCGTGACCCAGCCGGCCCCGGCGCCGCGCTATTCGGTCAGCGGCACGGTGACGCCGCGCATGGCCGGCGCGTCCGAGGGTGCCGCAGTGCTACGCGAGGCGGGGTTCGACGAGGAAGAGATCGCGGCGCTCGGCCTGTAACCTCCGCACTCTGGCCATCGCGCGCCGGCTGCGATATTATGCCTGCATACCAACTGCTCGAATTCGGAGAGTGACCATGGCGACCGCCGTCCTTCGCAACAGCCAGATGAGCGCGTCGGAATGGGAGGCGCGCCAGCAGCTCGCCTCCTGCTACCGCGTGTTCGACATGCTCGGCTGGTCCGAGATGATCTACAACCACATCACGGTAAAGCTGGAGGAGGAAGGCGCCTTCCTGATCAACCCGTTCGGGCTGCATTTCAGCGAGGTCACCGCGTCCAGCCTCGTCAAGATCGACATCGACGGCAACAAGCTCGACGACAACCCCTACCCCGTCAACCGCGCCGGCTTCGTCCAGCATGCACTGTTCCACAAACATCTGCCCGACGCCCATTGCATCATGCACACCCACACCACCGCCGGCATGGCGGTCAGTTCGGTCGAGGGCGGCTTGCGCCCGACCAACTTCTACGCCTGCAATTTCGCCGGGCAGATCGCATACCATGATTTCGAAGGCGTCACGGTGCGCGACGAGGAGGGCGAGCGCCTGCTCGAACATCTCGGCAGCAAACGCGTCATGCTGCTCAAGAATCACGGCATCCTGGTAATGGGCAAGACCCTGCCCGAGGCCTTCATCAAGCATTGGTCGCTGCAGCGCGCCTGTGAGATCCAGGTCGCGACGATGTCGATGGGCACGGCGATCGAGATCTCGCCCGAGGTCGTGGCCGTGCATCAGCGCGATCTGCACCAGACACAGCTCCCCGGTGGCGCGGGCTCGGCCGACTTCGCCGCGATGGTGCGCAAGGTCGACAAGATCGACCCGAGCTGGCGGGACTGACGTGCCAGCGGAGAGCAACGGCGAGCACCGGTCCTTCGAAGACGAGAACCTCGCCGGTGCCGTGTTCAGGAATTGCTCGCTCGCCGGCGCGACGATCGACAATGCAGACCTGGGCGCGGCGACCTTCGCCAACGTCAATCTGCGCGACGCGCGGTTGACCGACGTCAATCTGGCCGGCGTCTCGATCGACGAAGCCAATATTACCGGCCTCACGATCGACAATAGCGATCTGAGCGCGGCGACCTTCACCAACGTCAACCTGCGCGACGCCCGGTTGACCAACGTCAATCTGGCCGGCGTCGCGATCGACGACGCCAATATCACCGGTCTGACGATCTTCGGCCTCGATATCCCGTCGTTGATCCGGGCTGAACTGGCCCGCGGCGCGAAGGGATGATCCCGGCCACTTGCCGTCGGCTTTTAGGGCGGGGCCGCGTGGCCGATAGCGGGAACAGCGAAAACTGGTGGAAAATCGACTGGCGGCTTCAGGCGCTTAGAAGGTCGCCATCGAACCATACGTCCTCGTGTCCCGGGGCGACCATGAACCTCCATCCCGGCGGCAGGGCCAGAAACGGAAGTACCGCCGGGGAGTCCTCGGTGAGATGAGAGAGGTGCAGCGGCTTGAAGAAATCGGGATCGCCTGACCAATCACCGGCCCAAATGAACCAGCCCGTCGTTCCACTTTCGGGCCGATGGCGCAGGCCATGAAGCGGAAGTTCGCCGCGCAGAGCGCTCTCGGAAACGCCTATCTTGTGGATGTCCTCGGGAGGCGTGAAACCAGCGCCGTACCGCTTACAAACGTCTCGCTGCTCTTCTTCCATCTCCGCTTTGTATCGTGGCAACCGGATGGCGGCTATCGGGCTCCCGCTTACGCGTCGTGAACGGCAACATCTGGGGCGCTTGCCGCCGCGCAGCTTACCGTCCCGAAAACCGCCGGTCGGCTATCAGACGGCTCGCGTCGATCGATCGCGTTTGAACAGGGAGAAGTGGTAGATTGCGGAAAGGCAGGTTCCGGGATGGGAGATCGAAA
>Ga0307510_10005081_pt1 | contig 15616 bp, 16 predicted proteins | sample 12_EM_MG_FD_207224 | JGI IMG/M metagenome (GOLD analysis project Ga0307510, IMG submission 207224) | Populus trichocarpa ectomycorrhiza microbial communities from riparian zone in the Pacific Northwest, United States - 12_EM | ecosystem: Host-associated > Plants > Roots > Unclassified | place...
GCGTCGCCACGATCCGTTCCTCGAGCGCGGCCTCCGGTAGTGGGATGTGCAGGTGTAGGCAGCGGCGCTTTAGCGCATCGCCCAGGTCGCGGACATTGTTGGAGGTCAGGAACACCAGCGGTGGGGTCTTGGCCTTGATCACCCCGAGCTCCGGCACCGAGACCTGGTAGGCGGACAGCACCTCCAGCAGGAAGGCCTCGAAGGCCTCATCCGACTTGTCGATCTCGTCGATCAAGAGGACGCAGCCGTCATCTTCGCGCAGCGCCTGCATCAGCGGGCGCGGCTCCAGGAAGGGCTCGGAGAAGAACAGGTCGCCCATGCCGTGCAGCCGGTCCATGGCCGCGTCCATGGAGGGCGCGTCCGACAGCGCCTCACCCATGCGGTCCTTCAGGATCTGGGTGTAGAGCAGCTGCTTGCCGTACTTCCACTCGTAGAGCGCCTTGGATTCGTCCAGGCCCTCGTAGCACTGCATGCGGATCAGCGGCTGGGCGAGCAGGCGGGCGGTGGAGAGCGCCAGCTCGGTCTTGCCGACGCCGGCGGAGCCTTCCACCAGGATGGGCTTCTGCAGGTGGACCGACATGTAGAGCGCGGTCGCGATGCGGCGCGAGGCGATGTAGCCGACGCGGGCCAGACCCTCGATCAGGGCGTCCACCGACGCGAGCGGACCCGCCGGAGCGCCCGCCTTGGGGGCCGTTGGGGAAATCGTCAAAGTTTCGAACTTTCAAAATGCAGGGCGCAAAACGCGCGGTCTCATCAATCCCGCGATTGTGCCAAGCGCGGGACCTCAGGGCAAACCCCGACGCCCCGCCGGCATTCTCAGATGTCGAACTCGACGCCCTGGGCCAGCGGCAGGGTGTGGCCGTAGTTCACCGTGTTGGTGGCCCGGCGCATATAGGCCTTCCAGCTGTCGGAGCCGGCCTCGCGGCCGCCGCCGGTCTCCTTCTCGCCGCCGAACGCCCCACCGATCTCGGCGCCCGAGGGGCCGATGTTGACGTTGGCGATGCCGCAGTCCGAGCCCTGGGCCGAGATGAAGAGCTCGGCCTCGCGCAGGTCGTTGGTGAAGATCGAGGACGACAGGCCCTGTGGCACGTCGTTCTGCAGGGCGATCGCCTCGGAAAGCTCCGTGTACCGCATGACGTAAAGGATCGGCGCGAAGGTCTCGCGGCGGACAACCTCGGCCTGGCCCGGCATCTCGACGAGCGCAGGGCGGACATAGTGGGCGCCGGCCGTCCCCGGAACCTCCACGACCTGGCCGCCCGAAATCTGGCCGCCGGCCGCCTTGGCGTCGGCCAGCGAGCGTTGCATGGCCTCGAAACTGCCGGCGTCGATCAGCGGGCCGACCAGGGTCCCCGCCTGCCGTGGATCGCCCACCGGCGCCGAGGCGTAGGCCGCCTGCAGCCGCGGCAGGAAGGCGTCATAGAGGCTGTCGTGGACGAAGAGGCGGCGCAGCGTCGTGCAGCGCTGGCCGGCCGTGCCCATGGCCGCGAAGGCGACGCCGCGCAGGGTAAGGTCCAGGTCGGCGGTGGGCGCCACGATGGCGGCGTTGTTGCCGCCGAGCTCCAGCAGCGCGCGGGCGAAGCGGGCGGCCAGTTTCGGGGCCACGGCGCGACCCATGGCCGTCGAGCCGGTGGCCGAGACGAGCGGGACCTTCGGATGGTCCACCAGCGCCTCGCCGACCTCGCGGCCGCCGATGATCACCGCGGAGAGGCCCTGGGGCGCGTCGGCGACCTTCGCCAGCGCCTTCTCGAACAGCGCCTGGACGGCGAGCGCGGTCAGCGGGGTCTTTTCCGAGGGCTTCCAGACCACCGCGTCGCCGCTGACGAAGGCGAGCGCCGCGTTCCACGACCACACGGCCACGGGGAAGTTGAAGGCGGAGATCACCCCGACCACGCCCAGCGGGAGCCAGGTCTCCATCATCCGATGGTCGGGGCGCTCGGTGGCGATGGTCAGGCCGAACAGCTGGCGGGAGAGGCCGACGGCGTAGTCGCAGATGTCGATCATCTCCTGCACTTCGCCATTGGCCTCGGAGACGATCTTGCCCACCTCGAGCGTCACCAGGCGCGCAAGGTCGGCCTTGGCGGCGCGCAGCTCCTCGCCCAGCAGGCGGACCAGCTCGCCCCGGCGCGGCGCCGGCACATTGCGCCAGGCCAGATAGGCGGTGTGCGCCGCCTCGATCGTCGCGGCGACCTCGGCGGGCGAGGCGTCATGCACATGGCCGATGGTCTCGCCGGTCACCGGCGAGCGGACGGCGCGCTGGCCGCCGGTCCACAGCTTGGCGTCGACGCCCAGGCGTTCGAGGGTCTCGGCGGTCTGCGCCGCGGCGGAGCCGATCTTGGTCTGCACGGTCATGGGGTCGCTCTACTCGGCGGCGGCGCGGAAGACCATCGGCTCGTCCGGCGCATAGTAGCGGCCGAAACGGTTGCCGATCACCGCGTCGAAGGGGATGTCTTCCTGGCGGATGAAGCCCGTCTGGGGCAGCCGACCCTCGGAAAGCAGGTCCAGCACCGCGCAGATGGCGCCGGCGGTGGTGATCTGGATGGCGCTCTTCATCTCGCCGCCGATGACCTGGGCGAAGACCTTCTGGACATAGGTCTCCTGCATCAGTTTGCCGTCCTTCAGTCCACTGACGGTGACGAAGACGATGACCACGTCCTGCAAGGTGGCGGGAACGGCGTTTTCCAGGATGTCCTTCAGGATCGGCCGGCGGTTCCTGAGGTTCAGGTCGTTCAGCAGCGCCTTCATGATCGCCGCGTGGCCCGGATAGCGGATGGTGCGGTAGTTGAGGTTGCGCACCTTGCCCTCCAGCGTCTGGCAAAGCGTGCCCAGCCCGCCCGAGGTGTTGAACGCTTCGTAGGTGACGCCGTCGAGGGCGAACTCCTCGCACTCCTCCAGGGGTGGGACCTCGCGCAGCGTCCCGTTGACGATGGCTTCGCAGGGCTCGCAATATTCGTTGATCACCCCGTCGGTGGACCAGGTGAGATTGTAGTTGAGCGCGTTGGATGGATAGCGCGGCAGGGCGCCGACCCGCAGCCGCACGTCGTGCAGTTCATCGAAGTGCTTGGCGAGCTCCCAGGCCGCGATGGTGATGAAGCCGGGGGCCAGGCCGCACTGCGGGATGAAGGCGGTGGTTGCACCGTCGGCCAGCTCGCGGACGATGCGGCTGGAGGCCACGTCCTCGGTGAGGTCCAGGTAGTGGGCGCCGGCCTGCCTGGCGGCGCGGGCCACGGTGGTGGTCAGGTGATAGGGTGCGGCGTTGACCACGGCGAAGCGACCGGCGAGCGCGGCGGCCAGCGCCTGCGGGTCGTCGATGGCCATGGCGAGGGTCTGCGCCTTGGCGTGCGGGTTGAGCCCTGCCAGCGCCGCGGCGCTCTGGTCTATGACGAGGGCTTCATACGCTCCGGAACCCGCCAGCAGGTCGACGATGGTCGAGCCGATCTTGCCGGCCCCAACGACAGCTACCTTGCGCATGCGCCAAACTCCCGGGAAACTTCAGCCTCCAGGATCGCTAGCGGCCAAACCCGATTCAACTGGCATTTCGGCGATATGACGTGTAATCCTGGCAATATCGACGATAAAACTCGGCGAAACGACTATGGATGATCTCGACGAGCATCTGCTGGGCCGCCTGCGCCAGAACGCCCGCGCGCCCGTCGCCGAGCTCGCCCGGGCGCTCGGCCTCTCACGCACCACCGTCCAGAGCCGGCTCGCCAAGCTGGAGCGCACGGGGGTGATCGCCGGCTATTCCGTGAAGCTTTCCGAGGCGCACGAGGCGGCGCTGGTCCATGCCTTCATCATGCTGACGGTGGAGCCGAAGCAGGCCGCCGCCGTCACCCAGGCGCTGAAACACCTGCCGGGCGTGCGCACGCTCCAGTCCGTCAGCGGTCCCTTCGACATGATCGCCGCCGTCACGGCCCCCAGCGTCCACGAGATGGACGCCCTCATCGACGAGATCGGCGCCGTGCGCGGCGTGGAGCGCACGAACTCCTCGATCGTGCTGTCGACGAAGTTCGACAGGTAGAGGCCTTCCTTTGCCGCACGGGCGGAGAGGCGCCGCTTGCCGAAGAGCGAGTGACGGCCTTGCGGCCACGGCGATGCTGCGGGCCTATGAGCTGGAGACCGGCCTGCCGCGCACCCCGGTGATCATGCTCACGGCCAATGCGCTCGACGAACACGTCCGCGGCGGCCAGGAAGCCGGCGCCGACACGCACCCGTCCAAGCCGATCCACGCCATGGCGCTTATCGAGAGCATCGTCCACGTCATCGCCGGCGAACGGCGCGGCAAGCCGGTCATCGCGGACGTGGCCTAGCGGCCGTTCACCTAGCCCGGGTCGGGCCGAGCTCGGCTACGGCGCCTCGTTGGAGAAGATCACCGTGCCCGATGCGGCGAACATGCCGCCGACGCCATGGCTGACGCTGACCTTGGCGCCGGGGACCTGGGCCGGGGCGAGGCCGCGCATCTGTCGCACGCTCTCCTGCAGGGCGTACATGCCGTACATGCCCGAGTGCATGTAGGAGAGCCCGCCGCCGTTGGTGTTGAGCGGCAGCTTGCCCCCGATCGCGGTGTTGCGGTCGCGGATGAAGCCCGCCGCCTCGCCCGGCTTGCAGAAGCCCAGGTCCTCAAGCCCATAGAGCGGCAGGTGGGCGAAGGCGTCATAGATCATCAGGTGGTCGACGTCGGCGTGGCCGATGCCGGCTTCCGCGAATGCCTTCTTGCCCGAGACCCGGAAGGCCTTGGACGAGGCGAAATCCTCCATCTGGCTGACCATCGGAGTCTCGACGCTCTCGCCGGTCCCCAGGATGTAGACGGGCTTCTGCGGGAAATCCTTGGCCCGCTCGGCGCTGGTCAGGATCAGCGCGCCGCCGCCGTCGGTGACCAGGCAGCACAACAGCTTGGTGAAGGGCCAGGCGATCATGTCGGAGCTCAGCACGTCGGCGACGGTGATCGGGTCCTTGTAGCTGGCGCGCGGATTGAGCGCGGCCCACTCGCGCTGGATCACCGCCACATGGGCCAGGTCCTCGACCGTGTAGCCGCGCTCTTTCAGGTAACGGAGCACCGGGATCGTGAACAGGGTCGGCGGCCCCATGGGGCCGTAGGGGATCTCGAACTGGCCGGCGAGGCTGGACGCCGCGCGCGCGAAGCCGCCGCCGCCGACGCGGCTCCTGCCGCTCTCGCCATGGGTGATCAGGACCGTGTTGCAGAGCCCCTCGTTGATCGCCGCCGCGGCGTGGCGCACATGCAGCATGAAGGAGCAGCCGCCAACGGCGGTGCCATCCGCATAGGTGGGCGTGATTCCCATGTAGTGGGCGAGGTCCACCGGGCTGATCCCGGCCGTGGCCACCCCGTCGATGTCGGAGGGCTTCAGGCCGCAGTCGGCGAGCGCGTTCAGCGCCGCATCCGCGTGCAGGCCGATCACCGACATGTCGGGGATCTTGCCCATCTGGGTGGTCTCGGCGGCGCCCACGACGGCGATTGATTTCGGTTTCATGCGGCTCACCCCTTCGCGGGTTCGAAGAGGGGCAGGGTGATGTCGTCGGTCTGTTTGGCGAAGCTGACCTGCACGGCCATGTCGAGCGGCAGGGCCTCGGGCGTCTGCGGGCAACCCACGATATTGGTCATCATCTTCGGCCCCTCGGCGAGCTTCACCACCGCGATCGCGTAGGGCTCCGTCCCCATGTCGGGGCGAGGGCGGTGGTTGATCACATAGGACCAGAGCACGGCCTTGCCGCTGGCCGCATAGACCTCGACGTTGCGGCTCCCGCAGGCCGGGCAGAAGGGGCGGGGCGGGAAGTAGCTTCCGCCGTCGCAATCGCTGCAGCGCTGAAGGCGAAGCTCGCCCGCCTTGCACCCGTCCCAGAAATGCCGGGTCTCCGGCGTGGGCTCAGGCAAGATTCGTGGTGGCATCTGAAATCGTCCCCAATCGAAATGGCTAAAGGCCGTCGGCGCGCCAAAAACGGCAGCGTCGCAACAAAGCCGACCCGGGACGGCTTGTCACGCCTCCGCGGTCACCCCGAAGATTTCGCGGAAGGCTTCCAGGCCGCGCGGCGAGAAGGTGACGAGGCGCGTGCCGGCCTCGCGGCTGGCCCAGCCCAGCGCATAGAACCGGTCGAGCAGGGCCGCGCCCAGGGCGCCCGCCAGATGGGTGCGGCGTACGCTCCAGTCGAGGCAGCCCTTGCAGAGCGGCCGGCGCGCCCGGTCGAGGCTGGGCAGGTCGAGGCCCAGCGCCGCCATGAAGGTGCGCCCGGTGGGGGTGAGCGCCAGGGTCTCGCCGTCCTCGATGACGAACCCCCGCGCGGTCAGGTGCTCCAGCATGGAGACCGCCAGCTCGCCGGCCAGATGGTCGTAGCAGACCCGCGCCCGGCGCAGCGCCGGCTCCTTGGGTCCGGTGCGGGTGCGGGTATGGCCGGTTCGCGCGGCCAGACCGATCAGCGCCTCGATCACCTCCGCCACATCATGGCCGGAGAGCGCGAAATAGGCGTGGCGGCCCTGCTTGCGGCCGACAATCAGGCCGCCGGCCTGCAGCTTGGCCAAGTGCGAGCTCGCCGTCTGGGCGGTGACCCCGGCCTCGCGGGCCAGCTCTCCGGCGGTCAACGCCTGGCCGCCCATCAGCGCCGTCAGCATGTTCGCCCGTCCGGGATCGCCCAGCAGGGCGGCGATCATGGCGATGTCGGGACCGTCCTTCATGCTGCGAGATTAGCCGAGTTGTGACAGCGATGCGACAGGGAACATTTCGATCCCAAACGAAGCATGTGTGGGCTGGCTATCGGCAGCCCGTCAGGCCCGCATGATCGCGATCATCTTCGAAGTCATCCCCGAGCCCGGCCGCAAGCAGGACGACCTCGGTATGGCCGCTAGAGCGCTATTCGCTCCGATTGAATCGGAGCGGCGCTCCAGATCTTTGTTTTGTCGCGCTTTCTAGCGCCGAACCGGCGGCTGCTTCGGCGGAAAGCGCGCTAGGAGCGCAGCGTGTTCTCGGCCTTCATGGCTTCGTGCACCCGGCGCAGCGCCGCGGTCGCCTCGTCGATCTTCGCCTGGAAGTCTTCGAGCAACCGGTCGTAATGGCCGTCGGCCAGCCGCGCGGCGACGACGTCCTGCGGGGTCGGTTTGAGTTTCAGGGCCGCCATGGAGATCACCCACCTCTGGTCTCGTTGAGGTGAGTTTGCCTTGGGAAGGCCTGCTGTCCGGTTAAGACGGCCCGAGAAAATCTCGGGGCTCAGACCAGCGAGACCGAGATCCTGCGCCGCTCGGTGGAGGCCAGCAGCTCCGCCCAGATGGCGTCCTGCCGCGCCACGTCGCCCGCCGCCTCGGCCGCGACCTGCGCCGCGATCAGCCGGGCGCGCAGCCGGTCGTTCTCGGCCTTCAGCGCAGCGAGATGCAGGTCGCCGTCTTCGCCCGCCAGGTCCAGCAACTCACGCAGCGCCCGGTTCTCCACCACCAGGTTGTGCGCCGCGCCGTCCCAGGTCTCGGCCGCCAGGCCCAGCAGCATGGCCGAGAGGCCCAGCGCGCTCGCCCGCTCGCCGTCCGGCACGTCCGGCGCGGCGTTGCGCATCAGGAGCTGCGACAGTTCGAAGAGGACGGAGGGGACTTCGGGGGTCATGGCCGGCCCATCACCTTCAGGATCGCGCGGTCCTGGGCGTTCAGCAGCCACCAGGCCGGATAGATCATGATCGGCTCCCTGTTGCCGCCGTCGATGAAGGCCCTGGCCGAGCCCACCCAGATCGCCTGGCCCTTCACGCAGTTGAAAAGGATCCACCAGTGCAGCGCAGCCGGGTCGGCCTTCAACCCGCTGGCCCGCTCCCAGATCGCGGTCGCCTGCGCTCTCGGGACCAGCCCGCCCTCCAGCCCGCGGCCGAACTGCCAGACCGGATTGAAGCCCCAGCCCAGGTCCTCCAGCGGGTCGCCCAGGTGGGCCATTTCCCAGTCCAGCACCCCGTGGATGTCGCCGGCCTGGTCGTAGAGGAAGTTGCCGGTGCGGTAGTCGCCATGGACCACGGAGAGCTTCTGGGCCGGCGGCGGCGGGTTGGCCTTCAGCCAGCGGATGGCGGCGCGTGCGATCGGCAGCGGCTCGGCCTCGTCACGGTCGAGAATGCCCTCCCAGTGCGCTAGCTCCCGTGACCAGCAGCCGTCCAGCGTCGGCGTTGGCATCCATTTGTCGAGGCGCAGCGCGATGGGGTCGGCGCGGGCGATCTCGCCGAGGATCGTCCACTTGCGTTCCGCCACGATCTGCAGCACCGCCTCGTAGCCGCCGGCGAACAGCATCTGCGGCGCGGCCTGGAAGCCGGTCAGCTCTTCGGCGATGAAGAACGGATGGCCCAGCGCCTCCGATCCCTCCTCCAGCCACAGCATCTCGGGGACGGGAACCGCAGAACCGGCGAAGGCCCGATAGGCCTCGAATTCCACCCGCCGCTCGGTGTCGATCAGGCTGGCGGGCGGATCGCGCCGCAGGATGAGTTTGCGCTCGCGCGTCCTGCCGTCCTCGCGCCAGATCAGCCGGAAGCGATAGGTCTCCCGCGACGCCCCACCGGAAATCCGCTCCAGGCTATCGATGGCGATCTCGGCGGCCCCCGGCATCCGGGTCGCGATATAGGCGGCGAGTTGAGGTTCCAGCGGGTGTGTCACTTCGCCGTCCATCGGTTGTCATCCCGGACGGCCTGCAAGGCCGAGCCGGGACCCAGGGTCGCGCGCACTGCAGAACCCTCTGGGTCCCGGCTCTCCGCTTCGCTACGGCCGGGATGACAGGCTTGGAGATTCAAGGGCCGGTCAGGCCATCTCGAAGCGCACGGGCACGCGCTTGGGCCCGTTGACGAAGGCGCTCTCGCTCATGGCCGGGACGCCGTCGAGCGCCAGGTCCGAGAGCCGGGGCAGCAGCTCCTCCCACAGGATGCGCATCTCCATTTTTGCCAGGTGCTGGCCGAGGCACAGGTGCGCGCCATAGCCGAACGCCAGGTGGCGGTTGGGCTTGCGGTCGACGCGGAACTCGTCCGGCGCCTCGAACACCGCCTCGTCGCGGTTGCCGGACGCGTAGCAGAGCATCAGCCAGTCGCCCTTCTTGATGTCGCGGCCGGCGAAGGTGATGTCCTGCGCGGCCGTGCGCATGAAGGTCTTCACCGGCGTGGTCCAGCGGATGCTCTCATCCACCAGGCTCGGGATCAGCGAGGGGTCGGCGCGGACCTTGGCCAGTTCCTTGGGGTTCTCGGCCAGCGCCCAGAGCGCGCCCGCGGTGGAGGACGAGGTGGTGTCGTGGCCGGCGGTGGCGACGATGATGTAGTAGCTCATCGCCTCGAGGTCCGAGATCGGTTGGCCGTCGATCTGGCTGTTGGCGATCAGGCTCGCCAGGTCCTCGGTGGGCTCGGCGCGCTTCTTCTCCGAGAGCGCCCGGAAATAGTTCGAGAAGTCGATGATCACCCCGAAATCGATCTTCCGCTCCTCGGGGGGCTTGGCCAACTCTTCGGCGTTGCGCCCGAGTTCGGGATCGGATGCGCCGAACAGCTCCTGGGTGAGCTTCAGCATCCGGGGCTCGTCCTCCTTCGGCACGCCCATGATGCTCATGATCACGTGCAGCGGGTAGTGCAGCGCGACCTCCTTGACGAAGTCGCAGCGGCCGCCGGTGGCGGCCATCTTGGCCACCGAGGCGCGCGCCAGAACCCGGATCTGGTCCTCCAGCCGCTTCAGGTTCTGCGGCATGAACCAGCCTTGTGTCAGGGCCCGGTACTTCAGGTGGTCGGGCGCATCCATGTGGATCAGCGTGCGTATGAGGTGCGGGCTGCCGCCCATCATCTCGCGGACCTTGCGGTCGCCCTCCTGGCCGATGATGGTCGGGGAGCGGTCGCCGTTGTGGAAGAGGTCGTTCTGGCGGCTGATGTCCAGGATGTCCGCATGGCGGGTGACCGCCCAGAACGGGTCCACGCCCGCGATGTCGGCGACCCCCAGCGGTTCGTTGGCGCGCAGCCATTTGTAGGCCTGGTGGATGCGGCCGTCGGCATAGGCCGCCGGCTGCGCCAGGACGTCGGCCACATCCTTCGGGATGCGATGGTCGGTGGCGTTGATGGCGTTCATTCTACCCTCCCTTGCACGCATCGCTTTTCCTTCACTTGATACCCGCGCGCCGCGGGTCGCAAGGCTGACCAAGCGTCAAGGACAACTGGTGGTAGGACCGCCGGGAGGGAGAGCACCATGCTGACCAAGGGCGACGATTTCCCGATCCACCAGACCCCCGAGCCGATCGCCTATTCGGGCTCGGATCGGAATTTCTACGATCGCTATTTCTTCAACGGCTATTCGCCGGACGGGAGCGAGTTCGTGGCTGTGGCCTTCGGGGTTTATCCGGCCCTGAACGTCGCCGACGCCCACGTCTCGATCATCCGCGACGGGGTGCAGCGCTGCCTGCACGCCTCGCGCATCCTGGGCATGGAGCGGATGGACCTCGTGGTGGGGCCCATCCGCATCGAGGTGATCGAGCCTCTGCAGAAACTGAAGGTGACGCTGACCAAGGCCGAGGGCCTGGCCTGTGAGCTCACCTTCGAAGGCCGCGCCTTCCCGATCGAGGAGCCACGGTTCACCCGCCGCAACGGCCCGCGGATGTTCATGGACTACACCCGGTTGACCCAGAACGTGCGGGTCTGCGGCTGGACCGAGATCGACGGCGACCGGCGCGCGACCGGCGCGGACTGGACCGGAGCCCGCGACCGCTCCTGGGGCATCCGCCCGGTGGGCACGCCCGATCCGCAACAGACCCCGAGCGGCGGGATCGCGGGCTTCTTCTGGCAATGGACGCCGCTCAATTTCGACGACCGCAGCGTCTTCTTCCACGTCAACGCCGACACCGAGGGCAGGCCGTGGAACACCCGCGCAGTGATCCTGCCCGACGGCGCCGCGGCCGGGGGCGGCGTCCATTCGGACTTCCCGCGGATGGAGGAGGTGGTATTGCGCCAGGGGACCCGCCACGCCGAGCGCGGGACCTTGCGGATCCCCGTCGAGGGTGGCGAGGCCGAGGTGCGCCTCGAACCGGTCTCGACCTTCCTGATGCGCGGCATCGGCTATGGCGGCGAGTGGCGCCACGGGACCCTGAAGGGCGAGCTGGCTGTGGGCCGCGAGGACATCGACCTCGCCAAGGTTGACATGGCCGCGCCGGAGAACTGGCACATCCAGGCCATCTCTACCGCCGTGCTCAACGAGCCCGGCCAGCCCGAACGCACCGGCATCGGCGTCTTCGAACAGCTGATCGCGGGACCCTACAAGCCGTACGGGCTGTAGCCTCCGCGCCTTAGTGCTTGCCGAAGACGTAGATCAGGCGCGCGGCGGCCGGCAGCATCAGGGCGCCCAGCAGGCAGGGGAAGATGAACAGGATCAGCGGCACGGTCAGCTTGGCCGAGAGCGCCAGCGCCTTTTCCTCGGCCCGCAGCATCCGCTTGGAGCGCATGTCCTGCGAGAAGACCGTCAGGGTCTCGCCAAGGCTGGTGCCCATCTCTTCGGCCTGGCGCAGCATGGTGGCGAGCTGGCGGGCGTCGTCGATGCCGAGGCGTTCGGCAAAGGCGGTCCAGGCCTCCTTGCGGGCCTTGCCGGCGCGCAGCTCCAGGACCAGGAAACGCAGGTGCACGACCAGGTTGGGATAGCGGCGGCCGAGTTCCTCGGTGACCCGGCTGACGCCTGCGTCGAGGCTCAGGCCCGCTTCGACCGAGGCCACCAGCAGGTCCATCAGGTCGGGGAAGCCGTCGCGGTATTCCTGCTCGCGCTTGGTGCGGCGGATCTTCAGGACCCGGTCGGGACCCAGGATCGCCGCGCCCGCGAGCACGCTCGCCACGAGGACGCCCACGAGCCCGGCCTTGCCGCCCATCACCAGCGGCAGGATCAGCACGACGCCGAGGGTCGCGACCACCAGGGCCACCGCGCGGCAACCCAGATAGATGACCGGCGCCTCGCGGTTGTAGAAGCCCGCCTGCATCAGCTGGTTGCGCAGCACCGAAAGCTTGGCCGGGTCGCGCACGGCGTCCTGCTGGCCGAGCCGGCGGACGCCGGCGACCAGCTGGCCACCGATCCCGCCGCGGCGCGCGGACGTCACGGTTCGCGACGAGCCGCCCCCCTGCAGACGGCTGCGGCGGATGGCGCGCAGGCGCATCTCGCCCGCCCCCAGGAAGGCGACGCCGCCCACCGCGCCCAGGATCAGGAGGGCGCCGATGACGGTGATCAGGATCTGGATCTGGTCGATGGCCATGGGATCAGAGCTTCATATTGATCATGTTGCGCATCACCAGGTTGCCGAGGAACATCCAGAACCCCAGCACCCCCAGGCCGATCTGCACGAACCGCTCGTGGATCACGTCGCCGTAGAAATGCGGCGAGGAGATCAGGATGAAGCCGATGGCGATGAACGGCGCGGCGGTGAGGATCGCCGCCGAGGCGCGACCCTCGGACGACGCGGCCTTGATCTTCAGCCGCATCTTGTGGCGCTCGCGCACGGTGGAGGCGTTGAGCTTCAGCAGGCCGGTCAGGTTGCCGCCCGTCGAGGCCTGCAGCCGCACGGTCGCGGCGAAGAGGTCGATGTCGGGGTGCTGGCAGCGCTCGCTCATCCGCTCGACCGCTTCCTGCAGGGTGCCGCCATAGGCGATCTCGTCGGAGGCCATGCCGAACTCCGAGCCGATCGGGTCGACCATCTCGCGGCCAACCAGGGAGATGGCGGTGGGCACCGGGTGGCCGGCCTCCAGGCTGCGCACGATGATCTCCAGCGCCTGCGGCAGCTGCGTGCCGATGGCGGCGCTGCGCTTGGCGACCATGATCTTGAGGTAGGCCAGCGGCCCGCCCATGCCGAGCAGCAGGGCGCCCGGAATGAACAGGATCGGGTTCTTCAACAGCACCGCCGCGGCCATGCCGCCGACCAGGCCGGCGAGCGCCGCATAGAGGGCCCACTTGCGCGGCGCGTAGGGCACGCCGGACATCACGATCAGGCTGGACAGCCACTTGATCGCACCGCCCCGCCGGCCGTCGGCATTGAGGCCGCGCTGCTTGCGAAGCTCGATCACCATGGCGGAGACCCCGTCGACTTTCTCGGCGATCTTCAGCCGCTGGTTCACGCGGCGCTTCTGGGTGGCGACGCTCAGCAGGCCGAACGCCGCCTGGCCGGCGGTGAACACCGCGGCGAAGATCAGGATCAGGAAGACGAGGTTTGGATCGACCTTCATGCGCTCATCAGGACGATAGACGGGTCGAAATTCGCGGTGTCGTAGTGGATGCCGCGGCGGATCATCTCGTCGAGGCAGCGCGGCCTGAGGCCCGTGGCGCGGAACTCGCCATGCACATTGCCGTCTTCGTCGGTGTGGGTGCGGTTGAAGGTGAAGATGTCCTGCATCTGCACCACCTGGCCCTCCATGCCGGTGATCTCCGTGACATGGGTGATTTTCCGCTTGCCGTCCGACAGGCGCATCACCTGGACGACCATGCCGATCGCCGAGGCGATTTGCGAGCGCACCGCGTCGTGGCTGAGGTTCATGCCGCCCATGGCGACCATCTGTTCCAGGCGGCTGACCGCCTCGCGCGGGTTGTTGGAGTGGATCGTGGCCATCGAGCCTTCATGGCCGGTGTTCATGGCCTGCAGCATGTCAAAGGCCTCTTCCGAACGCACTTCGCCCAGGATCACCCGGTCGGGACGCATCCGCAGGGCGTTCTTGACCAGCTCGCGCTGGCGGATTTCGCCCTTGCCCTCGATGTTCGGCGGTCGGGTCTCCAGGCGCACCACGTGCGGCTGCTGCAACTGCAGCTCGGCGGCGTCCTCGATGGTGATCAGGCGCTCGCCGTGGTCGATGGCGGCCGAGAGCGCGTTGAGCAGGGTCGTCTTGCCCGAGCCGGTGCCGCCTGAGATCACGGTGGAGACGCGGGCCTTGACCGCCCCGTGCAGGAAGTCGGCGAGCGCCATGGGCATGGCCTGGAACTCGACCAGCTTTTCCAGCGTCAGCGGCTTCTTGGAGAACTTCCGGATCGAGACGCAGGCGCCGTCGATGGCGATCGGATTGATCGCGGCGTTCACCCGGCTGCCGTCGGCCAGGCGGGCGTCCACCATCGGCTGGCTCTCGTCGATCCGGCGGCCGACGCCGGCGACGATGCGGTTGACGATGCGCAGCAGGTGGTCGTTGTCGCGGAACCGGACCTGGGTGAGCTCCAGCTCGCCGCGCCGCTCCACATAGACCTGGAAGGGACCGTTGATCAGGATGTCGTTGATGCTCTCGTCTTTGAGCAGCGGCTCGATGGGGCCCAGGCCCACCATCTCGTCGTAGATCGAGGCGCCCAGGTCGCGCAGTTCGTTGGTGTTGAGCGCCATCCGCTCCGCGCGCGCGAAGTCGGCGACCAGCTTCATCACCTCGGCCCGCAGTTCACTCTCCGGGAGCTTGTCGAGCTTGGCCAGGTCCAGTTCGTCGATCAGCCGCGAGTGCAGCCGCAGGTGCATGTCGAGCTCGGTCGACTTGCCGGGCTTGGTGTGCTGCGACGACTGCTTGGGCGCCGGCGCGATGGCTGCCGCCGGGACGGGTGCGGGCTGGGGCGCCTTCGGCTCGGGCGCGACGGCCGGCGTGGGCTTGGAAAGGCTGAAGCGGCTCATCAGGCGGCCTTCGGGGCTTTGCCGGACTGGGCGGCGCGATGCGGCGGATGGCCGGCCAGGCGGTCGACCAGGATCTGGACGTCCTTGACGATCTTCGACTTCGGCCGGTGCTGGGCGATCGGGCCGCCGAGGTTGGCGGAGGTCGCCGCGGCTTCCCAGTCGGAGCTGATGCCGGCTTCGGCCTTGCGCTGCAGGGCCTTCTCGGCCTCGGCCATGGAAGGCGCGGGGCCGAACATGCGGCTGGCCAGACGGTTGAGCACGATGCGCGGCTTCATGCCGGTGCCCACGCCGGCCTCGATCTCGTCGGAAAGCGAGCGCGCGGCGATCAGGGCGGGCACCGTCAGCTCGGAGACGACGATCACTTCGTCGCTGCCGGTCAGGGCCTCCAGGGTCCAGGACCGCCGGTGGCGCGGCATGTCCAGCACCACCCAGTCGTAGCTCTCGCAGGCGACGTCGAGGATCTTCAGGATCGCCTCGCGCGGAATGGCCTCGAAGGCGTTCGGATCGCGGGCCGCAGCCAGGAGATCGAGCTGTTTGGTCACCGGGGTGACGAAGGCCTGCAGCACCGCCGCGTCGATCCGCTCAACGCCGGTGGCGATGTCCGCCAGGCGCATGGCCGGGGTCGCGCCCAGATAGGCCGCCGCCACGCCGTCGGCGAGGTTGAGGTCGATCAGACAGACGCTCTTGTCCTTGGCCTGGCGGTCGCAGAGCGCGGTGGCGATCTCGATGGCCAGCGTCGTGGCGCCGGCACCGCCGACCGCCCCAGTCACCGCCCAGCAGCGCGACGAGGACGAGGTTGGCGCCGCCGGAGCCTCGACCGCGGCGGCGGGCTGGACGCGCGCCTCCTGCGCCATCAGGGCGTCGACGGCCTCGGCGATCTGCTCGGGCGTGTAGGGCGCCTCCAGCACGTCGGAGTGGGGCAGACGCAGCAGGTTGCGTACGACCGTGGTCGGCAGGCGCTCGCCCACCAGCAGCACCGCCGGCGGCTTGGGGCTGGCGGTCAGCGAGGCGATGGCCGTGGCCAGGGCCTGGGC
>Ga0307510_10005082_pt1 | contig 15615 bp, 12 predicted proteins | sample 12_EM_MG_FD_207224 | JGI IMG/M metagenome (GOLD analysis project Ga0307510, IMG submission 207224) | Populus trichocarpa ectomycorrhiza microbial communities from riparian zone in the Pacific Northwest, United States - 12_EM | ecosystem: Host-associated > Plants > Roots > Unclassified | place...
TGGTCACAGCCATTGATCACTCAATGCCACTTTGAGCCATGCACGGACCGCGGAAACTGCCAGAGCTGGTCGAGTCCATTTACGATGCCGGGCTCGACCCTTCGTTGTGGAATAATGTCGTCACCGGCATCCGCGATTTCGTCGGCGGGCAGGCCTGCGGCGTGTTCTCGAAGGATTCCATCAGCAAGTTCGGCGTCACGCATTATTATTGCGGAGCCGATCCGCACTACATCCAGCTCTATTCCGACACCCACTCGAAGTTCGACCCGCTGACGGTGCTGCCGCCACACGGCCAGATTGTAAGCATTCCGGAGCTCGTCAATTTCGATGAGTATCGGCGCGGGCGCTTCTACCAGGAATGGATGCAGCCGCAGGGGTGCCGCGATGCGGCCAATGTCGTGCTCGACAAGTCGAATGCGAGCTGCCCCGTGATGATGACGGTGCTGTCGGGCCGGCGCATGGTCGATACCGCGATGAAGCATCGTCTTTCGCTGATCGTCCCGCACGCCAGCCGCGCGCTACTGATCAACCGCGCCATCGATTCGAAGCTGACGCTGGCGACGGCGCTGGCCGACGTCCTGGACAATCTGGCCTCCGGCATCTTCCTGCTCGATGCGTCCTGCCGTCTGGTGCATGCCAATTCCGCAGGCCACGGCTTGCTCGCGGCCGACGACGTGGTTCGCGCCATTGCCGGGCAACTCGTGACCTGCAGCCCGGAGGCCAATCAGACGCTGCGCGAGGTGTTTGCGACCCGCAATGATTTGGCGCTGCTCGCCGCAAGGGGCCGCGCGATTCCGCTGCTGTCGCCCACAGGTGAGCGCTATGTAGCGCACATCCTGCCGCTGTCATCCGTGCTGCGCAACGGCAGCGAACGGGCCGTCGATGCGGTCGGTGCGCTGCTTCTGCGCAAGGTGTCGCTCGGCGGACAGTCCTATGGCGAGTTGATCGCGCGGACCTTCGATCTCACCCCGGCGGAGCTGCGTGTATTCCTGTCGATCGTCGAGGTCGGCGGCGTCCCGGAGACGGCGGCGGCGCTGGGAATTGCGGAAACGACCGCGAAGACGCATCTGCATCGCGTCTTCGCCAAGACCGGCGTTTCGCGGCAGGCCGATCTCGTCAAGCTCGCGGCCGGCTTCTCCAATCCGCTTGTCCACTGATCCGTCAATCGCTGTCGGAATTGAACCTTTGGGGTCTTCGATAGACTCACAGGAGCCGCAAGGCATGCAAACGTTTTCGCCATCTCCGTGTTCGACCATTGGCTCTTCCCATGCCCCGACCTCCAAAACAGTCCGACTTGATCGAGAGCATCTATGACGCCGGTCTCCACCCCGAGCTGTGGAGCGATGTCGTGGTCATGCTCAACGCCTTCATCGGCAGCCGGGCCTGCGGTCTGATCTCGAAGGATCCGGTCAGCAAGTCAGGTGCGACGCATTATTATTGCGGGGTCGATCCGCACTACATCCAGCTCTATGCCGAGACTTACGCGCAATACGATCCGCTCGCCAGGCTTCCCCGCTATGGCGAGGTGCGCAACATCCCCGATCTCGTGAATTTTGATGAGTATCGCCGCGGCCGCTTCTATCAGGAATGGCTCCGCCCCCAGGGTTGTATGGACGTGGCAAACGTGGTGCTGGAGCAGTCGAAGTCACCGTGTCCCATGCTGATGACCGTCATCCCCGGCAGGGAGATGCTCGACGCCGGGCAGCGGGCAAAAATGCAGGCCGTCGTTCCGCATGCGAGCCGGGCCCTGATGGTCAATCGGGCGATCGAGCGGAAGCAGCAGCGCGCGACCGCGCTCGCCGACGTCGTGGATCGTCTCAATGCCGGCGTCATCCTGCTCGATACGGCCTGCAATATCGTCCACAGCAATCCGGCCGCGGAGACGCTGCTGGCCGCGGATGATTTTCTGCGACGCGTCTCGGGCCGGCTGGTGGCGAAGTCCGGTGCGGCGAATGCGGCGTTGCGCGCTATCTTCCGCGACGCCGGCGAGGTCGCGCTGGCGGCGGCCTCGGGGCAGAAGATTTCGCTGATCTCGCATGACGGTTCCCACTACGTCGCGCACGTCATCGCGCTGCCGTCGCTGCTGCGTGAAGGCGCTGCGGAGCGCACCTCGGCCGTCGGAGCCTTGTTCGTCTGGAAGGCGGAGCTCGACGGCCGCTCATGCGCCGGCGTGATCGACCGCACGTTCGAACTCACGCCTGCGGAACTCAGGGTTCTGCAATCGATCGTCGATATCGGCGGCGTGCCGGAGACGGCGATCGCGCTCGGCATCGCCGAGACGACGGTGAAGACGCATCTGCATCGCGTCTACGCCAAGACGGGCGTCTCTCGTCAAGCCGATCTCGTCAAGCTCGCAGCCGGATTCTCCAATCCGCTCGTGCACTGATACGCGATCGGCGCGCGCACGCGCGTCGCTGCAGCTCGCAATAGGTTCAATCCGGAGCATCATTAGAAAGTTATCGCGCGTCGTTCGATCGAATGACGCGATTTTCCGCGTTCTCACTTACGAGAACGTCACACGATCTGTTGTTCGACGTATCAGATCTTCTTTGTGAAGCAACTCACTGCAAGCGGAAGTGAATCCCATCAATCTCGCGTACAGGTTGAGAGGAGATCGGCATGCGAACGACGTCACCAGTTCTGGCAGGCAGGTTCCGCGACATCGCTGCCCGCATCGGCGCGGCATTCCGCGCGCAGCGTGAAATCGACGCGCAGCGCGTGTTGCAACGCTATCGCCATCTGCTGGAGCAGCCGCACGAAGCGCCGTGTTTGAATGAAATTATTCCTGTCTCCCGTGAAGAGGATATTTCCAAAAATGCCAACGGAATTGATTCGCGCGAGCGCGCGACCGGCCAGTCCACCTTCGAACGCGCGTAACGTCAGCATCGTTGCTATCGCGCTGACCGCAGCGCTCGTGGCGCTTCAGCTGGTCGGGTTAGCAATGCTGGAGCATTCGCATGCCAGGCCGTTGTCTCAGTCTCTCCTGAATTCGCATGATGCGGAGCTCTGCACCGGAAGTGCCGAAGTTCCCGCGACGCAGACGCCCTACGATTGATGGAGGACGCATCGTGCCGGACATCGCAACCAGCCTTCTGCTCAGTGTCGCCGTGTTCGCCGGCGCCTTCGTCTCGGGACTCTCGGGCTTCGCGTTCTCCGCGGTGGCGGGCGCGATACTGCTCCGGGTGTTTCAGCCGCTGGAGGCGGTCCCGCTGATGATGGCGTGCAGCATCGGCGTACAGGCGACCAATCTGTGGGCGCTCCGGCGCAGCATCCGCTGGGAAGGCAGCCTGCTGTTGATCGTCGGCGGACTGATCGGTGTTCCCATCGCGGTGTCGCTGTTGCAGTCCACGGACACGCATCTGCTACGGCGGGGCTTTGGCATCATCGTCGCGCTCTATGCCGCCTACATGCTGCTGCGGCCGACGCTGGTGACGGCGGGTGAAGCCGTCGGCCGGCACTGGGTCGCGCTGATCGGGTTCGGGGGAGGGTTGGTTGGCGGCCTGACCGCCATGCCCGGCGCGATCCCGACGATCTGGTGCGACATGCGCGGCATGCCCAAGAGCGAGCAGCGCGGCCTGGTGCAGCCGTTCATCGCGGCGATGCAGATCTTCGCGATCGCGCTGCTGGTCGGGCATCAGGATCTGTCGTCAAAAGTCTTTGTCGACCTCGCGATCAGCCTGCCGGCGCTGTTCGCGGGATCCGCGCTCGGTGTGATTGCGTTTCACCGGGTCAACGAGACGGTCTTTCGCAAGACCGTGCTCGTTTTGTTGCTGATCTCGGGGATTTCCTTGATCTAGTGCCCCGCGCCCTCGGGGTGCAGCCCCTGGACGGGCGCCACGCTGGAGCCGCTGCCGTGATGCACCAGCGGCTTGTTCCCGGTGACGGTCCGCAGCAGCACATAGAACACCGGCGTCAGGAACAGGCCGAACACGGTGACACCGATCATGCCGGAGAACACGGCAACGCCCATCGCCCGCCGCATCTCCGAGCCGGCGCCGGTCGAGAGCACCAGAGGCAGCACGCCCATGATGAACGCCATCGACGTCATCAGGATCGGACGAAGCCGCAGCCGGCTCGCCTCGATTGCGGCCCGGATCGGCGTGCGTCCCGCAAATTCGAGCTCGCGCGCGAATTCGACGATCAGGATCGCGTTCTTGGCCGAGAGTCCCACGAGAACGATCAACCCGATCTGGGTGAAGACGTTGTTGTCGCCCTTGGAGAGCCAGACGCCGAACATCGCCGCCAGCAGTCCCATCGGCACGATCATGATGATCGAGAGTGGCAAGGTCAGGCTCTCGTAGAGCGCGGCCAGCACCAGGAACACCAGCAGGATCGCCAGCGGGAACACCCAGAGTCCGGAATTGCCGGCGATGAACTCCTGATAGGTCAGGTCGGTCCATTCGAAGGCAAAGCCGGGCGGCAACGTCTCCGCTGCGATCCGCGTCGCGACCTCCTGGGCCTGGCCCGATGAAAAACCGGGGGCAGCCGCAGCGTTGATGTCGGAGGACAGGAAGCCGTTGTAGCGGATCGCACGCTCGGGACCTGCGCTCTGGCGGATCGTGAGCAGCGCCGACAACGGCACCATGTCGCCGGAGGACGAGCGCACCTTCAACTGCCTGATGTCGTCGGCACGGGCACGGAACGGCGCGTCGGCCTGGACGTAGACGGAATAGGTGCGACCAAACTTGTTGAAGTCGTTGACGTAGTAGGAGCCGAGATAAATCTGCAGCGTGTTGAACACTTCCGTCACGGGCACGCCCAACTGGAGCGCCTTGGTGCGGTCGATGTCGGCGAACAGCTGGGGCACGTTGACCTGGAAGCTCGAGAACACGCCGGCGATCTCCGGCGCCTTCTGCATCGCCCCCATGAACGCCTTGGTCGCCTCGTTCAGCGCCTCATAACCAAGACCTGCGCGGTCCTCGATCTGCAGCTTGAAGCCGCCGATGGTGCCGAGGCCGTTGACTGGCGGCGGCGGAAACATGGCGATGAAGGCTTCCTGGATCCCGGAATATTTCTTGTTGAGATCGGCCGCGATGGCATTGCCGCTCAAGGCCGGACCCTTGCGCTCGTCGAACGGTTTCAGCGTCGAGAACACGATGCCGGCGTTGGAGGAGTTGGTGAAACCGGCGATCGACAGGCCCGGGAACGCAACCGAGCTCTCGACACCGGGCTGGGTCAGCGCGATGTCGCTCATCTTGCGGATCACCTCTTCGGTACGGTCGAGCGCCGCGCCGTCGGGCAGCCGCGAGAAGCCGACCAGATATTGCTTGTCCTGGCCCGGCACGAAGCCGCTCGGCACTTGCTGGAACAGGAAGACGGTCACGCCGACGAGCAGCACATAGAGGCCCATCACCGCCGCTTTGCCTGATATCACCTTGGTGACGGTGCCGCTGTAGTTCTCCGACGATCGTGTGAACGCCTTGTTGAAGCCACGGAAGAACCAGCCGAGGCTCTTCTCCATGATGATGGTCAACTTGTCCTTTGGCTCGTTATGGCCCTTCAGCAGCAGCGCCGATAGCGCCGGCGACAGCGTCAGCGAGTTGACGGCGGAGATCACGGTCGAGATCGCGATCGTTAGCGCAAACTGCTTGTAGAACTGCCCGGTGAGGCCGGAGATGAAGGCGAGCGGCACGAACACCGCGATCAGCACCATCGCGATCGCGATGATCGGGCCGGAGACCTCGCGCATCGCCTGATAGGTGGCGTCGCGCGGCGACAGCCCGCCCTCGATGTTGCGCTCGACGTTCTCGACCACGACGATGGCGTCGTCGACGACGATGCCGATCGCGAGCACGAGGCCAAACAGGCTGAGCGCGTTGATGGAGAAGCCGAACAGGTGCATTACGGCGAAGGTGCCGACGATCGACACCGGCACCGCCAGCAGGGGAATGATCGAGGCGCGCCAGGTCTGGAGGAACAGGATCACCACCAGCACCACCAGCGCGATCGCTTCCAGCAGCGTGTGGATCACGGCCTCGATCGAGGAGCGTACGAACTGGGTGGGGTCGTACACGATCTGGTAGGACACGCCTTCCGGCATGTTCTTCTTGATCTCGGCCATGGTGGCACGGACGTGGTCGGAAATCTCCAGCGCGTTGGAGCCCGGCGCCTGGAAGATCGGGATCGCCACCGCCTGCTTGTTGTCGAGCAGCGAACGCAGGCCGTATTCGGACGCACCAAGCTCGATGCGCGCGACATCGCGCAGACGCACGACCTCGCCACGTGTGCCGGTCTTGACCACGATGTCGCCGAACTGGTCCTCGTTCGCAAGCCTCCCTTCCGCATTGACGGACATTTGCAGGTCGATTCCCCGGACGTTGGGGGAGGAGCCGACCACGCCGGCGGCGGCCTCGACGTTCTGCGCCTGGATCGATTTGACGATGTCGCTCGCCGTCAGGCCGTGCTCGGCCGCCTTTTGCGGATCGACCCAGACGCGCATCGAATAATCGCCGGCGCCATAGAGCTGGACGTCACCGACGCCGTCGATCCGCGCCAGCCTGTCCTTGACGTTGAGCACCGCGTAGTTGCGCAAGTAAGTCATGTCGTAGCGGCCGTTCGGCGACAGCAAATGCACGACCATGGTGAGGTCGGGCGAGGACTTCTTGGTGATGATGCCGAGCTGGCGCACCACGGCCGGCAGGCGCGGCTCGGCCTGCTGCACGCGGTTCTGCACCAACTGCGTCGCCTTGTCGGGGTCGGTACCGAGGCGGAACGTCACCGTCAGCGTCATCGCACCGTCGGTGGTCGCCTGGCTCGACATATACAGCATGTTCTCGACGCCGTTGATCTGCTCCTCGATCGGCGTCGCCACCGTCTCCGCGATCACCTTGGGATTGGCGCCGGGATAGGTCGCGCGCACCAGCACCGAGGGCGGCACCACGTCGGGATATTCCGAGATTGGCATCGCGAACAGCGAGATCAACCCTGCGAGGAAGATCAGGACCGACAGCACGCCGGCAAAAATCGGACGATCAATGAAGAATTTTGAGAGATTCATGGCCTTGCCCCTGGGCAATATCTTGCTCGTCTCCAGACAGCTCCGCCGTCATTCCGAGGCGCGCGAAGCGCGGACCCGGAATCCGGAGGTGATGTGCTCGGAGTTTCGTAACTTCGTCATTCCGGGCTCACGCGATGCGTGGCCCGGAACGACGTAACTAGCGTTGCACCACGTCCTGGTTGCTGTGGTTGGTTGCCTGCTGCGGACCACGCGCGCCCATCGCCGCGACCTCCGTCTTGAGGAGGGCGCCCGGACGCACGCGCTGCAGGCCGTTGACGACGATGCGGTCGCCGGACTTCAGGCCCGCGGTGACGATGCGAAGACCGTCGACGGCACCGCCGAGCGTGATCGGCCGGTAGACCGCGCGGCTGTCGTCGCCGACTGCCATCACGAACTTCTTGTCCTGGTCGGTGCCGATCGCGCGTTCGTCGATCATCACCAGCGACTGCTGCTTGGGCTGGCCCATGCGCACGCGGGCGAACTGGCCGGGGATGAGACGCCCGTCCTCGTTCCGGAACACCGCGCGCACGCGGATGGTGCCGCTCTGGCCGTTGACCTGGTTGTCGATGAGCTGGATGTGGCCCTTCGCCGAGAGACCGCCCGAAGTCGCCATCTCCACCGGGATCTGGTCGAGATTGCCGCGCTTGCCGGACATTTCGGAAATCGAGTTCAGTGCGCGCAGCACGACCTCTTCATCCGCATCGAACGACGCATAGATCGGATTGACCGAGACCAACGAAGTCAGGACCGGGGAGGCGGTGCCGGCGGCGACGAGATTGCCGACGGTGATCTCGAACTTGCCGACGCGGCCGTCCACGGGCGCGCGCACCTCGGTGTAGTCGAGATTGAGCCTTGCGGTCTGGAGCGTCGCCTCGGCCGCCTTGACGTTGGCGATGGCTTCGCGGTTGGCGTTGTCGCGCTGGTCGTAGTCGCGCCGCGTGACGACGGCATTGCCGACCAGCTGCGCACCGCGCTCGAGCTCGCTCTGCGTGAACACGACGCGTGCTTTCGCGGCTTCGAGCTGGGCGTTGGCCTTGTCGACCTCAGCCGCGTAAGGCGCCGGATCGATCTTGAACAGCACGTCGCCGGCCTTCACCAGCGCGCCTTCAGTAAAGTTGGTGGACATGATCGCACCCGCGACGCGCGGGCGAAGCTCGACGCGGTTGATGGCTTCCAACCGGCCGGAGAAATCGTCCCACAGCACGGTCTGCTTGGGTTCGACCAGCGCGACCGTGACAGGAACGGCTTGTTCAGCCGCAGCGGCCGTTGCCGTCGCTTGGGCTGCACGAAAATAATGGCCGGTCGCGATCGAGCCGGCCACGGCGAGGGCGCCGACGATGGCGACGCCGCCGAGAAGGCGTCGGAAACGGCCGGCGCGGGGGGAGTTTTGCGAGGGATGCATTTGCGCGCTCCAGATATGTAGTGTTCACTACAGATGTGGAGCTGGATGCCGCAGTGCAAGATACTTATGTACCATTCACTAAGAAAATTGTAGCGGCCTACCGCAAGAATTGGAAGCGGCTGAGAAAATAAAGCTAGAACAAATAGATAGGGTTTAGCGTTAGCCTCTGGCAGAGCGCGAATCCCGAAGGAGACAGGCACATGGGCATGGGTCGCCCCCGCGAATTCGACGCCGAGACGGCGTTGGACCAGGCGATGGAAGTGTTTTGGCGCCATGGCTATGAGGGCGCCACCATTGCCCAGCTCACCGAGGCCATGGGCATCAATCCGCCCAGCCTCTATGCCTGCTTCGGCAACAAGGAAGGCCTGCTCAAGGCCGCGCTCGACCGCTACACCAAATTGCGCGGCGTCTGGATGAACGAGGTGGTGGCGGCACCGACCGCGCGGGACGTCGCCGAACGGATGCTGATGGGCATCGCCGAGAAGCAGACCGATCCCGCCAATCCGCCCGGCTGCCTGCTCGTGCAGGGCGGCATTGCCTGCGGTAGCGGCTCCGAGAACGTCCCGTTCGAGCTCGCCGCCCGCCGCGCGGAGAACGAGGACCAGCTCCGCGAGCGTTTTGTTCGCGCCAAGGCGGAGGGCGATCTCAAGCCGACGTCCGATCCCGCCGCACTCGCGCGCTACGTCTCGGCCGTCTCCGTCGGCATGGGCGTGATGGCGTCCTCGGGCTCCGACCGCGAGGCGCTGCGTCAGGTCGCGAGCGTGGCCGTGCAGGCGGTCGAGGCGCAGTCGGCGGACCGAACCTGATTCATTGCGGGTTGCTATGCAGCGAGTGACGGCGGCGGGACGAAGCCGCCGAACTCGCGTTCGATCAATCCAGCGAGCGCAATCGTGGTGCGGTCCTCGAGATAAGGCCCGATGATCTGGACGCCGATCGGCAGGCCCGATGGTGTGCGCTCGATCGGAACGGCCGTTGCAGGCAGTCCGCAGGTCGAGGCTGGGTCGGCCCAGATGAAGCACGCATCGGCGTAAGGGTGCAGCTTTCCATCGATGTCGAGTTGCCGCGCATCGAACGGCTCGGAATGGTCATGCGGAAAGGCCGGCACGGCGGCGGCGGGGTAGATCACGGCGTCGAACTCGCGGAAGAACTGCTGCCACCGTTGCTGCAATTGCAGACGCGCCGCGTCGGTCGCCAGCCATTCACGATGGATCATGGCCCAGCCGCGCGCACGCTCGGCCTGCAGGCTGCGGTCGTCGGGCGAGAGTGCCGCAGCAACTCCTTGCGCCTCGGCGAGGGCGGCCGGTGTCAGGCGCGGGCTTCGTGCTGCGTTTAGCAGCTTCATGTAGAGCCGCGCGGAGTCGGCGAGATCGGGCAGCGACGTGCTGGAGCGCGCAACCCGCGCGCCCGATTTGCCGAGCCGGTCGGCCAATCGCCCGATGGCGGAACGCACGGCGTCACCCGTCGGCATCAGCGGATGGGTATCGATCACGAGGATCCTGAAATCCTTGAGATCGATGTGGCGCGGGGCAGGCAGCGCGAGGCGATAGCCGATCCTGTCGCGCGTCTCGTCGGGGCCGGCAATCACGTCGAGCGACAATGCGAGGTCCGAGGCAGTGCGCGTCATCGGCCCGACGACAGCGAGATCACCTTGGCCCGGGACGGGAGGAGCAGGCGGCAGGCTGTATCCGCGCAGCGGGACCAGGCCGAGGCTCGGCTTGTGTCCGAACACCCCGCAGAAATGTGCGGGCACCCGGATCGAGCCGCCGATATCCGAGCCGATCGAGAGCGGGCCGAAGCCTGCGGCCAGCGCCGCGCCCGATCCGCCCGAGGATCCGCCGGGCGAGCGACCGAGATCCCAGGGGTTGTTCGTCGTCCCGTGGATCTCGTTGTAGCTCTGGAAATCGCGCAAGCCGATCGGGATATTGGTCTTGCCGATGATGACGGCGCCCGCCGCCTTCAACCGCGAGACGACAAGGGCGTCTTCTGCGGGTTGGAAATCCCTGAATTGCGGAAAGCCCCAAGTCGTCGGCAGGGCGGCAACGTTGAACGGCTCTTTCAAAGTCACGGGAATGCCGAGCAGCGGCAGCCGCTCGCCGCGGCCAAGCGCGGCATCGGCGGCGCGCGCGGCCTCTCTTGCGCGATCGAAGTCGCGAACGATGATGGCATTGATCGGTCCGTCCAGCGCCTCGATGCGCGCGATCGTATGTGTGAGCAGCTCTGACGCAGATATCTTGCGCGTGTGCAGGGCGCTCAGCAGAGTGCCGATCGAGCCGTAGTTCAAGTCAGCGGCGTCTGCGGTCATCACGAACTCCATTGTCCCGACTGAGACCTTGTAGCCCGGATGGAGCGCCGCGCAATCCGGGAGATGTCCCGACGCGGATGCGAGACCGTGGTGGAGAGTCTCAGGACGCTTCCTTCAGCACCGGCGACGCCGTGTCCTCCGCCTTCATCTCCTCGAGACTGCGATGCCGCGGCTCGATGCCGAGCGCCCAGACCGTGATGATCTGCACCACCAGCAGTCCGATCATCAGCGCCATCACGCCGGCCACGCCGCGCGTCTCGAACAGCGACACGACGAGGAACGGTGTGACGATGGTGGCGCCGCGCCCCAGCGTGTTGACGAGGCCGGAGGCGCGCAGGCGGACCTCGGTCGGAAACAGTTCTGGGATGTAGATGCCGAACAGGAGGGCAACCAGCACGTAGATCGGCACCGTCAGCGCAAAGCCCACCGCCGGCAGCAGGATCGGATCGGAGATCATGGGGTAGAGGATTCCGAGCGCCACCGTGATCAGGGATGCGCCGATGATGGTCGGCTTGCGGCCCCAGCGGTCCGCGGTCAATGCACCGATGGCCGCGCCGACGGGCGCGCCGAGCGCCATCAGCAGCGAATAGCCGAACGAGGTCGCGATCGAGAGACCTTGCTTGACGAAGAACACGGGCAGCCAGGTCACGAAGCCGTACAGCAGGGTGTTGATCGTGATCAGGCAGACGGCGCCGACGATCATCCGCGACAGCAGAGGTGCGGTGAACAGCGTACCGAGATCGGGGGCGACCGGCGCCGGTATCGTCGCCGCGGGAGGAGGCAGGGGCTGCCCCTGCGCCGCTTCCTTCTCGATGGCTTGCATCAGCGTTTCCGCCTCGGCGGTGCGCCCCACGGCTTCGAGCCAGCGCGGCGATTCCGGCAGCGACTTGCGCATGTACCACACCACGAGCGCGCCGATGCCGCCGAGCACGAACATGGAGCGCCAGCCGAACTGAGGCACCAGCACGGAAGCGACGAGGAGTGCCACGGGCAATCCCGTCACCACGCACACGGCCGTGAGGCCGAGCCATTTGCCGCGGGTGCGGGCGGGCACGAACTCCGTCATCGTCGAATAGCCGACGACGTTCTCGGCCCCGAGCCCAACGCCCATCACGAAGCGGCAGGCAATGAGGAAGGCCATGTTCGGTGAGAACGCGGCGGCGAGGGAGGCGATGCCGAAAAGGAGCAAATTGAATTGATAGGTGAAGCGGCGTCCGTAGCGATCGCCGAGAAAGCCAGTGCCGAACGATCCCAGCATCATGCCGACGAAGGTCGCCGAGATGAAAGCCGCGTTCTGGGCGAGGGTCGAAAAACCCGTCTTCAGTGTCACGCTCAGAACGGTGCCGGCGATATAGATGTCGAAACCGTCGAAGAACATGCCGATGCCGATCAGCAGCATGATGCGGCGATGGAATGGCCCGACCGGCAGCCGATCAAGACGGCCGCCTGCATTCACCGATGTCGACATATACGCTCTCCCTTGACTGTTATTCTGGGTTGCTGCGGCCCGCCTTCTATGGGCGGTCGGCCGCTTGCAGTGCTGCTAGTTCAGCCGCTTTTGATTGGCCGTGTCGCGATACCAGTCGAACGGCTGCTCATGGGTCGCGACCATCACGCTCTTGGTGTTGAAGTGGTCGCCGAAACTTTCGGTGCCGCATTCGCGGCCGATGCCGGAATCATCGACGCCGCCCCAGGGCGAGGCCGGATCGAGCCGGTGGTGATCGTTGATCCAGACGATGCCGGCCTTGACCGACGCGGCGACACGATGCGCGCGGGCGACGTCGCGGGTGCGGATCGCTGCGGCGAGGCCGAACGGCGAGTCGTTGGCGAGCCGCAGCGCATCGGCCTCGTCCTTGAACGGCGTCACCGAGGTGAAGGGACCGAACACTTCCTCCTGGAAGATGCGCATGTCGGATGTGACGTCGGCGAACACCGTCGGCTCGACGAAATAGCCGTTGTCGTGGCCCGGTACCTTCGCGGCAACACCACCGGCGACGAGACGCGCGCCGTCCGCATGACCATAGCCAACGTAGGTGAGGACGCGGTCGCGCTGCCGGGCGGAGATCACGGGGCCCATTTGGGTGTTCGCATCGAAGGGATCGCCGACGCGGATCGTGCGGGTCTTGGCCTGCAGCTTCTCGACGAATTCGTCGTAGATCGAGGCCTGGACGATATGGCGCGAGGCGCAGACGCAGGTCTGTCCGGCGCCGATGAAAGCGCCGAACGCGGCGTAGTTGACGGCGCGGTCGACGTCGAAATCGTCGAACACCATCACCGGGGTCTTGCCGCCGAGCTCCATGGTCTGGTGCGCGAACACTTTTGCGGCCGCGCTGCCGGCGATGCGGCCGGCTTCGGTGCCGCCGGTCAGGACCAGCTTGTTGATATCGCCATGCTCGGCCAGCATCTTGCCAGCGCTCGGGCCGAGACCCAGCACGATATTGAAGACGCCGGGCGGCAGGCCGGCTTCGGTGAAGATCTGCGCGAGCTTCAATGTCGTCAGCGGCGTGTATTCGGACGGCTTGACCACGGTGACGCATCCTGTCGCCAGCACCACGGCGAGCGATTTGCACAGGATCATCAGCGGGTGATTGAACGGCGTGCAATTGGCGACGATACCGATGGGGGTGCGGAGCGTGTAGTTCAGATACGCGCCTTCGACGGGGATCACGGAGTCGCGGCGCGCCAGTGCTACGCCTGCGAAGTAACGGAAGAAATCGGGCAGGCGGGAGAGCTGGGCGCGGGTCTCGTTGATCGGGCGGCCGTTGTTGAGGGTCTCAAGCCGGTACAGGCTGTCGAGATTGGCCTCGAAGGCATCGGCCAGCTTGTTCACCAGCCGCGCCCGCGCACGCGTGTCCATGCCGCCCCAGGCCTTGCCTTCGAACGCGGCGCGCGCGCTCTTCATGGCGCGGTCGATATCCTCGGCGGTCGAATTGGGAATGCGGGCGATCACATCGCCGGTCGCGGGATTGCGGACGTCAAGCATCGCGCCGCCTCCGGCTTCGACTTCACGCCCGTCGATGAAATTGCCGTGGGTTTCGACGTCGATCGACGCAGGTTTTGACGGAACGTTCATGACGACCTCTCTTCCACGATGACGGCGTTGCGCTTGAGCGCCGGCAGGACACGTTTTTCGGTGGCCCCGATGTGGGCCTTGATGATGCGCGCCGCGGTTCGCGTTTCGCGGCTCTGCATGGCGTCGATCAGGGCGACGTGCTCGGCGACGAGCTTTGCGGGGTCGTGCCCCTTCAGATTGGACACGCTGACGCGGACCAGCCGGTCGGCCTGGCCGATCAGGTCGCACAACGCGGTGGCCATGCGGCGATTGCCGGACGCATTGGCGAGCGCGGTGTGGAAGCCGCGGTTGTAGGCGATGAAGTCCTCGTGATTGCCGGAGAAGCGGCGAAACGCGTCGAGCGATTTCAAGACGCTGTCAGGCGCGCTCTCGATCGCCTCAGCGACGCAGGCGGGCTCCAGCGCGAGGCGGAAGCGCAGGAGATCGCGGGCGTCAGACAGCGAGATCGGCGTGACCCGGTAGCCCTGGCGCGGCTGCACCGTAACCAGGTGCTCGCGCTGCAGCCTCAAAAGCGCATCCCGAACCGGTTGGCGGCTCACCGAATAGCGTTCGGCCAGGTCCTGCTCCCGCATTTCATCACCCGGAGTGAACCGGCATGCTAAAATATCAGATCTGAGGAGATCGTAGATGTTTTCGCGCAAAAGCATGATTTTGGTGACCTCGTTGGCTGTAATCTGACAATCCTGATATTTCACGTCAAGAGCTAAATGCTTGAATTCCCTGTCAGTTGATTTATCAATCGGGGGCTCCACGGCACGCGAGCCAAGGACGAAGCTAGGGAAGGACCGAATATGGACAGGCTTCTTGCCAACGGGACGGTCAACGCCGCGCAATCGGGCGAGGGGCCTCCATTGTTTCTCTTCCACTCGCTGTTGTCGGAACGCGCGAGTTTCGATGCGATCGTGCCCGACCTCGAGAAATCGTTTCGAACCATCGTGCCGGAGTTGCCGGGCTTCGGCCGTTCACGCGCGGTGGAAGGCGGCCTTGCCGCGGTCGCGGACCGGATGGCGGAGGCTGTGCGCGATGCCGCCGGCGGCGCGCCGGCGATCGTGCTCGGCAATGGCTATGGCGGCTTCGTCGCCTTGCAGATGGCGATCCGGCGTCCGGAGATCGCCAGCAAGCTCATACTCGCCGATAGTGGCGCAGCGTTCTCGGAGCCCGGCCGCGAAGCGTTTCGCAACATGGCGAAGGTCTCGCGCGAGAAAGGGTTGGAGGCCATCACCGACGTCGCGATGCGGCGCCTGTTCGCGCCCGAGTTTCAGGAGCAGCACCCCGAACTGATGCGGGATCGTCGTGAAGCGTTTCTGCGGACGGACCCCGATGTGTTTCGCAGCGCATGCGATGCGTTGGCGAGCCTCGATCTCCGCTCTCAACTTGCCGCGGTGAAAGTCCCGGTCCTCGTTCTGGTCGGTGAGCACGACGAAGCGACGCCTCCGCCGATGTCACACGAGCTGGCCGCTGGATTGCCGCGCGCCGAACTCAAGATCCTCAGGGGTTGCGCACATGTGCCGCAACTTCAATCGCCGCGGCAGTTTCTCGGAGCTCTCGAAGGTTTCTTGCTCTGATCTTCGGCCGGCCAGAGCCGCGTGTCGGAAGCAGCGATGCCTTCCGAACGGCTAATGGCGTCGGTGCAACGACGAGCTCGCAATTGGCGATGATGTAATCCTGCGTCTGCACAGATCGGGGGCTACGCGCTGCTGCTCGCGGGGCATTGGGGGCGGTGAGGCCAAGCAGATGTCCGGCGATCAGTTCACGCTCGACAGGAAGCCCGCCAGAATTGTCCGGCTTTGGCTGAGCGTCTCGATCCGTTCGTCGATGAGGCTGACCTGCTGCGCGAGTAT
>Ga0307510_10005084_pt1 | contig 15614 bp, 14 predicted proteins | sample 12_EM_MG_FD_207224 | JGI IMG/M metagenome (GOLD analysis project Ga0307510, IMG submission 207224) | Populus trichocarpa ectomycorrhiza microbial communities from riparian zone in the Pacific Northwest, United States - 12_EM | ecosystem: Host-associated > Plants > Roots > Unclassified | place...
TGTCGACGAGTTCGGGAATCAGTGGGATTGGAGCCGCATTCTTAACAGTAATCGCATTCAGAGGGCGATAGTCTTGTACTGGTCGTAGTTTGCCATCCTTCTTGTCGATGAAGAAGAAGGAGCATGCATGGGGTGCTTCGGATCGACGGAGTGTGCCTCTTTTTAGGCCATCTTCAATGTATTCTTTGAGGGCGACTTTCTCGATAGGTGTAAGACGATAAACTGTGGTTTTCTTCATTTCCATGCCTGGGATAAGGTCTATCTTGTGATCCCATGGCTGGTGCTTGGGTAGTCGCTGTGCTTCTTCATCTGAGAAGACTTTGTCGTATCGACGGAATTCGGGGGGTATTTCGACGTTCTTTGGTTGTTCTGCTTTGGCTAGAGTAGTTGACACCGTAGTCCGAGCGACTACTGGTTCGGGATAGGTAAGGGCATGCCATGCCGCACTCATGTAAGACACCGTGGGTGAAACCACCAGTTCTGCTTGGATAGGAGCATGGTGTGACGCTGACTTGGTTTGTGGAGTAGTGTGCCGTGATGCTGACTTGGAGGGCACCGTGGGCGTAACCACCAGTCCATTTTGTTGTGTAATCAACACCGTGGGTGTAACCACCAGTTCGTATTTAGCCATATTGCGCTGCGACGCAACTATGCTTGTCTTGGTTGGTGACATCATGGGCGAAACCACCGATTCACGTATCATGTCGTTAAATTCTCCATGAAGATGGGCCATAATGCATTGTGTTGGATCTATGCCCTGGTAGTTGGATTCAAGGAGGTCATCGTAGTGGGCTTCCAATTCTTCTGTTGGAAGGAGTTGTGCGAGTTCTGACATTTCGTCTGGATAATTTGGGTAACAAGAGGTGGGGCAGCGGTCGAGGCGTAAGTTGTTCTTTGCCCAGTCTATCTGGGGGTTGTGTGCCCTGAACCAATCGGTTCCTAGGAGTATGTCATGCCATCCAATATTGGTTACGGCCATTTCTGTGGTTTCTTTGTGTTCTTCGCCCATCTCCATTTGCAGGATGGCAGTATGGCAGATTGGTCCTTGCTTATTCAAGGTACCGTCGACGTTTCTTGGGTAAATAGGATTTGCTAGGGGGTGTGTGGGGATCTTGTGTGTATTGATAAACGAGATATTACAGTAGACGCCTTCGGCTCCACTGTCAAGTATTGCATGAGCATCGATTTTTCTCCTGTGGCATATGATTCAAACTTTAACCCGAATTGACGGGGAACGTATATTTCGAATCGTATCTATTGGTACATGGGGAGTCTTGGGAACTTGGAGATTTCGGAGATTGCTAGAATTACAACAGGATGGTGGTACAACTCTCACTGATGATGCAACAGGAGAGTGCGTTAAAAAGACGAGTGATTGATATGGGTCACATCAATGTCCAGGAGGTCCGTATTGAAGACGGACAGTGTCTTGAGAGTGGCGTCCATGACGTCCATGTCGACGATAGGCGTAAAACGATTGGTGGACAGCTTGTTTGCTTCCACATTATCATGGATACTCATTTTATCCATGCTGTCATCTGGGATAGAGTCCATTTGACGTAACGAGGTCCTGGGGCGTTTGCCTAGGTTACAATTGGTGGCGACGTGTCTGGGTTTGCCACAGTACATGCAGAGTTTCTCTCTGAAGCGGCGTTCCCTTTCTTCGGGGGAGAGCTTTCCTTGATGAAACAAGGTTCCACAACTACGTCCTCGAAATTGACCGCATCTGCGTGTTGCATTTATTTCTGCAGTAGGCTCTTCTTCTTCAATTGTTCAAATTTGAGGGGTAAAACGACCTCTTCCGCGTCCTCCTCCCGTAGAGGGTGTATAGGACCTTGGTGTAAACATGCGGAAGGAACGATCCAGGTCTTGAGCTTTGTCGATGAGATCTGGGAGTGTGGCTGGTTGGGGTGATAGGGCAACTAGTTTCTGTTGGAGTGCTGAGTTAATGCATCGTCTGAATGCATACATCTTGGTATTGTCATCGACGCCTGATCGTTGAGCGTGGTGGGTCCAATCTTGGTACCAGTCGTTGAATTCTTGGTTGCCCATGTACGTATCATGCATCCCTTTAATAGCTTCTTGTTGGACTTGGGGGGGGATGAATTGCTTCTGGAAAGCAGTCTGGAATTGGACCCATGTCCCATAATTGGTTGGATTGGCTGTTAAAGCATCAGCGATGCGGTCGCTGGCCCAATCTCCTCCACGAGTACCAGCTTTGAAATTGGTCAATGCTGCTGGTACTTTCTTGTCGTCAGTATTGTAGACTGCGTCGTTCATTGTATAATAGTTGGCCAGGGTGTTCCAAAAGGCTTGGGCCTTTGTTGGGTTCCCATCATAGGGATCAGGGGTACTTCCCAAGAGTTTGGGAGTCGCGACGTTTCCTGCCATGATAACTGGGGGTGGGGGTGGTGCTGGGGGACTAGGTGGTCTCTGTGGTGGGCCTGTTCTTCCTGAGCGTGGCCGGTGAGGAGGGATCTGCAGTGGTATTCCCTTGGGGTTTGCCTTTGGTATAGGTGGTGTCTCTGGCTGGGTTGCGGCAGGTACTGGAGTGGCTTGCGAGGATCTCGAAGAGCTGGCAAGGGTCTGGGGTAAAGGTTCTTCCTTTGCTTTGCCTTTGGACACAGGTGGAGTAGGAATTGAACTTTCTTCTGGTATTGAAAGTTTGGAGCTTCCAGGAAGCATACTTGTTGGACGGGACGGGGTTCCTTGGGGACTTGGGGTACTAGGACAACTGGTGAGTTTCTGGAGGGTAGCAACGATCCTTGTTTCAGCTTCTTGTAGTAAGTTGCTAACGTTGAGTGTGTCTTCGTCAGTGGAGGATTTACTGTGTGTAGATTCTTCGTCAGATTGGTCTGCATTATCAGATTTTTCAGATTTATCGCTTTCTTCTTTCTCGAATTCCCCAGGGATAGAGGGCTTGGTTTCTTCTGCTTTAGAAGTACTAGGACTTTGGAAATGTACCTTCCGGTTGTTGAGGTACTTCCACTCAGAGTATAGTGTATCCCACTTGATTTGTTTGCCGTTGTAGGTAGCGGTTCGTTGTACAAAGTCGAAGTTTTCAACTTCGTCAAGGTGTGAGACAAGGAATTGAAATTTCCTTGTGGTAAGTTCTGAGTTATCTGAAGTAAAGTTCCAGATAGTTCCTGCTCCTTTACACCAGATAGCGGGTTCTAGAAAACGGGCAAAAAGACACCTAGTGTCTTTGTTAAGGTCCAAGGGCCTTAAAGACGCGACGTGCGTGGGTTGGTTTGGCGACAACTGGGATTGCTCAGTGGGGTTTCCTCCTGAGGCAATGGATCACGTGAGTAGCTCGGTACCGGTTGGCTACGCAGTATAAGAGTAAAAAGTCCCTGATGATAAGGGCGACTTTCTGAGGTAGATAGTAGAGATGAGAGGGAGAGCTTCAAGGCTTTGAAGCGACTTTTGAGAGTTCAGGCAAGAGACTCAAAGAGTCCTGGGTGGAAGCTACAATTCTTGGATTGAAAACCAAGTTAGGCTTAAGGCCTAACTGCTAAAAGTACGAGCGCTTATATACATTTGAGAAGTAACGGGTCACAGGAGTCACAAAGAAATATGGAAATATTACTAAGGTGAAATCATGACGTGGCAGTTCTAAGTATAGCTCCATCATGAGCTGGCAACTGCGGAGTGGCGCATCATGAGCTGGCAATCCAGAAAGGGGTAAATGAGGACATGTCATGATACTGCGGACTGCGGAGTGATGGCATGTGATAGTTGACTGCGGATTAGTCAAGTGGTCCATCAGGTGACTTGTCAGGTGATTTGGTGACGGTCCGAGTGGCGCGTGAGGGAACGAGTAAGGGACAAGTGGCCGAGAGCACAGAATAAAATGGTAGAAAATAGCGGAAAATTGGTGATAGGGCCCAGGATCGTAACATGACGCCCTTCCTAGAGTGGTCGTTACCACACGACCTAGGGTGAATCGGGTTGCAACCAGTCGGAGGGAACATAGGGTATTCCAATGTCCATGCTATCCGGGGTTGATTGTCTTGTGTCTGCAATTTGACCTTCCTCTACGGATGAATTTGAGTCAAACACTTCTCCTTCTTCTATGATTTCGTCTTCGAGTTCAACGATGGCTTGAACTGGGGTTCGATAGAGGTCGTCAAGTCCAAAATTGGAGGGTGTCGACATAGCTGAGCTTTTGGGAGAGTCGGGGGGTGTAGGTTGCTCTTCTGGGCTCATTGGTCGCAGTATTTCTAGGTCACTTCATTGACGTTTAAGTGGCATAGCAACGTGCCGTGGTGATGTCCGTCGTTTCCCCGTGAATGGAACATATTGAGTTTCCCTCCATTCCAGTGGAGTTGGTACATTGGCGGGTAACTCTTGGGTGAGAGGGTGTTTGGGTAACAAGGGGGTAGTACGACTAGGTGTCATCGAGACGATGAGGGGGAATGACGATGATGGTTCGGCTAGGAGTTGTGATGACGATGCGATTGGGGAGGGTGTTCTACTCATTGGAACCGGTGGTTGATATTGTTCCATTGATGAATATTCTCGTTGATGTGATCCCCAGGGGGCTAAGGGGAGCGGTGGTGTTGCGACCTGAGGTGGTTCTGGAAGTGGTGGACCAGGAAGGGTAGGGATGAATGGGGGAGCGAACGGTGATGGATCTACAAGGGGTGGTGGTGGTGCGGTGACTAGTGCTGACGTTGGTGGTTTTGGAATGGTAGCGATGAATCCTCCTGCTGAAGGAGTGGGTGTGGGTATGAAGATAGGCGATGGCGACTTGTTCCTTGTAATCCTTTTGCGTCCTTGGAGGAGCATTCGGAGTCCTTCAAGGAAGGTTTGGTCCTTTAAGATGTGGTAGTAAGGGGAGAGTGTGCCGAATGGAAGAGTGGTTCGTTTCTGAAGGTCCTTCTCCTTTGTAATTGATAAAAGGATTTCCTTGGTAATTGTATCGTAGAGTCAGCGATGGAAATGGTAAAGGTAGAGGGTGGTATTGCTATCTTTCTTCCTGAACATCTTGGCAACGGTAATGTCCTTGAATTTGTTGTTGAGGAAAGTCCATTTATTGTTGAGTCGGACCATGGTTTTAATGCATTCTTTACGCTTCTCTTTGAGCAATGTGGAGGAGGTGGTCTGGGGGAAGGAGTCCGGTGTCGGTGTACGTTTCGGATTGGCTATCTTCAGTGTCTTCTGTAGGAGTGGAAGGGTCGGGGTTGGTGACATGGAGTGGAATAATTTCCGCTTCTTGGGAGGTAATGATTGTTTCGTTGCGGCTACTGCTGCTAAGACTTCTAAAGGGGTTGTTGTTGAAATGGGTTGCGGGTCTGGGTTGGTATTGAGGGGGGTGGGGAGCAAATGGAAGTCTTTCATAGTTGACGTGGGTCCTGAGGACAGGGTCATCGTTGTCGGCTGGGACCATAATAGCTTCGTGATCGATGTCGATGGCGTCGAGGGTTTCTCTTGGCCTCCAGGTGGTCCAATGGTACGTGACGTTGAAGTGTCCTTGTTGGATGAAGGTACCAAAGAAGTGGAGATTATTGTCGTCGGTGTGCATGCGAATGAGAATAACTCCGTTGTCAGTGCCAAGGGTGAAGATAGTAGAGGTGGCAAATCCTTGGTTGGGGAGTTCATGGTGGATCGCGGACATGGTAGTTGGGGGTAAGGAAGGTCGTCTGAGATCCCAAGGGTTCTTATACTGCTTGGTTGACTTTCAAAGTCCGCTAGTAGATCCGATGCATGAAGATCCTCGGAGTTAACCCAGGAATCATGAGCTGGCGAGTATCCTTTCCAGCGCACGAGGTATTGCTTCTTCTTCCAACGACCGAATAGTCGTTCTTTGAGTATCTGCTCGACTTCCCATTCCGGTTCGCCTTCTAGGATGTCAGGTGGCGGTTCCAGGAAGTTGGGTCCGTGTTGATCGGTTTCTTTGTATGGCGTGAGTAGGGAGGCATGGAAGACGTCGTGAATTTTCCAATTAGGGGGTAATTTGATTTTATATGCGACTTTGGATATTTGGGAGACTACCTCGAAAGGTCCGTATCTCCTTGGTGATAACTTGGGTGTGATGTTACTTGGGAGTCGTAGATTTGTTCCTTCTAACCAGACTTTGGATTTGACAGGGAATGGTGAATGGCGTGGTCGTTCTTTGATCCAGGATTCTTGCGCTTTACGTTGTGCCTCTTGGGCGGCTTTCCTGGCTTCTTCGATAGCTGAGAGTCGTTGTTCAAGGGATGGGATGTCTGTCTTTCTAGTTGGTTGGTGAACTTGTGGGGTATAGCCAATGAGTAAATCGAATGGCGTTTTCTTTGTTGTAGCGGAGGGCCAGGAGTTCTTGGTATACTGAGCTAGAGGTAGCCAAGCGTGCCAGTTGTTCTGCTGAGTGCCACAGAATACACGAAGATATTGTTCGAGAGTTTGATTGGTACGTTCGCTGGCTCCGTCTGTCTGAGGGTGATAGGCCGTGCTGATGTTCTGGTGAATGTTCAGGATGCGGCATAGTTCTGTGGAGAACTTGGATACAAAACGGACATCACGGTCCGAGATTATTTTGTGAGGTATGCCGTAGTGAGGGATGACGTTGTTCAGGTAGAGTAGAGCGACTCCTTCCGAGTCGATTGCTTCGTTGCAGGGGATGAAGATAGATGCTTTTGAGCAGTCCGTGTCGGTGATCGTGAGGATGGTGTCGTATCCTCCTGATAGAGGTAATTTGGTGATGAAGTCCATGGCGACAGTCTCGAAAGGTCGAGCATTTTCAGCTGGGGTAATAGGGAACATAGGGGGATGAGCGGGATGAGTGTTAACTTTGGTCATTTGGCAAGTAGCGCAGCCTTTGATGTACTCAGTTACAAAGATTTTCATTCCGGGCCACCAGTAGTAGGGTGCGATAAGTTGGAGGGTTTTGGTAATCCCGGCGTGTCCAGCGGTTTCGTGGTCGTGAAAAAGGGATGTTACTCCCCTCCTAAGGTCATTGTCTGCCACAACAACAAGTGCCATTCCATGGTACCAGTGGGTGCCGTCCAGTAGGGATAGATTGTGAGCTGGTGCCCATTTCTTGAGAGTGCTTTGATTTTGATATTGCGCTAGCTTGATTTTTGAGTCTAGGTTGTCGCCTATGCTGTCCATGTCGAATACGCGGATTGAAGTATGTTGGTCGCAGAAATATTGGTCCGGCCATACAGTGACGTCTTCGTTGATTTCATTTGGTCCTTCGTAGTCAGGTCGTCTAGATAGCGCATCTGCTCGATTAGTAGCCCCAGGTTTGTACTCCAGTAGGATATTATATTGTTCGCATTCTGGTAAGTAACCAGCAACGCGTGGCCCAATTTTGCGGGGCTCTCTGTAGTACCTAAGATTCGCATGGTCAGTATACACTAAGACGGGGATTGTTGTTCCTTTGAGCAAGTGGGACCAGCAGCGGAGTCCTCTCATAACGCCGAGGAATTCGCGGTCGTAGATGGGATAATTTTGCTCAGTTTGCGTGAATTTCTGGGAGTGAAATCCCACCGGTCGTTGTGGTCCTGGTTTCTGGGTGCCGTCTGGTTTCGTAATAGGGGGGTCCCGTTGGTAGAGTATTGCTCCTGTCCCGACTTGCAAAGCGTCGGTTTCGAGTTCAAATTGTTTATCTGGGTCTGGTCTGGCGAGGATAGGTGCGCTGGTAATTAAGGTGATTATTTTGTCTTGGGCTTCGATTTGCTTGGGTCCCCATTCGAATGGTACGTCCTTTCCGGTAAGTGCTGTAAGAGGTGCGGCGATGATGCTGAAGTTGGGGCAAAACATGCGGTGGTATCCGGCTACTCCTAGGAATCCGCGAACTTGTCGTTTATCTTTGAGTATGCGTGGGTAGTCTCTGAGTCCGGCAACTTTGGCTGGGTCGACAGTTGCTCCTTCCTTTGAGATCCGGACGCCTAAGAAGTCCATTTGCGGCTGCATGAAGATGGATTTTGACAGTTTGAGGTGTAGGCCATGTCGTGCAAGTAAGTCGAATAGGAAGTGAATGATTTCAACATGTAATTTGAAGTCCTTGAGGAGGGTGCCTATACCACAGTCGTCCATGTAGTTCTGGAGGATGTGCCGTATGTTATGTATGCCTTTCTTCTCGAAGTGTTCGTATAGTTCTTCGAGAATACCATTCATGAACCGTTGGAAGCTAGCTGGTGAGTTACTCATCCCAAAGAACATGACTTTGGGTTCGAATAGTCCTCGATGTGTTTTGAATGCGGCCTTCCATTGATCGCCTTCCCATATACGGATGTTATTGTAGCCCCAGCAGATGTTGAACTTGCTGAATAGTTCCATTCCTTGCAAGTTTTCGATACACTGTTTGAGGTTGGGGAGTGGGGTGACATCCTTTCGGGTGACTGCATTGAGGGGGCGATAGTCGATAATATATCTTTTCTCCTTCGAATCCTTTTTAGGGACCATGAAGGTGGAAAAGCCGTAGGGTGAGTCCGAGGGTGCGATGTAGCCTTTTTCCAGATTTTCGTCGATGAATTTGTTTTCCGCTTCCTGTTCATCTCTTGAGAGTGGATAAACTTTGCAGTTGAAACGGGTAGGGGCGGTATCCATGAGGACGATTTTGTGATCTCTGTCTCCGTGAGTTGGCGGGAATTTGTTTGCCTCTTCATCCGAAAATAATGCCATGTGACGTTTGAATTCTTCCGGGAGGGTGACTTCCTCCTTCCCATGTTCCGATGCGTACTTATGGGCCATTTCGACTGATGTGTGGGTGCGGTTGAGTTCTACCGGGCCTTCCTTCATTTCTGAAGGAGTTACTCCCGACCATAGAGTGCACCGTTGCGCCTCGAGGATGAGGTCTTCATTATCTTGTTTCTTCTGTTTGAGCCAGGTTTTTGCGCGTTGAAGGGTGCCATAGAGTAAAGTTTCGATTTTGACTTTTGGTCCTCTAAGTTCGCTTTTCTCCCAATCGATGTCTGGTTTGAATTTTCTGAACCATGGGTAACCAAAGAGCATTCGATCGCGGCCTAGATTGGTGACAAAGAACCTAATTCGTTCTTTTTTGTTTCCCTGAGTGACAAGTAAGTCGCAAGCTCTAGTGATGGTTCCAGCTCTGTTTAGAGTTCCGTCGACGTTATAGACTGGTCGTGAATGGGGAATTCTTTTGGTGCCTAAGCGAAGTTTTTCAACAGTTGTCTGGTCGATGAAGTTTTCTGTTGCTCCAGTATCAAGCAAGATTGTTTCTTCTGCCGTCCCTCGATAGTGTGTGATTGGAACCTTCAATTGTATTGAATTTGACTTGTTTACAAACACGCTATCGAGTCGGAAAGCCCTAACTAAGGCAGCTAGTTGAGGGCCGCAGGAAAATCCTTTGCCATGAGTTTTTCTACAAATCCCAGTCTGGTTTCTTTGCTGAAGGAGTCCATGTTATCTTTTAGATAGTCAATGAAAGTGTCGGGATCTGAAAGATCTGGCATAGTCGGTGCGGCATTGACTTGAGTTGGCTCCCTGGAGTTGTTGGAGCGACCGCTGAAGTTACCGCGGTCAGCCTGTTTCTTGCGACAGACGTTGGCTCGGTGCCCTGGTTTTTCGCAGTAGAAGCACGAGTTGCTTCTCATGAGTTCCGCTTTCTTTGCTTCGGAATGTTGTTGTCCACTGGTAGTGGCGTTGATGTTTTGGGTGACTGTAGCATCGACGTCCATATGGTATCCTCCCTAAGAGGTGGTGCGTCGGTCGTTTCTGTTCCTCCAGTTGTTGCTTCTTCCGAAACCGCCTTGTCCAGGGTTGTTGGTCTGCCTAGGAGAGAGTTTAAATGCTTGGAAGAGTCCTTGACGTCGTTGGGTGAACTCGGCTGCTGCCTTCCACTTGAGATGGGATTGGCGAGCCTGTTCTTCCCACTGTTTGAACGTCCAGGGGACGTCTGCGGTAGGGTCGAAGTTGGGGGAATTAATGATGGCGCTAGTGAGTCCTTTGTTCATAGCATGCTTGAGGGTTTCGATAGTTCCTTTGTCGTCTAGGGGAACTCCAGCCTCGAATGCCAGTTGTTTGAATTTGGCGAAGAAGTCGTCAAGACTATCTTCCTGCTTGAGTTTGCATAGCTTTTGATAGGATTCTTCTTTCTGGTTTTGATTGGTGAAGGCGTTCCTAAATCTTTCGATGAAGTCCTTCCAGAGGTCTTCATCCGTTTCTTGGACTCCGTCGTTTGCTGCTTTCTCAAGGATGTGCATTTGTTCTTCCTTCCAGGTGTCCACTTTGTCACCATCCATGTAGCTGAGAAGGGTGACGACGCGGGATAGGGGTTTCTTCATGGTGTCGTTATGTTGGTTGAGTAGGCGCCAGAGATCGAAGTTGTTTATAAACTTCCGGCTTGTATTCCTGTCTCCAGTAAATATAAAAGGAGGGTTTCCTTTGAGTGCGCCGTTGGAGGGGGTGATGATGTTAATCCTCTGCGCCTCGGCCTGTGCTTGGCCAGTAGCAATGTTAATGTCTTCCTGTTGTCCTTCCATGATGGTTGGATGATCTGGGATGTCGGGGCGGATAGGAAGCTGCTGAAGTACGGTGGTAACTGCTGCGAGAGTGAGAGGGATGCTGGCCTCTTGTCCTTCGAGTGTGTAGTTGGGATGCTGAGGGTCGATGACGAGCCACCAGCCAAGATCTGGGTTGTTTCTGATAATTCCTCCCTGGTTAGTAATCCAGGTATCGTTGTGTCGGTGAAGTTGGACCCAAAGATAGGTGTCGTTTGCTTGAATAAATTCAACAGAGATGGTCCGTCCGGTTGGGGTGTCAAAGTAATATCCGGTGTTGGAATTGTTTACTCCGTGGTCTTCGAAGTATGCGTCCCTTGTGACGTGTGCTGGGAGATCGTCCTGTTGTCTTCTGACGATGCGTGTAAACTCGTCGTTGAGTGTTCCATATTGAATGGTCGCCATGATGGTAACAGCTCTGTGTTTCAAGAGCTCGTAGGAAAGCCTAACTTGTGTTAAGGTCCAAGGGCCTTAAAGACGCGACGTGCGTGGGTTGGTTTGGCGACAACTGGGATTGCTCAGTGGGGTTTCCTCCTGAGGCAATGGATCACGTGAGTAGCTCGGTACCGGTTGGCTATGCAGTATAAGAGTAAAAAGTCCCCGATGATAAGGGCGACTTTCTGAGGTAGATAGTAGAGATGAGAGGGAGAGCTTCAAGGCTTTGAAGCGACTTTTGAGAGTTCAGGCAAGAGACTCAAAGAGTCCTGGGTGGAAGCTACAATTCTTGGATTGAAAACCAAGTTAGGCTTAAGGCCTAACTGCTAAAAGTATGAGCGCTTATATACATTTGAGAAGTAACGGGTCACAGGAGTCACAAAGAAATATGGAAATATTACTAAGGTGAAATCATGATGTGGCAGTTCTAAGTATAGCTCCATCATGAGCTGGCAACTGCGGAGTGGCGCATCATGAGCTGGCAATCCAGAAAGGGGTAAATGAGGACACGTCATGATACTGCGGACTGTGGAGTGATGGCATGTGATAGTTGACTGCGGATTAGTCAAGTGGTCCATCAGGTGACTTGTCAGGTGATTTGGTGACGGTCCGAGTGGCGCGTGAGGGAACGAGTAAGGGACGAGTGACCGAGAGCACGGAATAAAATGGTAGAAAATAGTGGAAAATTGGTGATAGGGCCCAGGATCGTAACAGTCTTTATAGTCTGCAGCAAAGGTGTTAGTGGCGTAGACTAGTATATACGCCTGTTCTTCTTCTGTAAGTTCTAGTTGGTCTTCGGTTGGAAAGTTATCAAGGATAGTTTGCCATGAGGTCATGCAAGAGTGACGGTGTAACTGGGGTTATCCCAACTGTAGAAAATTGTACACACTTTAACCAGACAAGGAGTTCTAGTATCACTATGATGGGTAATGCCTCTATAATCTTCTAGAATACCGTTGATTGTGATCGAAGTACGGTATTTCCAAAAGAATTTATTAAAGGCCCCGATATGTGGAGTGATAGTCTGTAACTCTGTCAAGGGGTGGCTAATATGTTTCTCAGTACGATTCTGTAGGAGGAACAAACAGTGTTGTTTGAAGATGTGCAGCTCCATGCGATTTCTTGTAGGGGCAGTGACACTGAGATAGATAACTTCCAGCAGATAGATCTGTGATGTGGCTCCAACTAGATCTGAATTTCCTGAGACGCTGGTGTGGTGACTATGGGGAGTAGGGGGCAGTGGTTGTTTGATTCTTGGTAACGCGTTATATGGTCTGTGTAGTACTTCTTGGATGTGATGCGTTACTGGTACCGTGAAAGGATTTGGGGGTGGGGTTGGTTCCCTATAAACTTGGGGAGAGGGAACAGGCTGGGGTCGTCGGTCAACGAAGTTCTGGGTGTGGCGGAGTCTATGTCTTCCTCTTTCGTTAGAGGGTATGAAGTATCCTCGTTCCTGGGCCGGGGCTGAGTGATTTCTCCAGTTATGTGGACTGGCCAGGTTGTCGGTTGTAATGGAGACCTTCTATAGGTCCTGCTCTGAAGAACTGGGGGTCCCAAAGGTAGATTCCGAGTGGGGTGGGGGGAGTTCCAGGGTAACGGCTATCGCAATGACAAAGGTCGACTCCGCAGAAACAAAGATCCGGGTCATCGTTCGAAAAGGTGATCTCTTGGGCGCGCCGATATACTGACTCAGGTGTGCTTGGGGGACTGGATTGAGGGGTACCAACCAAAGTGGGGGGTAATGTACTGTCCACGCTGTCATGATACGATGAATTGAGCATGAGAAGATCTGGTTCCAAGAGGATACGCTGGAAATGTTCCAGGTATTCGGTGTCTCTTCCCTGGGTATTTGGCTGAGTGATGGGGAGGGTGAAGTAGGAAGAGGGATCGATGAGAGTTGTAGGTGGGGTGAGAAGGTTTGTGGTCCAGGCGCGGTTATTCCACCGATACGTGAGGATGCGTTCGTCACTGTAGACAATTTGGTACAGGTTAGTTGGAGTGAATTCTCCGCTTGGGTTTGTCTGGAGTCGAATTTCGTTAAACTCCACTTCAACTTGGGTTTCCGACACATGAAATCTAGATAGAAATCTGATTCTGTGTCCAGCTTGGATCTGTGTGATGATTTCCGGCCTGTGTGACAGGACGAAGTAGTGCCAGAGGAAAGTTTCGTTGTGGAATAAGGAGATCTGGGTGGCTGGGGATTGGTCGAAGTTATGGGCGCCAGAGAGTTGCCAATATGCAGTGCAATGTCTTGCAGCGTTAAGGATGTCAACAAGTTGGTAATCAAGGTAATGATAGAAGCGTTGAGCGCTGAAGAGCCGACCAAAGGGGAGGATGTCTAAGAGATCTTGAGGAACCAAGTGATGTTCACTCCAATATGTAAGTTGGACTTGTTCCTGGAGATTGGCGACTCTTGAGTAAGTTTGTCTTAAGATTTCTTCACGAAAATTGGCCACTTAAGGCAAACAAGAGAAGACAAGTTAAACCTTTGATTTATTTACAGCACTATAAGTCCTTTGTAACTTACTAAAAAGTATTACAAAGGGTTTTCAGAGGGGGGTGTAATGAAATTGAAAGGTTTAGCGGGGACACGAGGAGTGGGTACGAAACAAGAAAATTGGGGGTCTGTACGTAATAAGTCCGTAATCTGAGTGCTGCGATTAACAAAAAGAATCCCCTGCTCAATGAAATGTAAGTGTCCGCAGAGGATAGCTGTATGACCATCTAGGAAGTCGTAGGTGACAAGGGGGACAAGGGCTCCTTTGAAGTGAGCGAGCCAAAGGGGAGGGAAATGAGAAAACACAAACTTAATTGAGTCCAAAAAGGTGGTCTCAATATAGCCAAAGGGGAACTTGGGGGACCACGGGTGCTTGCCTACTTTGGCACAGATGTGGACCAGGGGGAGGGCGCCGTCGGAGTGGACGTGGATAGAGTGATGGGCATCGGCGCGGAAGGGGGTGACAAAGTACGGGGGTGCGGCGGTGTCAAGGTCTTGGGCCCAGGGGATGTGATTGAGGAATTGGCTATTGATGAGTTCCTCGGACAAGAACCAAATATGACGACCCTGCTCGTGGTGGACTGTGTACTGATGAGGGTGTCTGTTGGCAGGGAGGCAAGGCGGGGCGGCGAAGAGGTATTCGAAGGGGCCGACATCGACTGTTGGGTAAAATACCGGGACAGGGAGAGGAGTGGGTGACAGCGGGGCAGGGGGAGTGACAGTGGTGACGGGTGCAGCGGCGATGGGTGGGGGAATGTTCTCGAGGGAAATGTCCTCAAGTGAGATGTGGTCGACCAAGTCACCTGTGAGCTGAAAGTGGCTCCAACTGTCTTGGTTGAGCGGGGGAAGGAGGGAGTCGAGTTCTTCTTGGGCGAGGCGGACGATGTGGGTGGTGGTTTCTTCTCCAAGTTGTTTAAGATCGAACTTGGCGACGGCGCGAAGTGCTTCCTCAGTGGGCTCGGGAGTAGGTGGTGATGGCGAGCGGACCACGTAGGGGTCGATATCAATGGGGGTGGGTTCGAGGGTGTCCGGGTTGACAAGGGTGATGCCGACACTAGTGGACGAGGTGGAGTACCATGGGGACTGTGGGTGGTATTCGTCGTAGGGGCCGGGGCCAGTGGGTGCAAGGAAGGGGAAGCCGGGGACAATGAACTCAGGGCTGGAGGCAACGGTGGGCGACCAGGGGACAACAGGGGATGATGTGGAACTAGGGGGGTACTGGAGATGGGGGCTTCCGGGACTTGGGTAATTCCAAGTGTTGTGGGGACTGTTGAGGACGTTGTTGACGACCTCAAGGGCGGCGGCGGAGTTCTCCTGGTAGATGGCGTTCAAGTCAGACCAAGAGGCGACGGAGAGGGAAGGTGAAGACACTTCCAAACAGTCAGCTTCAACTTTAAGAGACTGTTCTAATGTCGGGAACTCACTACTTTATGGGTAGCGAGACTCGACGATGGCACGGAGTTGAAGGTGACTGATCCAAAGGAGCAGCAAGGAGACATTGAGGAAGAAGAGACAAAAGGCTAAGAGAGGAGGGACGGAGTAGACTGTGGAAGACAATGGGCAGAGTGCTGCTGATGATAAGGGAGCTTTGAAAGGCTCCAGTGTAGGGATTGACAAGAGAACAGTCTAAGGACTGTTCACCTAAATTCGTAGGTCTTATATACTAATACAGGGTGGTCTGTGTGCAGTTTAGGGTAGGTACAATTACAGGTAACGGGGGACTGCGCAGTCGATGCGCAGTAACTGCGGATTACATTATACATCTCAATTAGGGTCTAGCCCTAATGAGTTGTGTCCTCGTTGATCGAGTTGCGTCGCGTGTTCGTTGATTGTTTAGTGGACGTGTCTTGTTGATCGTTCCCACGATCTGCCACATGTTGATCAACGGGTTAGACGCGCATCCAAAGCGCGTCTGGTCAAGTGACTTTGTTGATGACCATTTCCTTGATAGGTCATGTGTTCTCTTCCCAGGATCACGGGGTCGTAGGTTCCCAGGGTCACATGCTGATAAGTCATGTGATGTACGAGTGGCGAAGGGGTCACGTGATGAGTCACATGTAGGGTTATGTGATATGTTCCCACGGTCACGTGGTGCTGAAGTTACGGGTTTGTAGCTGGGACTGGGGGGTGCGAGTACCACTCGCGACAACACCAAACTTGTGCAACACACTACAGCAATGACCACAACAATTATGCAGAATTTTTGCACAGTGAGCACCCAAAATCCCAGT
>Ga0307510_10005085_pt1 | contig 15614 bp, 13 predicted proteins | sample 12_EM_MG_FD_207224 | JGI IMG/M metagenome (GOLD analysis project Ga0307510, IMG submission 207224) | Populus trichocarpa ectomycorrhiza microbial communities from riparian zone in the Pacific Northwest, United States - 12_EM | ecosystem: Host-associated > Plants > Roots > Unclassified | place...
CCATACGATACAGACAGCCCCCTCTTGACCAGAAGTACCTACCTTAGTGACCATGGCCCGTGCGCGGCCGTGCCTGTATATAAGCGCCCTGTATTTCGACAGTCAAGCCCTAAGCTTGACTTGATTATCAATATCAACGTTCTTGAAAGCCTCCCTAGTGCCTCCCCTTTTACCCACTTCATTCTAAGTCGTCTCTAGTAAAGCTAGAGACTCCTCTACTCCTTCAAGTACTCGCCACCAGTTCACTCTTAGTACAAGTCGTACTATCAAGGCCTGTTGAAGCCTTAACACCTGTGCGGAAACAGACTACATACTGTAAGCACAGGGAAATAAATGCGATAGGGATGTAACTAAAAGCTCACCTCAGTGGGGCACAAGGTGACCACAAACTGAGGGAAAGTGCGAAGGTAACTACAAGGCTATTAAAGGTGGGGACACTGGTATGAACTGGGGTACTCGACGGGAGCAAATTTAAGGGTACTGTACTAAAATCGTCCATGTGTGCTGTCCATGTCAAATGTTAGCATGATGTGCGCTCTACTCTATGTGGTGGCCATGTGGCCCGACTGCTGCTTCCGCGACACTCCCCCTCACTTCGTGTGCAGTCCAGGGGACACGGCGAAGTGCTTCTCCATGGCGGAAAGCAGGGGCGTGGGTGCGTCGGTGGAAGTGCCTGGGACAGGGCTGCGAAGGCGTGATGCCTCCTGGCCGCCGTGCATCGTTGCGATGTGCCCACTCCCGATGGTAGGTGAGAGGGCGTCCTCTTGTCACCTCGAAAATGGGGGCATGGTGCTGCCGTCATAGGGGAATGCGTGCCCCGACTTGGCACGCCGATATACGGCCATGCTGCCATTCGCGTCTGCAGAGGTGGTGGCTGGGCACATTGGCGACACAGCCCAGGTGAGTGTGTTGACGGCCTCGCAATGAGGCCCGTTGCGTGTGGTGTCGCACTCCACTGTGCTTGCGGGTGCCGGGTCTGTGAGAGGGCGGACCAGATGGTCCACTGGCGATGAGGAAAGCTTGTGTTCAGCAAGCTGGTAGCAGGGGAAAGCGGCGTTGATGTGCGCCAGCTGCAGTGGATGGACAGCATGTCCTCTGTGGTCTGAGCGGTTGGGGTCATCGATGTCGACGCTGCCCGTTTGACTGAGTACTTGCGCGGCTGGGCGCACCTTGCATGTGATGGGGTCCTTGGTGGGCTCCTCCCAGGGTGGACGGTCGTGGCTGCGCTTGGCCTCCACGGGCGTGCAAGGGGCAGGTGCACCTGCATCTGTGGTCTTGGCCGCGAATACCAACTCCGTGCTGTTGGGGTCAGTGTGTGGTGCTGGCGCACCGTTCTCCACCGTCGGCACTCCCCCTGATTCTCCTGGGTCTTCTGCGAAGGCTCCAGGGCATTCTGGGATGTACGTGAGGCAAGGGTGGTCGGTGCCCAAGTGGGCCAATCCATCGCCGCCGGGTTGAGGGTCAAGGTCGAACCCGATTTCGACTGTGGCGGTGTCAGTGCGTGAGGGTAAGGGCGCACACTCCTGTTGAGCGTTCGTCGCCAATTCGGCTGGCTTGGATGAACTGTCCAGCTCTGGGGCTGGCTCGGATGATGAGGGTGTGGCCTCGGAAGATGAGGCAGGCAAAATGAGGGCATTGGAAGTCAAGGGAGTGCCCGGCGCAGCAGTCTGCTCGCTGCTCATGCTCAGCATCCACATTTCCTCCCCCTTGAGCAGAGCTGCTGACGCTGGATGGACGTCCTGCTCCTCGGTGACAGTGCCAGGCCCGGGCCAAGGTGCTTGGTGGGCCTTCGCGATGGCGTTGAAGCTGGGGGTCTGACCCTTGTGCATGCGGATCGCTGGCTCAGGGTCGTTGAAGTGTGCATGCTCCGGTGGGTGCACGGCATTGTGGAGGCGGTGTGCATGGTGCACGGTCTCCGCGACCTGCTCTCTGCTAGAGGAGGTGGTCCGGGGGCGTTTGTCTCCGATCTGGGGCACATGCAGCGCGGTGTGGGGAGCGAGTTGGGACTTACTTTGAGGGGTGCCCTCCTTGGCCTCCTCTTCAACGTCCGTTTCCTCCCCCTCCTTGACCAGCAGACCCTCTAGTCCGGCCCAGTCAAGGTCATCTTCATCCTCCGCACCCCAGGTTTCGGTGCGGAAGGCCTCCCATTCGTCGACATCATTGTCTGACTTGTCTTCGGATTCGCCCAGAGGGTCCGGCTCCACGCAGTATGGGTACGCACAAGCTGCATCCTCGTCAGCTATGAAGAAGCTGTCATCATCCGAGTCGTCTTCGAATGCATTGGCGGAGCCAACAGGCTTGTTCTCGGGTTTAGTGGTGGTGGTGGTGGTCGACTGTGCTGTCTGGCCACTCTGGTTCTCTGCGGCGGCCTCCTCCCTCTTCCTGGTGCGGCATTTGTGCACCCAATGGCCCTCCTTGTTGCAATGGTGACACTTGCCCTTACAGCGTTTCGAGTTGCCACCCTTGGACGTGTTGGTAGCAGCAAGAGCCTCGTCGCTCTGCCTGGTCTTGCCCTTGCCTTGTGCTTGGGTCTGGTCCTTGGGTGCGTGCCTCGACTTTGCGCATTCGGCCTCCTTGGAGATCATGTCGATGAGCTCTGAAATGTTGACAGGCTTGCAGGTGTACCTGCTAGCAATGGTGAGGGAGTTGAGGGTCTGGGAAGCGTATGACGCGAGGGGCTCTGGGATGCCGCGCAGGATCGTGCGCTTGTACTCAATGTTGGTAACGGGGATGCCAATGGCAGTAAGGTGGTGGTGCCGCTGCCTCAGCTCAGTAAGGAATTTCCGGATGTTGCCCCCCTTTGGGCACTTCATGTCCATGAAGGACTGGTGGAGGTCCATCTGTATGAAGTCTGTCTTTGCCATGAAAGTGCTGCAGAGGGCCTCCCATTGCTCCTGGGTGGTGGAGTGCTGCTCGATGTCCATGATAATTTCATTGGGGAGACGTTGGCTCATGAGGTAGCCTGCGACATCGTCTTCGCGGTCCCAGCATTGGATGGCCTAGTCTTCCACGTCCATGGGGTGTTTCGGGTCCTTCGGAATGGGGCGCGGGTCCGAACTGTCAAAGTGGCCCCAGCAGCCATTGATTGCCATCGCTCTCTGGAGCCGCCTGACAAATACAGCCCAGTTGCTGCCTTCAGAGTCAAGGTGTGGGACTTCAGCCGATAGAACAAGTTGCTGAGGAGTGGAAGATGACATTGTGACTGGGTGTGACGATGAGGACCGTGACGATGGTGCTGAGGATGGGGTGGATGACAATGCGGACGATGCTGAGGAAGATGCTGCTTTGGACTTGGAATGAGTGAGGGGACCGGAGTCAGTGGGGCCAGGGCCCATAACCTGTAGCAATCAACAAGGGTTGAAAGTGCAGCAAGTGAGCGAGCGCAAGTGAGTAAGTGGGCTGTGCAGAAACAGACTCAGTGGGGCACAAGGTGACCACAAACTGGATATATTCACCTGTGCAGAAACAGACTACATACTGTAAGCACAGGGAAATAAACACAATAGGGATGTAACTAAAAGCTCACCTCAGTGGGGCACAAGGTGACCACAAACTGAGGGAAAGTGCGAAGGTAACTACAAGGCTATTAAAGGTGGGGACACTGGTACGAACTGGGGTACTCGACGGGAGCAAATTTAAGGGTACTGTACTAAAATCATCCATGTGTGCTGTCCATGTCAAATGTTAGTGCGACATGCGCTCTACTCTATGTGGTGGCCATGTGGCCCGACCGCCGCTTCCGCGACACATCAAGCACGTGTGTAATACTTCTCCGGCTTTGTGTCTGGTGGGACACTCAATCTCTCAAGAGAATGTGGTCCCACTGGCCGCGTGACTGACGATGAGTTTGATCGCGAGATGATACGAGAATTTCTTGCCGAGGAGTGGACGTGTTCCTCTCGCTCAGTTAGGACCCAGATTTGGAATAGCCCGCATTTGCTCTGCTCAGCCAAGCGCAACTGTTGCCAGGCACAGACAATATCACCGTTACGATGATCATAGGGTGGAATGGTTCCCAACTTTCAGAAACACTTACCAGGTGGCTGAATAATGTTGAGGGTTCGTTAGCAAAAAAAAAGGGCTTGAGACTAGAACGCTTTCAAAAAAAGGAATTACTGTAGGGGTTTTTTTGCACCGGCGCAATATGCGAGGGTATCGCCCAAGGTGTCGTCATCGATTTATAAACATCCGGAGGTACTAACGAGGAGTAAATGGACTCTGGCCACTGGCCGTTGTCGTGTATTTATTGGTCGGTCCGCGATGGCTTCCGACTTCTCTGCGCCCCACAACATGGCATCCTCATTTATGCAGGGTCGCAGGACTCATGCTCTTGTCCACGAGGACTCCGGAGCTTCACCATGCGGCACTCACTACGTAAGCCACTCGCCAGCTGCTGACTTGCTAGACGCTCTTTCCATTCCTCGCCAGTGCCACATCCTTAGTCTCATCCTCGACAGTCATGCCTGCCCCTGCTGCCACTGATTCCGATTCTAACATTCTGCGCTCCGTCATTGAGCATGTCTTCATGCCCCCAAAGCTTCCCCAGGAAGACCCAGGAGAAGAGATAGGGCAGGAAACGAACGTGGCGCTGTGTAACAACCTTATAGAAGCTGCCCAGGACTTCCTCCAAAACCACCCCTCACAGCCTCGTCTCTGGACGTGTATGGTCAAGATGATGAAATTGGTTCGTCATGCTGCAACAGTCCCTTTCAAGGAGGTCGGCCTCCAGCGTACTCTCTCACGCATGACCATTGGAGGTGCGTCCATTTCACTTGCGTTACATTTTGCCTTCGGTTCGATCACTTTCTATCAGACGTATTTGCCATACATATACGTGCACAAAATGCTGCCATCATTGTGCGAAGGCCTGCCCTCACCGACTCGGACTTCGTTCAGTTCGAGGTGTTCGAAGTCTCGCCGCCGAATACCGATGTGATGAAGGCTGAGGGAAAACTCCTGTGCTCTTATCCAGGACCTGCGATCCAGGTACCCACAAGTACTTTCATGGACGAATGCTTTCTCCGGGAACTTTCGTCTTTCCTCATTCAAATGGACGTCGATGTCTTGGATTCTGCTCCGACCACTGTCAAGGCTGGATCTGTCGTCCACGAAGTTCGCGATACCACCCATCCCAGATACATTTCTGGGTTATTGATTGGAATTCTCAGGGGATTTGGTCAGCCAGCGACTGTGAACCGCATCACAAAACGGATAGGAGATGAAGTCCTGTGGCGTGACGCATACAAGCCATGGAGAAGATCCCCATTATGGCTCATGCTCAGGGTCACCCTCCAGTCCTCACTTCGTGTCAACAACCTTTACAAGCTTTTCATGCTATTCTTTCATGCACATCTTCTGCGTAGATGCGTAGACCGGGATTTCCCGAGCGAGCTACTCCACGTGATGAGAGTCAAAATGACTCGGCGTCTTTCAAAGCTGGGCCCAGCGGTATCGCAGAATATCTATCAATTTGTTCACGACACCGCAATTGAAGTCGGGGCACTACTCTCAAAGAGATGGTCATCATTTCAGGCTATTGAATCGATTAGCCCTACGTTTCAACTGGGGACACTCAAATTCGACTCGGATGCACACATCTCCCTTGATTCATCGTATAATTACCTCACGATGGCGCTTGACACTGTCTCTCACGGCTACTCAAGGACATCGTTCAACCCCCATGGCTCACGCCTCTACACCACATACGATTTCTCCCAAATCTCGAACGGTCTACTTGCAAAGGCTATCGCCGAAGGCCAACACGTTGCGATCGTGGATTTCGAGTTGTCTGTGGAGAGGCATTTGGAATCGTGGGTCGTTGCATCTACAAACAACCAGCATGCTCTGGACGTGATTGCTTCGTGCATCCAGGACTACTACGCTAGTGCAAAAGCACTTTATGGGGTCAACGCCGAAGATAATTCCATAATGATTTTGACCATCATGGATCTGTGGGTGGCTCTGGATATACTCGCGATCCGGCAGTGTCCCTTATTGGAAGAATACTCTCCTGAGATTTCTTCTGCGTTCCTCCACGACCTACTCCTTCACCGATCCTCCACCATGTCTCGTGCCTCAAATGTTGAAGGGTATCTTGATTTACGACACCGAGAGGCCCTCCACGCCACATCGATCTTTTCGAACAACGTTGACGATTCTTGTTTCGCTGTCAAGTACTTTCGTACTTCCAAGGATCTGAAACAACTTTATGGAGCGATAAATACGCATGCTCAACGAGAACGGGAGACGAAACATCAGCAACTAATTTCGTTGAATCAGCGATCGACATCACTTCGGCGACAGGCTTTGGAGATGACTCATGATCCCAGGCCCCAACACAATAACAAATCTTGCCAGAAATGTAAACTGGAAAGTCAAGCCAAATCTTTGAAAATCCGCGTCCATGAATGGCCTCTACCGTCCTCGGCGGTGCAAGCACAACGGACGGTGTTTGAACTGTCCCCTCCGCATGCATTTTCTGTTTGGCGTGACATAACGTACATGATTCTCCGCGACATTGGCCAGTCCTCACACCCCACTTCACACCATAAGCCTCAGATTCTCTTGGATACTTTCTCTGGCCTCCGCCAATGGGCAGTAAAAGACCACAGAGTGACTATTGGTTCGACTACGAAGTCATTCGCCGATCAAACCCACTACAAGATGGTTCAGATTCCCGCACAAGAGTCCTCTGTCTTGGTTAATAACGGACTATCATTTAGACTATTTGATCGTCTCCACAAGTCCTGGGTGGTGGGGTCATTCTCCGGGTCCAGCATCGCAGAGTTGTGCATACCTCCCGCCCCGCCGTCAAGCCCGTACAGTGTCCTGCATCGTTTCGTATCCAGTACTCAGCACACCGCAAACGATGTCATTGCCGCTCAGGCTGATTGCCCCAATGACATCAACTTGCACGAGTTCATCGCATTTTCCGGTTTGCGCAATGGCCCACGTCTGCAGTGGTTAAACATTGCAAGGGAGCTGGCATCACCGTTTCTCTCATTTCGGCTCGAAGAAGTGCACACCCTGGTAACGCAGGCGGCTTGGCAACTCGGACCGCTTTTAAATGGCGTTCGCGAGTGGCATGTCGACCTTAGCATTCCCAGCTTTGGAAACACTCTCCTACGCGAACTAGAATCACTTCTTGACAAGATAAGGGCGAATTGGCAAGAGGAAGTCACGGTGCGAACTATCGGTATGTGGGATACCTCTCACACGGTTCTTGTCTCATCTGTCCTCAGCCCTTATATGTAGCCGCCTTTTGACCTCGACAACAGACCCGACTGTCTTGGGAAGGGCTTATGCGCTGCTACGGGGGGCTCGAAATGTGACACATCGATGGATATCTACAGTGCGCGAAATGTTGGAGTCCACACAAGATGAGGCAAACGTGAAGGCCTGCAACAGCGACTGTATATGTTCGCTGCAACTTGCTTTTCGACTTTTGACGTGTGCCCGGAGCACGTACCCAACCTCCTGGCCAACGACGAGGATTTCTCCGTCGCCATGCAATGCGCGATCGTTGTTCATGATAACGCCACGTCTCGCTCAGAGGGCAACTTCTTTTATCTCATGAGGATACTTAGTCGCCATCACCGGCTACTGCATGACCTGGAGCCCTTTTTTCATCAATCGGACCCGACTGATCCCGATCATGTCAGATTGTTGCACTCTGACGGTTACGATCATGCCCTCTCACATCTGTGGTCTGGTTTTCGTGGCACCTCAAATTGGCATGCGCTTCCCAGACCAAATTCTCGTTGGATATCCTGCGTGACAGAGGGTGGGCAGGAAGTTCACTACGATTTACTGACTGGACAACTGCTCATTGATGGAAAACAATTGGGGAGACTTCCGCAACACATAGCGACACATTCCACATATGCGAGTATATTCGGAGCGGTGAGTGATCCAAGCAAATTGTTGCTTGCCCGTTTCCTGATTATTATTATTCTCAGAGAACTTTCGATGTGGTTCCTGCTGATATTCCTGGAATGGACTGTATGACTCGATCTGCCGTGTCCGGATACCAGGTAAGGACTGCTCTTATTGCGTGTTTGGCAGTTAAGAAATAATTGAAACCAACGAAAGATTCTATTCTCATGGAATAACGGAGATTTAATCTTACAAGCACGAAAGCCTGGAGACTTGCAAATATATCAGCTTATTCCGCGGTCCATACTCCTCGACGATTTCCCGATAGAATTGATTGACAATTACGTCCACTGGTTGGACCTCAACACTGGCGAACTGGAATTCCGTCCAGCTAGATCCATGTGGACACCTGAGACCTCTAACTGGCGGCTCTATATCGATACACCTCACCCCCGTTCCATGCTTCAGAAAAAGCCTGGTCAACGCATTTCTTCAAGACAACTCATTGACATTCGTTCAAATACCTTTGGTGTGGTGTCGAGCTTGCTGTCACGAGTAGAATCACCGAATCACATCATGGTCACATATGTGGCTGCCCAGGCGTTGGAAGTCTCCCTTCCTCGGTATCGTCTATCATTTTTTGTCAACACGAACGGGGAGCTGGAGTGTCGAAGCATGCCTGGTTATGTTATCGATGAAACCCAGACGTGTGGGACGATGTTTGGCCTCACAAATAAGCTCATCTTACGTCCCAACACTGTTGGCTCCGAAGGTTCTCTTCTTCCACGACGGGTTATCGTCCCTCAAGGAGATATTTCCTTTAGGACGAATGGAGACTTCACCGACGTCTCCATCAATATCGATGCCGAACAACATGTACGCTGGCACGAATATACGATTGACACCACTCTTGGATGCCTAACAAGTAACACGAGCCTAAGCAGCAAGCTGTATCAATGTTATTTGCACGCGCTCACTAGCCACTGTCTTCCCGATCCGTTGCTTGGTCAGACAGGCACAGAAGAAGCCCTCCACATATTGCAAAGTGCTTTCTGCAGATCGTTTCAAAGACTTGATGACCACGACGCAAAGCTGCTGGGAATGATCGGCAAATTGACGCCAGATAGAACTTACTATCCACCTCATCTGCTGTCGATGGCCATGGTGAAATGGAATGACCTCCCAGCGCTCTCACAACACCACGACTTCTTCCGGATTGTATGCTCCCTTTTTGACCATGCACGTGCCTTGGAGGTCCTGTATGATCCGCCCACTGTGTTTAACACCTCTTATCGGAATCAGTCATTGTTGAGACGGGCAGCCTCCCGTAACAAGCCATACTATCCAGCTGATCTACAGATCTCGGAGCAGCCATCATCACCGGAGGATGTCGCATATAGGTCAAGGGATCTTTCCGATCTTGGAGACGCAGAACATGTGGCCTTCCAAACATCGTGGTCTATTTGGAATGCCCGACCTTCTCTCGATAGCAAGTCGCCAGACCTTTGGGATGTCATGAATTCATGGGGTTCACTTGGACCTTCCGACGGCGAGGTCTCACTGCGATACGGTCGATACTGGCTCGAATCTGATATTGCTCGTGACTGGTTTATGATCTACGACCTCTGCCGCGAGGCGGTCAAACTGGAGGGCCAAACCTCAAAATTTACATTGTGTTTTTCACTTTCAGCAGCAGCTTACAGCAAGTCCAAGTATTCGGACATCGTTCCATTCTTAGTTATATTTTCTGTGGATGAACGTTGCGATCTCAATTCTCCACCACGCTATTCTTACACGCTTTCAGACGGATTAGCCCCTACGCTCACACATCTCAAAAACTTGGTGATCCAATCCGCCCTACCCATACAATTTACCCCAGCGCATTCCTTACCGGGAAAAATGAAGAAGAAGAAAGCAGAGTACAATACGACCATCACAACAGAATCGACGAGAGTTGCGGAATCAATATTATGTCAGTGGCCAAGCTATGAACATGCGAATTTAGCCGACGGGTGGTTCGACGACTCGGATTTCAGTAGACGCATCAACAAATACATCCAATCTATCTCCCGGAATATCAGACTTAGAGATCATGCACTCCAGTTACAGGGAGTCCTGAAGCATTGGCAAAATGGGAATACCAACTTCATAGTCACCGCCATGCAACGTCTATTTTCGACTCGACCCAACACGGTGCCATACACGTTTTCCCCTATATTCACCATCAGCCACTCGAAGGTACCTTCCTACTCGCTTCACGATATATTGGTGTCCCGTACCAACATCCCATCGGCTCCAACAAGGGAAGGGATCCCACTACGGCTTGGTCCGGACGCGGAGAGCCTCGAAACCCTCATTGGAGAGCTCCGTCATTCTGAACAGCCCTTACAGGAGCTCTACGGAAATGATCTGTACAAGAGTCATTCTGAGCTATTGCGACAACATGCGTCTCAGCTTGGGCGGGGTGCTCTTCCTTCTCACCAGCTCCTGCTCATCTATCATGACGAATGTTCTCGCAGAACAGACAGTATATTTTCCGATATCTCGGCTGTTCTTGCGCCATCTCAAAATGTGGAAAAAACCAACAGCACTGCCAACCTCTGGCCCCGTATAACTCCCCGTTATCTACTCCGTCAATTAGCCCGAGATCGCGTCAACAAACTCCCCGATCAGTGGCGACCCGTGATCATGCGCTATGCAACCTCTCTTCTCAAAAAACGACATTCTCTCCGGATGTTGGAGCTCTCCTCAGAACAAAAGCACGAGGAACTTCTTCGGGAAACCGAGGCCATCCGCGATGATGTACTGGCAGAGTCGACACCCGATTGGTTGTTAGTCCAGGTTCGTCCATAACCTTATGAATTAGTCAAGCATAGACTAAGAGGGCCACCGTGAAAAGATCGAGGCGGGTTTCCTGGCTCGTCCAGTTCAGGTAGCTGTCGCACGGGAAATGATATCTCCAAGATCTAAGCGGAACATATCTCTCCAACTCAATATGGGAGAGGGAAAGTCATCTGTTATTGTACCCCTCGTCGCCTCTACCCTCGCTGAAGGCTCAAACCTTGTGAGAGTTGTGACTCTCAAGCCTCTATCAAACCAGATGTTCCAAATACTTGTCAGCCGACTCTCTGGCCTGGCTAACCGACCGATCTTCTATCTGCCTTTTTCTCGGAGTCTCCGCCTTAGTTCCTCTCTGATTAAGATCATCAGCGGTCTTTACAGGAGATGTGTCGATGAAGGTGGTGTTCTGGTTATTCAACCTGAGCACGTACTGTCTCAAAAACTCATGTGCATCGATCTTCTCCTTTCTTCCAACGGAAATTTCGAGAAAACGGCGATAACTCAAGAGCTGGGAGCCCTCCGGGACTGGGTCGCCAAGGCATCACGCGACGTGCTTGACGAGAGCGACGAAATACTCCACGTGCGATATCAACTTGTCTACACTTCGGGAAAGCAGATGCCTGTCGATGATCACCCCAATCGATGGGCCATAATACAGCAGGTATTCGACCGGTTGAAAGCAAACGCTTGGAGATTAAATGAAAGATTCCCGAAACCGTTCGACATAGACATGACGTCAAGAGGATTCCCGATTATTCGCATCATCGATCCCTCTATTTCTCAGGAGATATCTTCACTCATCATCGATGATGCCCTCGAAGGACGACTACCCAGCCTCCCACTGCGTGTTCTCTCACCACCAATCCGGGACGCTGCTCGCCGCTTCATGGCTCAGAGTGATTTCTCGCGTGAGGATCGCGATTTAATCTACTCACACTGCAAAGGAACGACCGTGTTGAAGGGAATTCTCCTACTCCGTGGACTCTTGATGGATGTCGAAGGAATTCTTGGATATGTGCTCCAGGAGCGACGCTGGAGAGTAGACTATGGCCTGGATTCCAGCAGGACATTGTTAGCTGTCCCATATCGAGCTAAGGTGCGGTGTATGATTTATCTTGCATCGGAATACCGCTAACACTGAACGCAGGACGTTCCGAGCCTGAGAGCCGAATTCAGTCATCCTAATGTTGCAATTGCATTAACCTGTCTCAGCTATTATTATGGCGGCTTAACGAGGGATCAGATGCTGATGTGCTTTGACATGCTGGCCAAACTTGATAATCCCGAGATGGAATACGATCATTGGGTGGGGTTGGGAGAAGATTTTCCTGAGGGGCTACGCCAACTCAATGGCGTGAACACGGAGGACAAAACCCAAGTCGATGAGCTCCTTCTGCCGTTATTCTCGAGAAATAAAGGAGCGGTGGATTTCTTCCTATCACATGTCGTCTTCCCTCGGGTCGCAAGAGAGTTCCCATCCAAACTGCCAACCTCTGCCTGGGATCTGGTGGAAGACAAGAAGAACGTTACGACGGGCTTCAGCGGCACAAATGACAATCGCTACCTCTTACCCACATCAATAACCCAGGATGATCCTGACTTAGTTCTCGGCACTAACGCTCTCGTTTTGCAACATCTCCTACTTCCTGAGAACGACTATTATGAGTGTACTGAAGGACTAAACGGCGAGCGCGAATCTGCCACTGCTTTTTTGCAACGTCTAGTCAAGAAAAATCCTGAAATCAGGGTGCTACTGGACGTCGGAGCTCAGATGCTTGAACTCCGGAATGAAGAACTAGCGCGACACTGGCTCTCCCTTCGACCGGATGTCTCCGCGGCGATTTTCTTCAACGACTCGGATCACCTCACAGTCGTTACTCTGAATGGGACGATAGAGCCATTCCTCTCCTCTCCTTACAACAGGCAACTGGACAAATGCGTGATTTATCTTGGCGATGCCCACACTAGAGGAACCGATCTCAAACTCCCTAAAGGCTTGCGCGCAGCGGTTACGCTTGGTCCGAAGGTCACCAAGGATAGACTGGTACAAGGTATGCCCATCAATGTCCTTAGGCGAAGAAAACTGACGAGAACACAGGTTGCATGCGAATGCGTCAGTTGGGGAAAGGTCATTCCGTGATGTTCTTTGCGCCCGGAGAGGTCGATCGTCGTATCCGGAACCTGATTCCAAATGGACCGGCCTTTGAGGATCGCATTCGCGTGGCTGACGTCATTCGTTGGGCCTTGCACGAAACTTGTGAAGATATACGTCACCACCTCCCTTTTTGGGCCCAGCAAGGCCTTGACCACCATAAACGCTTCGCGGCATATCAAGACTATAGTGCAACCGGGAACTTAGAGGTTTTGCGAAATGCCTGGCTGCAACGCGAATCACGAACGCTGGAAGAAATGTACTCGCTCGCTGCGCATGCCGCTGGGATAGATCCAGAGATTAACAGTATTGCACCGCTAAAGGAACGGATGGAACGATTTGGCATTACAAATTTGGTCGATGTCAGGGTGGCCGAAGAACAGGAGCAGGAGCGGGAGCAGGAGCAGGAGCAGGAGCAGGAACGCGAGGTGAACCATGAAATCGAACGAGAGCGTCACGTAGAGCGCCCTCGGAGAGTACAACCAGCCAGGCACATTCTCCGTCAGGAAATTCATAAGTTCGTCGAAACAGGGATACTTCCTATGCGCTCCGCGCACATATCCCCACTCTTGACTCCCATCCATATGGCCGAGGAGTTGAAGCTGACGCCCGAGTGGTCTCCTTCTCCGCTCGCAACGACCGACTTTACTACCACTGTTCTCGATTCCGATGGCACACGCCTGACGGAATACCTCCGCCCTGTCAACTGGATACTTTCGAGTGGGTCAGGGAGGGACACTGTTGTGGTTGCGATCAGCCCATATGAAGCAAATGAGCCACTCCCTATCATTCGCAAGAGGAGGAATGTCCGGCTACACGTCTACACACCACGGGTCACGTTGTCCATGCGCTCCTTCTCCGACCTCCGGTTCCATTCCATCCCAGACTTGCCAGCAGAGACGTGGACTGCACCTGCGCATGTTCGAACGATGTTAAATCTATTCTCTGGGCAGCTCTACTTCGACAGTAAAGAAGAATACGAGAGCTTATGTACTCTGCTCGCACTATCCAGGGCGCATCCAGGTGCAAGATGTCAATTAGATGGGTTTGTGCTACCCGTGCACCGTACAGGCAGTTCAGACTCCCCGTTCGCCGAAAGCAAGATATCTATATTGAAGACGCTAATAGGTCTACGACGGAAAGGCACGAGTTACTCTAGGACACACCTGGGACAGATGTTGAATGCTGTCCCACTAAGTGAAGAAACTCTATCGGCCATGTCGCGTTGATTACCATGTAGTACTACCAAAATGTATACATACTCATTTATCACCCACGTAACAAAGTGCTTTGTATCTAGTTCACATGTTTACTTACTGGTCTTGTTGTCCTGCTTGGGAAACCAAGCGATGATGCAATGTGGCGAGATCGAGATGAGTCGGAACAACATGATGAACGGAATGGCGAAAGGGCCGGGCCGGGGACGACCACACGACCACAACTAGAAGGGCGTAGAAAACCCGTGGAACAGGAACGAACCGGACAAATGACCTTGTCGACGCTCCGGATACCCACACCCACAGAACGATGTTTGGTTGCTGCGTAGCTGGAAGACTCTTGCAGACGAATCTCCAACAAATCGACGAAACCAAGGCCGCTTTCGAGCTGCCTGCGGCTGAGGCCATCAACCACATCTGCGTGTTTCTCCTTGGCACAGGTGAGCACTGCCGCTCTCGCGCCACGGTTCACCCATTCTGAACCTCAGGTTCAAGTACCGTTCCCAGATGGATACGGCGCTACTGTTCACTTTTTCTGGCCCGGTAAAGGCTTCCAGTTGCTCGGCATGTGCGTCCTCAGTACTCTCTTCCCTCCTCTCGTTACCCCACTCATCATTACTCACCGTCCGGACACGTCATAGGTTGTCAAATGACAAGCCTTCGGCGATCTTTCGTCTGCGCGGGAATTTCGTACCTCAATCCTCTTCCTCCCAAGCGGTGTTCTCGAATCCGGGGCAGCCCATAACGGGCACGGGTGGCGTGACGGCTGTCCTGGGTATTTCGATTGAACCTCTCCCACAAATACTGGAACAAGTCAGCGCTCAGCCCTCCGCGGTATCCAAACCTGCTCCCACACCATCCGACGGGGTGAACCTTGCAGAAAAGATCGTCAAGCACATGCTCAACTACATCTCAGGGTTCGTGTCGGGGAGCGGGACTTCTCTCTCTCAAGAGAGTATGGTTCCGATGAGTTTGATTGCACGATGGTATGAGAGTTTCTTGTCGAAAATTAGGGCTGGTGGGATCGGGTTCTTAGACAGGCAGGAGTAGTACGTCGATTTGAAAGTTATCTTGTACTATTGGTTCGCCAATCCAGACCTTGTTTCGTTCGGTGAGCGTGAGGTATCAGTGGTGGGGTCAAGTCATCTTATCTAATCTAATCTGACCCCGATGACGGCACGAATTGTCAGGCTATTGACAATTGATGGCGGCTAATGGGGCATTTCCATTTTCCAGTGACTTTTCTTGTCTCCCTCCCTCCAATTCCAAAGTCCCCAGCTTCACGATAACCACCATGGACGCCAGAGAAGAGGAGAATGTAACCTTCCTTACGTCCATGATGGGCGATGGTGACCCAGAGATGGTGAGGCGAATCCTCCGAAAGCACAACGGCGATGTGAACAAGGCTGCGACGTCCATTTTGGAAGGAGACACTGGGGCTGAGGAGTCTTGGCCTTCGGATTTCGGGAGTTTAACAGATGTTTCTATCTCCGTGGCCGGTCCAAGTACTCCCCCTCGTGAGTATCGTG
>Ga0307510_10005086_pt1 | contig 15613 bp, 23 predicted proteins | sample 12_EM_MG_FD_207224 | JGI IMG/M metagenome (GOLD analysis project Ga0307510, IMG submission 207224) | Populus trichocarpa ectomycorrhiza microbial communities from riparian zone in the Pacific Northwest, United States - 12_EM | ecosystem: Host-associated > Plants > Roots > Unclassified | place...
CAGGCAGGAAGTGTTAAATACAAGTATACTACATGTGGGGCAAGAGAAAAAGAAAGGGGAACCGAAAACTTACTGTCGGACCCTCCTGGGTCAACATGTGGCTGTAGTTGCTTTTGGCGGTGGTGTCGGCATTGGTATTGTCATTGGGAGTCTTGGGAAGCTTGCTGTTGCTGATAGCGATGTCGACAGCTTGAGGGGTGCAAGGGGGGAATGTCGTCGTCAATATTGGTGTTGTTGCTGGTGTTGGTGATGGTGTCGGTGTCGACTCAGTGATGAGGTTGAAGTTGATGATGCTGCTGCTGTTGTCACATTGGTTGGTGTTGTCGTTGTCGTTGTCGTTGTTGGGGTTCTTGTTGCTGCGGCTACGGCTGGTGTCAATGTTGGTGTTGATGTTGGGAGTATTGTGGCAGCTGCCGAAAGCACAGGGGTCGCATGTGCCATGCTTGTTTCCAGCATTCCGGAACCTGTTGCTGTTGTTCTTGTTGTTGCCTGCGCATGCAAGTTTGTCAAAGTCAGTATAAAAGGGAGAATGTACGTTGGCACTGGTGTCTTTATTCCTTTCCTCTCCCATCATTGTCATTGCAGGTAACAGTGGGACCCTTTAGCAGCTTTGGCATTGTGTCGCTCTGTGGGTGCATTAGGGCTTGCGGTCGCTTGCGGCTGTTCCCTTGCCCCTAAGATTGATGAGATGTCGTTGTTGTTGCTGGGTGGTGCTGAGTTGGCGTGCGCGAGTTCGGAGGCGAAGAGTCAAGAGCAAGCAGGAGTGCAGGATGCGATGGTAGGTACGTACTTGCCAGTGCGTAATCGCGTGGGAAGGCAGCAGTCGTGGCGAGGGCAGCAATGCTGGGTGGAGGAGTTGTCGTTGTCTGAGTCGAAGGCTTCGGAGTGGGGGATGACGTCGGAGGCAGTGAGGACCGTCTTGTTGCGATCACGGTTGAAGGTGTGGTGGGTGTTGGCAGCGCAGGACACCTTGCTGGTGGTGGTGGTGGTATTGGCAGTGACATCATATATCGAGCCATCCCCAGTATTGAAGGTATTCCCACCCGGATTGTACACGGGCTTGCCATTGTCGCTGATGCCAAGTTTGAGGTTGCATGGGTATTTGTTACAGTCGCTGCTGTGGTCACTGTTGCCAATGTCGTTGCAGTTTGTCACGCGCTGTCTTGCTTGCGGTGTTGTTTTTGAGGTTTCTGGGACTATTCTGTGGGGCCTGTGCTTGCGGCTTCGTTATCAGGTTCGTACCACCATTACCTATGCTTGGGATGCTGGCTTCTCATGCTTGGCGACTATTTGTTTTGACTTCTGTGTCTTTGGATAGGTTAGGCTGTGCGACAACGATTGATGGAGGTCCTCACCCGCCTGATGGTAAATTGTAAATCTGGAGGCGGCAGAAGTTTGTGAACTGGAGGCATGGGCAACAGGGGTTGAGGGCGGCGGCGAGGGCAGCGTCAGCAAGGATAATGGTGTTGGCATTGGCAATGGCAGCGTTGGTGGTGACATAGTTGGCACTGGCGGTGTTGGCAAGAGAGGCATGTCTGGTCTTATCGATATAGAGGATACCGCTGAAACTGTGGAGGGTGTCCTAGTCAAGGTGACGGGTGACCTTTCAGGAGATAGTACAGGGGTTACTACCGTGGTGAGGGAGCAGTAGAAGGAAGAGATGGGGACAAGGGTGTGGTAGACGCAGAGACCGAGACTGATACGGATGCCATTGGCATCAGAGAAGGTGGCAAGGACGACAAATAGTAACTGATGGAGGCCTGCTTGAAAGGCTTTTGACAATTGTACTAAGTTGGCTTTGTTCTGGGAGGCATACACAGAAGCAGTGGGGTGCAAGAAGGATGTATTGAAGGAGATATCTGGACCCTTGGGAAGGCTACAGGTTGCACCAAGGGCAAAGCCCACAGAATGGATGATTCGTAGGTGTCATCAGTTTCAGGTGCCCATAGAGACTCTCAGATAGAGGGACTAGAAGGCACTTGAGGTGTGACGGTGCTTGGCATTGACTCTGTGACAGATGCTGTCATCATCAGCAGTGTCTCTGGCGGGCCAATGGGCAAAGGACCAGGCAAGGATGGTGTGATAGATCTTACTTCAATCAGTTTTGTGATATTCAGTCGACACCTCTGTGGGTCATATCTCTGCAGCTGCAAATGGCGATCTCTTGCAAACTGGTGCCATAATATAGTCTGACATGTATTCAACTTTCAGGCTTGCTTTTGCTGTGATAAAATCGTCAGATGAGATGCTCTTCACGGGTTTCGATTCTGTGGAACATACCTCGGCGGTTTCATAAACATAAATTGAAGGAATGCCAGGTAGCGAAGCAAAGGTCATGCAACAGCCCGAGCATACCAGTCTTGCGTGATCCTCTGCAAGTGGTCCTTCTTGGGTTTAGGTTCCATCAGTCTTGCAGCGATGATACTTGTGCTTGGAGTGGGGCAGTCTGGATGCGCAGGGTGCTTTTCACCCCTGGTAGTGCTCACAATACGGGAGAGAGGGATGGTGGACCTGATGGGCAATGAGGGAAGCCCTTTGGTCACAGCGGCTGTGGCCAAGGAAGATGGGGTACGGGTGTGGGCAGGTATCATGGCAGCGATGATGATGTGATATCCTATTCAAGGAGGGCAGTGTAGAACGCATAAGCATAGTAAATGAACTCCTGGGGAACCACAAGGTGATCTTGGACATGGGAGAGGGACGCTACGGATTCTCAAGGAGACGATAATGCTGTTGGTCCAGAAATGGACGATGACACTGTATTTCTCAAGTATGTTTTGAGCAACACAGGAGTGTTGGGTGCGAATAATTAGATCGAGCATCAGCGTTGGGCCAACACCAACAGGACAGAAGCGGAGGCAAACCTACGTCCTGTAGTCCTCAACTGCTTTCTTCCACATCCCTTCCCCACCTCTTTGCTTCCCATCGATGGGCAAGCATGTTTTGACCATCGAGCGCTTCAATGGGGGTTCATGTACGTGCCCTGGCGTCAGCGCTGAGACAGCATTGCAGGGCTCTGTGCAATGTTACGATGACACATACACTGCCCCAGGCCCAAATAAAAGAAGAGGTAGTGACAAAGAATGAGACGGGGGAGCACGGGCCAGTGAGGTTGTCAAAAGATCGAGCATCAACTTGGAAATGCCTTGAGAATGAGGTCGTCCATGTTTCGCTCCCAAGAATTGGGATCATTGAAGCTGATTTGCTTGGTGCATATGCACTAAAGATGGCATGAATATTCAGAATGAGCACATGCAGCAGTACAGCTTACCTTATCGAGGGTCAAGTGGTGGGGAAGGTGGTGTGAATGTGCCATGTAGGAGACGTTGAAAAACAACACTTACCATATCAGGCAGCTTGAAATTTGAACGTCAACACGCACCATACAAAACTTTTGTCCATCAACGCTCACTTTCGATGGGTCAAGGGAAATTTATTCCTGAGGCTACCCAATGGATTGTCATTCGCCTTGCTTCGACAATGTCTATCAAGGATATGGTGATGTATTCTGATGTCTCCCCCAGCAGCATCCGAAGGATCCTGGCCCACTTCAAAGAGACTGGGGATGTCATCAAGTCGAAGTGTTCCAAAACACAGGTGACCCCAACCCTCTGTGATCTTGACATTCAGGTATGGCTCTATCTCATGTCAAAACTAGTTGTTGATACTTTGTTAGTACATGCATTCTGCACTTGCTTCTACACCCGATATGTATCTTGACGAATTATGCCTGGAGCTCCAGGAAGTCTGTGGAGTTTCAGTGTCATTGTCAACTATCTGGAGAACATTGATAAAGGGTGGATATTCCATGAAAAAGGTATGTAATTGGTGACCACATTTTACTATGTCTGACTGCTTGACAGCTTGGCCAGATTGCACTGGAGCGGAGTGCTGAAGCATGGGCTGACTATGCAATTTGTATTGGTCAGTATGCACCAGACCAACTTGTTCTTGTTGATGAAAGTGCTGTGGACTGTCGAACAACATACTGTGGCTGCGCCTGGGCAATACATAGCAGAAGAGCAACTTGTAAGGCGTTCTTCTGCTGTGGACGACAGTATGTAATATTTACAACCTCAAGAGGTGTGTGGATTGCTGATGTGTTCGCCAGATTTTCTGTTCTTCCCGCACTGTCTTTGACAGAAGGGATTCTCCACTGTGACATTGTTGAAGGGGCATTTGATGCTGATATGTTCTATACGTTCATCGATCGACTTCTTGATCGAATGCAACCACACCCCGCACCAAACTCAGTCATTGTTATGGGTAACTGTTGCATCCACAAGTTGCAAGCCATCCTTGATTTGATTATGTCTCGGTGAGCATCTAATTTTTCAGTTCACCCATTCAAACTTAGGATCTATTATAGAGGGATGTGTTACGAATTTTTACTGCTGTATTCACCAGACTTCAATCCTATCAAACTTGCATTCTCTGCCATGAAGTATCACCTGCGTTGAAATGGTGAATACATCTGCCTAGCGATGACACATCTGACTACCAACAAGATCTACTGCACATTATTGGAGGCCCTTTTTCAAATATCCCTAACAGATGTATTCGGTTGGTTTCGATATTGTGGATATATATGAAAACCTTGTATGCAGACTTTTCCTTGGTGTAGCCTACTGAAATGCCAATGCGAGCGTTGAGTGTGTTGAGCATGTGCATGTTCTGGACCTAGAACAGGCAGGCTCAGCACGTTGTTTTCCTCTTTGTTTGCCGCCTACTTCTCAGATCTCTCACCACTGCTGAACTTGTAAGTGTGTATGTTACGAATCTATTTGCCACAGTGCTCGACAACAAGTCCTTATGACAAGCACTTGCTACCATGCATGAGGACTTCATGCATACAAGTTCGACACCGCATCAACAGCTTCATGACACATACCACAGAGCTGTTTGGTTATACAGAGTCAACAGCAACATCAAGCAAGACACGGACGATACTATCAGCAGCCTACAAGCCAAGGCTCGCGTCGTGGGTCCTGCATGCTGTCAACTTGCTAGGCCAATGGTACAACCCACGTGGCCTCTCCCTGATCAATGATGCGCCCACTAACAGTACTCACCACTCACATGCACGCACACACACGCATCACAGTTCGTGTGAACGTGCTCTTGACGTTCAACTTTGCCGCGACACAACACACGTATACCCCTGAGCACCTGCAAGGGCATCCACACATTGCTCAGATCCTGGAAGCCGGCCACAAAGGCAGGCCATGTTCTGGTGCAGCTTGTCAGCAGTACATCATTCGTTCTTTGTCCCCATATCTTGCTGGCTGGCATCCACTGATGCGTCCTCATTGCCTCACTTCACCTCAACTTGCCAAGGCTCCTTGTGTACATGCTCCGTACTGAAGACACTCGGATCGCCCACCTTTCGCCTCAAGAACAACAACAAGCACATCGCCTTACCAGTTGAGCCCCATGCTGCGAACACACCCTTTTATTACACTCACTCCTTATCTGTACGTCTCTGCCCCGCTCCTTTGTCATATAATCTCCACTCTCTCCTTTCCCTTTTGTCTAGCCATCACACCATAAAGGTGTACAGCCAGCCCCCACCGCCACCACCAAGACCAGATGGCACCCCCTGGCAACACCCTCGCCCCTACCCGCCAGACACATCACAGCCCTCAGCCTCACACATGTCCCCTATGATTGTGAACGCAACAAGTCTCTGGGATTTGACGCCAATGTCAAGTTCGAGGCCATGGAGGTGCCACGGTACAATTGTCGTGCACATGTCTGTGCTAAAGATCGCCTCACCATTGTCATTCTGGGTGGTAAATCTGAGGCCTATGTTGCTATGGCATTCGAACGATTGTGCAGTCTTGCTGATGACAGCGATGGTGTCCCCAGTGCTGTCCATCGCAGAATATTGTCATCATCATCATCATCGTTGTTCACCCCGTCGCCCCCTACTGGGCGGTTCTCGCTGACATCAGAGGCTTCTGAGATAATTTCTGGGGAGATGGGGAAGGGGAAGATGGGACTCAAACTCAAGATCCCCATACCCAACCCGCTCTTCATGCTCTCCCTGCGACTGGCTGGCTCATGTCGCATCTCAGACGAGGAGACGATGGTAGAATACAGACCCTCCAGCTCCCACGTCCTTTACGCCCCCCATCGTCCCTCTTGCTCACTTCCAATTCATATATACATCCCCTCTCATTCCTTTCCCCTCCATTGAGTTCGGGTCCTTCAACAAAATTTGCAAGACAGCCGCACTTGTTATCTGCCCTTGGGTGGGTTCTGATCAGGGCATCAAGCCGTTGTGCTATAGTAGGAATGTGGATATCACTGGCTCTTTCAACCTTGTGAGTTATCATCCCACATTTTGCGAGTGCAAGTGGCACTAGCCTCACACCAACACACAACCGTAAAATCTACTTTGTTCTTGACCAGCTTTTCTCCTCTCTATCTCTAGCAACATGCTTTGTCCACATCGTCGCAATTTTGATGACGGGTATAATGATTTATCATATTTGAAGTAAATACACCACTGTGGATGAGTACAACTTCTGACATGCCGGCAGACAGTTGGTATCAATTAGTGTTGACCATGTGCTAGGACGCAAGGAAATTGTCATGTTCTTCTATCTTGTTTCAATCATCAAATTGCCCACCTTCTTCCTTGATTCTAACATTTTTTTTTTTTTTTTTTTTTTCATTCATGTTTATTGTCTTTAACGCTAGCTATCAGGACACATATACGCTACGAAACTAAATACTCAGTGCGAAATCCTAACTACTACTGTAATGTCCTAACTCAGTCGCGCTAACCTCAACGCGCGTGCACTGTATTGATCCGGCCTACTGGAGCGGCCACATGCACCTGCCGCTTGCACCCGATTATTGCACGTGAGTGCTGACGACAGGTGGCGGTGTGCAGACCCAGGTAGAGAAAGGGGAGGGGAAGTAAGCAGCCCGTGGGGCGTACGTGGGAGGGGAGGGTGGGGAGGGGGGAAAATGCTGAAGCACCTGATTAGGGGTTGGTGGACGATTGGGGTATGTGGGTCAGGGGTTACGAAAGGAGGGGTGTAGAGAGGAGGGCGACCAGCCGGGCTATATTGCATCCGGCCAACTCACGCAATAGGGTCTTGACCTGGCCTAGGGAGGAGGCGCCGCCGGAGCGGCCGAGGGAGCCGGGCCGGCGTGCGAAATACGCTTGCGCCGGGCAGCGGCCTGCTTCCGAGACCTAGCAGTGGGGGGAGAGGAGGTAGGGGCCCATTTCGATGAAGTCACCAAAACGGCAGCGCGGTCTGAGAGCGCTGACGTGTCGCCGTCCCAAAGGAGGGCAGTGGACTGTAACGCAGCAAGCTGCGTGACGGAGACTGGGGGTGGGGCAGAGGGTCGGCTCGATCCAGCAACGCTTTCGTGCGTGGACCGGGCATTCCGTGCCTTCTTCGCAAACTCCGCCGCCTCACGTTTGGCAGGGGAAGGGGGGGGATAACGCCAGCGCGAAACGCGGCATTGAGATCCGAACGCATACACATGGCGTGCACGGATAAGGGCAGGGCCGAGCGAGCCATCCGGGTCTTCGAAAGAGAAGACTAGGCTAGACTGGGACCCAGGTTGATAAAGGGAAGGCCAGCGCACCCAAGAAGGCAGCTGGCAAACCGTGAGATGGCGCAGGGAAGGGTTGTTGGTGACTAGTTCCTGCCAACACGAGGCAGGGGAATGGGCAGTGGGGCATCCTTTGGAGATGCCAGTAGGCACCGAATTAATCAGCACCTTACCCCACTTGACATTGAGACAGGAGGAAATCGCTGGGTCCTCTGGTAGGGCCCGGGATACGGCAGTCGTGAGGAGGTGGGAGGTGGCGAAAAGGGCGTCGCGCGAGACACCAGGACCAGCGAACATGACCAAGTTCCCCTTGGGCGTCCACTTAGCAGCGGACACCCGAACATTGGCGTGGGCGGGATCGGCGGAGAGCGCGGTGTTGCAAGCGAGGACCAGAACCGGGGGCGCAAGAGCTGCCTTGGCGCAGAGGGTCGACGAGAGCGTGTGATGGGTGAGGCTCAGCACGAGGCTGGGCTGAGCAGGGGGAGGGGCATTGTGGCTTCGGCGCTGAGCTAAGTCAGCCTTAGGGCCAAGGGGGGGTTTAGGGGGGCCGGGCTTGGAGGCCGCTTTCACGGCAGCCTCGGCGAAGGATGCCTTCTTACCATTCCTCGTCTGGGCGACGCTAGGTTGAGCCCGGTCCCGAGCGTGGTCGCTTACAGGGACACAAGACGGGGGAACAGCAGGGGGGGCAGGGAGTGAGGAGGGGAGGACAGGGGTCGGCGCCAGAACCGCGGGAACCTCAGAAGGCTCAAGGGCACGCATCTTGCCCTTTTCCAAGGGGTGAGGCGTCGGAGTGCGTAAATGCGAGGAAGACGTGTCAGCCATGAGGGTATCGTCGTCGCCGCTAGGAGGGGGGAGAGCTAAGGGGGAGGCAGAGAGGCTGGGGGTAGGAGGGATGTCCACTGGAAATGGGGCAGGGCTAATCGCAGTAGGAGGGGTGGGGCCAATGAAACTAAGGAAACCGTTGATGGCAGTGTCAAGGCCAAGGGATCGAACGGTTGCGACATCAGGAGCCGATGCCGCCCAGAGGGCCATAGAGGACGCCAAGAGCATCTTGAAAGCGGTGGGGAAGGGTAACTCGGAGATGCTGGCAAGCAAGAGAGAGACATCGCTGTTGTCGATGCCCTCCGCCGAGATGTTGAGAGGAATAGGAGCAGGAGATGGGAAAGGAGGAATCAATGGGTCGGTAAAGGGGTAGCCAGGACCGCCACCCTCTTGAAAGGGCTCCCAAGTGACCTTGCCGCGACGGTAACCACCAGCGACCATGATGGAAGGTAGCAAATCACGGGGACCGGTCCCCAGCTGGAGGCCTGAGGAGTCGATAAACCAACCGTGAGGAGCTGGCTGTTGAGGGCCAGGGGGGGGTGAGTGCGAAGGATATTCTGAATGGTCAAAAAAATCCATGGTGGTGGTAGAGGAAAGAGAAGGATGGTGTGATTCTAACATTATCCCAACTGCCAACGCTAGCTATCCGGTGAGTACAGGCATGGTTTATTCTTGGGCCACTCTCAGATCAATTTTCAGATGGTTGCTGTAGTGGTTTGTGGCATCATGTACAGGTTTGGTTGTGGCTGCCTATTGTTGTCTCCTCATCAATGGCTTCGTTGGCTTCCAGTTCGCTAAGGATGGTACACCATTATCATTATGGGTGCGGCCGCTTTTTTCCTTATCGCTACCAATCCCAGGAACACAAACCCATTTCTCTGAATCATCAGGATATCCTTCCCCCACAGGGACAAAACAAAGCCCTTCCTTCTTCCTACCTAACCAATGGACCAGGCACAAATGCCATCTACGCTTTGACCTCGCGCCTGCAGTCATGCCCTCAATACAACACTATTTCCCCCTCAGATCTGAATACCGAACATTCCTTGATCATATCACTGTGCAGGATTGTCGCCAGCTATGATATTTCCATTCTTTTTCTTTATCTTTTACTCACCCTAATTCATAGCATACTTGTCTATATTGCAACGATCCTACTGTATAAATATGCGTCGTCTGGCCTTGCTGAGGGGCATCATAAAGAGGCAACCGTGGCCCCCTTTCTCTCTCTCTCTCATGTGCGATTTCTTTCTTTGTCTGATTCATCCCTAAATGATACCATCTGCTATTGACTGATAACACCACTTGCAAACCCATACATTCACTCTTGCCAATAAAACTAACTCTTCTCAGGTTGTTTTGCGACTGGACATACCCATCAGCAGTTGCACGACGACTACCAACCATCAATCCCCCCCCCATCTCGCTCCACCATGTATCCTCGCTTCGGGGCACAATGCTGGTTCTATTTCCCGAACCCTTCCTATCGAACTCATGGGCGTGGACTCAACGTCAATCTCCTAAGAATTCAGCAAGTACTACTAGGCTGAGTGCCTGATAGAACATTGGGGTATGTGCTAGATACAATCTATAGGCGTGTGCGAGGGCTCAGAAGTGTCAGCATAGGTGGAGAATGAAGGGGAAGAAGTCAAGTAATGTAGATAGCTATGACATCAAAATTGCATGATAGCACTATGATGAGAATGAACAGCAGAAGAGTTGGACATATGAAGTAAGATCAGCAACAAACGATGACTTGAATGGACAAAACATTAGTTCTGGGGCTGTGTAAGATTCTGGCCATGACTACTGATGACGCCAAGTGGCATTTGGAATGCCCCTGTACGGATTGCTGCCGTGTCCTCCTCCGCATACCCAAGAATCAAGTCTGCAGTCCCTTTCCCAATTCCAAGCCATTCCGAGAGCTTTTCGACAGTGATGTGGTCTCCTGTGAGTTGGTGCAAGCATCGAAACCCTTCCTTGTCAAATTTTGTCCCAAGACCACTAAAATTTTCACTGGAATGCTGAGGGTGATTGTCACAAAAAGCAAGCCAATCAACAATCATAGGATAGTCAAGAGCCTGAGGCGGCATTGGTGGAGCTGGTGTCATCAGAGGAATCATATACTGTTGAGGGTGGAGTGGAGGGAATTGGGAATTATAAACGGGGCCCTGTCCATACCAGAGAAACGGGTGAGGAGGCATATGGGGATATGGGAAATACGGGTTTGCTGGGGCCCCTGGCATCAGTCCAGTCTGGGGAGGGGGAACAGCGGCCATACTAGTAGGAGGACCAGATACCTGGGCTTGAGGCCTGGTTCCTTGGGGACCATTCTGCATGATGTTGATTTGGGAAGGCTTTTCCTCAACTGAGAAATTCACATTATCCTGGGCCTACAAAGGAGAATTAGAATAACATTATAAGATCAAAATAGTACATACACATAAGAGGGACCAAAGGTTGAGGTTTTGCTCTATAATTGGATAACAAATCTGGTTGGTGGGGTCTTTCCAGCACAAGAGGACCTTGTCAGGTTGGCTATGGACTGGGCACCGGAAATTCTTGGTAATCTTGGCATGAATCTCAATGCACATCTCATGGAATGTATCGGCATCATTTCAGCCCCTTTCCTTCTCAGCAGAAAGCTTGTTTCGCTGACCATCAGACTTCTAGTTGGTTCAATGAGAAATGGGGATCGGAAATGAGTTGACTGTAACAAACCTTATCCAGGACTGCCGCTACTTTGTCTTTATTGAAAATGTGAACTGTTAGTGGCTTCAATTTCCGAATTGAACGCCGTCCATTTGAAAGAAGGGGGGGGACAATCAGTGGCTGAATCAATGCAAGCATCATCTTCAGGTCATTTTCATGTTGAAGGTCCAGCGGTAGGGCTTTTGGCTGAGTACTGAGATGATACTGGGCCTGAAGAGATGAAGGATAGATGTCGAGAAGTCTGGCAAGATGTTCTTGTAAGGTGATCCATGACACATTGGATTGAATCATTTTGATGGTGCAGCTTCCTTTCTGTTGGTTTGCTATCTCTAGCATGATGCTGAAAGGCTCTATACCAAGGGATCCATAAGTGATAATAACAAATAAGTGTTGGGGGTCCATACCATCATCGTCATCTGAGTCACTAGCATCAATAACTTTTGCTGTGACTTTTTTCTTTGCCACTGGCTGCTGAATTGGTGCAATGGTGGGCCCCTCCTCTGAGTCACTACTTGAAGCCTGGTGGCTGCCAGTGCTGCCAGACTCAGGTTCTGATTCTATGATGGCAGGCTCATCACTTGGCTCGCCAATGTCAGTTTGCTTGACTCAATCAAGTAATTCCTTTATAACTTTGGAGTCCTTCCGACGGGGACGGCCACTATGGGCATCTAACTCTGTATTTGAGAATAAGAATGGTGAGCTAAACTGACACCACACACCACAATCTTGAGTGACAGCCACAACTGGAGAAGACTTGGCCACTACTTCCTCATCTGACTCAATTGCCGTCTCTGACACAGCATCTGCAGTTACAGCATGAGGTATCATGCTGGCCCTGTCATCTGTGGTCACAGCAGTAGCTTTTTTGTCTTTTTTGTTAGTCTTGGAAAGTGCATGTCAATTGTTGACAGCCTTATTTCCCATGGGTGTAGCAAAGTGTGTGTAACTGAGCGGTGAGTACTCTGGTGAGTTCTTACCTGGGCCCTTGCCCACCAGTGGAGTTCGGAGATCCAACCTACTAATGACAACAATTCAGCATGTACTGTAAAGCATACACAAGCCTGAGGTTGCGCCCTTCGTTCCCTCGTTGCCATCCTGCCTCCTGTTGCCCTGTTTTCTTGACCCTTGTCAGACTGTCTTCACGCTCCATGTTTCCCTGTCTTCCTGCTCCTTGTCGCCCCATCTCCATGCCCCGTGTCGCCCCATCTTTGCGACCCATGTTGCCCCATCTTCGTGATCCTTGTCGCCCATCTGTTGCATGCACTCATTCATGTCATCTTTAGTGCATACGCACCAAGCAAATCGGCTTCAATGATCCCAATTCTTGGGAGCGAAACATGGACGACCTCATTCTCAAGGCATTTCCAAGTTGATGCTCGATCTTTTGACAACCTCACTGGCCTGCACTCCCCTGTCTCATTCTTTGTCACTACCTCTTCTTTTATTTGGGCCTGGGGCAGCGCACGTGTCATTGTAACATCGCACAGAGCCCTGCGATGCCATCTTAGTGCTAACGCCAGGGCACGCACATGAATCCCTGTTGAAGCACTCAATGGTCAAAACACACTTGCCCATCGATGGGAAGCAAAGAGGTGGGGAAAGGACATGGAAGAAAGCAGTTGAGGACCACAGGACGTAGGTTTGCCTCTGCTTCTGTCCTGTTGGTGTCGGCCCAATGCTGATGCTCAATCTCATTATTCGCACCCAACACTCCTGTGTTGCTCAAAACATACTTGAGAAATACAGCATCATCGTCCGTTTCTGGACCAACGGGATTATTGTCTCCTCGAGAATCCGCAGCATCCCTCTCCTGTGTCCATGATCACCTTGTGGTTCCCCAGGAGTTCATTTACTACGCTTATGCGTTCTACACTGCCCTCCTTGAATAGGATATCGCATTGTCATCGCTGCCATGATACCCGCCCACACCCATACCCCATCTTCCTTGGCCACAGCTGCCGTGACCAAAGGGCTTCCCTCATTGCCCATCAGGTCCACCATCCCTCTCTCCCATATTGTAAGCACTACCAGGGGTGAAAAGCACCCTGCGCATCCAGACTGCCCCACTCCAAGCGCAAGTATCATCGCTGCAAGACTGATGGAACCTAAACCCAAGAAGGACTGCTTGCAGAGGATCACACAAGACTGGTATGCTCAGGCTGTCGCATGACCTTTGCTTTGCTGCCTGGCATTCCTTCAATTTATGTTTATGAAACCGCCAAGGTATGTTCCACAGAATTGAAACCCGCAAAGAGCATCTCATCTGATGATTTTATCACAGCAAAAGCAAGCCTGAAAGTCGAATACGTGTTGGACTATATTATGGCACCGGTTTGCAAGAGATCGCCATTTGCAGCTGCAGAGATATGACCCACAGAGGTGTTGACTGAATATCACAAAACTGATTGAAGTAAGATCTATCGCACCATCCTTGCCTGGTCCTTCGCCCATTGGCCTGCCGGAGACACTGCCAATGATGATGGCATCTGTCACAGAGTCAACGCCAAGCACCGTCACGCCTTGAGTGCCTTCTAGTCCCTCTATCCAAGAGTCTCTATGGGCACCTGAAACTGATGACACCTACGAATCGTCCATTCTGTGGGCTTTGCCCTCAGTGCAACCTGTAGCCTTCCCAAGGGTCCAGATATCTCCTTCAATACATCCTTCTTGCACCCCACTGCTTCCGTGTATGCCTCCCAAGAACAAAGCTGACTTAGTACAATTGTCAAAAGCCTTTCAAGCAGGCCTCCATCAGTTACTATTTGTTGTCCTCGCCACCTTCTCTGATGCCAATGGCATCTGTATCAGTCTCGGTCTCTGCGTCTACCACACCCTTGTCCCCATCTCTTCCTTCTACTGCTCCCTCACCACGGTAGTAACCCCTGTACTATCTCCTGAAAGGTCACCCATCACCTTGACTAGGACACCCTCCACAGTTTCGGTGGTATCCTCTATATTGATGAGACCGGACATGCCTCTCTTGCCAACACCACCAGTGCCAACTATGTCACCACCAACGCTGCCATCGCCAACGCCAACACCATTATCCTTGCTGACGCTGCCCTTGCCGCCGCCCTCAACCCCTGTTGCCCATGCCTCCAGTTCACGAACTTCCGCCGCCTCCAGATTTACAATTTACCATCAGGCAGGTGAGGACCTCCATCAATCGTTGTTGTACTGCCTAACCTATCCAAAGACACAGAAGTCAAAACAAATAGTCGCCGAGCACAAGAAGCCAGCATCCCAAGCATAGGTAATGGCGGTACGAACCTGATAATGAAGCCGCAAGCACAGGCCCCACAGAATAGTCCCAGAAACCTCAAAAACAACACCGCAAGCAAGACAGCGCACGACAAACTGCAACGACATTGGCAACAGTGACCACAGCAGCGACTGTAACAAATACCCATGCAACCTCAAACTTGGCATCAGCGACGATGGCAAGCCCGTGTACAATCTGGGTGGGAATACCTTCAATACTGGGGATGGCTTGATACACGATGTCGCTGCCAATACCACCGCCACCACCAGCAAGGTGTCCTGCACCGCCAACACCCACCACACCTTCAACTGTGATCACGACAAGACAGTCCTCACTGCCTCCGACGTCATCCCCCACTCCAAAGCCTTCGACTCAGACAACGACGACTCCTCCACCCAGCATCGCCGCCCTCGCCACGACTGCCGCCTTCCCGCATGATTACGCACCGGCAAGTACGTACCCACCATCGCATCCCGCACTCCTGCTCGCTCTTGACTCTTCGCCTCTGAACTCATGCACGCCAACTCAGCACCACCCAGCAACGACAACGACATCTCATTGATCTTAGGGGCAAGGGAACAGCCACAAGTGACCGCAAGCCCTAACGCACCCGCAGAGCGACACAATGCCGAAGCTGCTGAAGGGTCCCACTGTTACCTGCAATGACAATGATGGGAGAGGAAAGGAATAAAGATGCCGGTGCTGACGTACGTTCTCCCTTTTATACTGACTTTGACAAACTTGCACATGCAGGCAACAACAACAACAACAGCAACAGGTTCCGGAACGCCAGAAACAAGCATGGCGCATGCGACCCCCATGCTTTTGGCAGCTGCCACAATACTCCCGACATCAACACCAACATTGACACCAGCCGTAGCCGCAGCAACAAGAACCCCAACAATGACAACGACAATGACAACACCAACCAACGTGACAACAGCAGCAGCATCATCAACTTCAATCTCATCACTGAGTTGACACTGACACCATCACCAACACCAGCAACAACACCAATATCAACGACGACATTCCCCCCTTGCACCCCTCAAGCTGTTGACATCGCTATCAGCAACAGCAAGCTTCCCAAGACTCCCAACGACAATACCAATGCCGACACTGCCGCCAAAAGCAACTACAGCCATGTGTTGACCCAGGAGGGTCCGACAGTAAGTTTTTGGTTCCCCTTTCTTTTTCTCTTGCCCCACACATAGTATACTTGTATTTAACACTTCCTGCCTA
>Ga0307510_10005087_pt1 | contig 15612 bp, 8 predicted proteins | sample 12_EM_MG_FD_207224 | JGI IMG/M metagenome (GOLD analysis project Ga0307510, IMG submission 207224) | Populus trichocarpa ectomycorrhiza microbial communities from riparian zone in the Pacific Northwest, United States - 12_EM | ecosystem: Host-associated > Plants > Roots > Unclassified | place...
TGTTCATTCTCGATGGCCCGACACCATCTCACGGCGTGTTCATCCGTATCGGTGGTGACCCCGGACATATTGGCAACTGGCCCGCTCTGCCTGGCTTTAACCCTCCTGGCGTATGAGCTTTATGCACGCCGAAAAAACCGATAGAAATGCTTCGACTTCCTAGAACATTTACGACAATACCCCCCATCATTTTTATTTACTCATATTTTTTTGGGAAACCCGTCGAGTTGCGAGATGCGGTTCTGGACTGTCGCGTTAAACTTATACTATCTTTGACCAGCCCTTTCTTTATACACGCTCGGCCAGATTATCCCCTGTTATAGTCTACCGCATTACCGGTGGCCTTTTTGTTGGATAATGTTGTAGACACAACTCGGAAGGACTACCAATAGATAATAAACAATCTCACGAATCCATAAATTAAAATGTCACATCGACTGTCAGACACCCCCTCGTCCCGAGGGTGGATTATTTTACGTCGGGGTCAGCACCATCACTTTCAAGTTGTTGATGCTCGAAAGTGTGGAACTTCAGGGATGATAACGTCATAGAAGTGGTGATGATCTAATATTACAGTGTCCCTACATAACGGCTATGACATGATGGGTAGGCAACATGTCGACAAAGATGTAGATCTGTGGCGATCATTCATAAGTTTTTCACTATCCAAGAATTATCGATGTTGAATCTTCTGCATTCAGCCTCCCTGTAACAGTGCTGTTGTAAGGTGGCGAACTGCAAGCCACCTTACTCAGGCCCTCAGAGACACAACACATTGCTTGACGGCACGCGCTGGCGACGTGCTAAGCAATATGCACCATCACACACGACGCACACTGATATCAGGTGCGATCGATCCCGCATCGGTCGCACCATGTGATCTGCGTGCGCAGCACTCGTATCACGAGCAATCAGCACTTCACTGATTGCCCATGATCGAACCGCGGAAGCGCGGATGTCAACGCTGCGACCAATCGGTTGCAAGGAGCGTTCATAAGATAAATGACTGAAGTAGATATATGAGATGTAAATAGGGTAAAATACTACCTGTATAAAAGTCTGCTCCCCCCTTAAGGAGAGGGCAGACAATCGACTAACTTCCTTACATTAAACTTTCACAATACACCGTGACTTTGGGCCGGTTTTGTTGTGTGAAGTTCTTAGGATCAACAGTCTAAGTCTTACAATTAAACAATATCTATTTTTATTTTTATTTTTATTTTTATTTTTTTTGGAATTTGGAGTTTATTGTCCACAGCGTCAGCTACAAGACATCGCGGTGCTATGAGAACACTACTACATGGCCCAGGAGAAGGTAAATAACAGAATGTCCAGATGTTCGTGATGGAGTAAAACGGTAGACGCGAAGTCCAAAAGGCGCAAGGCCTACCAAAGATAAACTAAGGCGGATCAGGGCGGGGAGGCAGAGGACAGAGAAGGGAATTGCTACGTAGTAAAAAGAGGGCAAGGGATGCTGCACCTTTAAAAGTCCAGAAGAGATACTGTACAGTACTGTCCTTGAGAATATGAGACCGAAACTCGGAAACAAGGGGGCAATCGAACAGGATATGTGGGGCGGAGTGTAAGACAGGGGATGGAGGAGGAGAAGAAACATGGCCACGTCGATGTCGGCGATGGCCACGACGGGCCACTCGGCGCTCAATGTTGTTCAGCGGTGGAGGGGAGCGGGATGGGGTTTGTCTGGGGTTGTCACGGAATTCCGACATGAGGGACTCAAAGCCCTCTCCTCGATTGGCAGCGGAAACGATGCGGTGAGGCATGGCATATGGCCGTGCGACACCACCACATCCCCTGGTCCGGTCTCGGTCTCCTTCTGCTCTTGGCAGAGGGTCGCCGTCACGGTCCAGTTCAGTCATCGGGATTGGGGTGCGTGAGTACGTACATGGGCAAGTGGTGACATCCCCTGCAGTGGGGCGCATCTGCTGGGAGTAGGCGCCACAGAAGCAATGTTGGAAGAACAGCTGAAGGGCAGCTGACATAGCGCGTCGTTGCCCAAGGGAGAGGGAGCCTAGGACAAGGTCGGATGGGACCGACGACTCAGGAACCGGGATTATGCTGCCCGTCCATTTGCATCGGGGCGGATCTGCACAGTTCTCTTGCTCGGCTTTCCAAAGACGGAAAGGGAGGGACTTCAGGGTAGGGGTTGGGAGGTCCGCCGGGAGGTGGACGAGTTGTGCTTCAGCTTGCAGTTCAGCAAGGTTGAAGTCTTTTCCTCTCGGGCCTGGCCAATTGGACGCGAAGATGCGGGGGTCTGCCCGGGTCGGCTTTCTATTAAGCTTCACGGGCAGGGGGTGAATGGATATTGTCACCTCTGGGTGGAGGAAGCAGTGCATGTTCAGAGCGCCACAGAATAGTGTGGCCTGTGGCAGGTACTGCTGTTTAGTAAGGGAGAAGAGGGGTCGGAGGAGATTGCGATTGGGCAAGAAAATGATTGTGTGTTGGCCTGGGTGGGGGCCGAGGGACAGGACACCAGCAATGGCAGCATTGGTGGCTGCTTGGGTGCGGTCGTGGCTGGAATGGAAACCCCGCTCGATGCAACGCCCGTCAGAGAAGGTGAGGAAAGCAGCGACGAAGTGGTCTGGGTGTGGGACTGGGTAGACATGGACCGACGTGTGCGACAAAGGAGGATTGTTGGCAATGTTGTTGATTGCCTGGGTGCAAGTATCGGTGCAAGGGGAAGACAAATTGTTGAAGACACGTTCGTGCGTCCATGTGAGCCCAGTAGGGATGCAGAAGGTGGGGAAAGACATGGGGAGGAGGGAGGTGAGTGAGGTGGGGATAGGTGTATGCGAAACAAAGAGTGCGGCAGGATCGTGTGCTGTAATTGTGCGTAGGTAGGCAGTGGGAGGAAGGCGGGACAGTCGCGCAGTGAACGCTTCACGGTATTTGGCAATGGTGAAACGAATGGGTGGAATGGCAAGCATGTGATGTAAAGGTTCAATGGGGTTCGTGCGGAAGGTGCCGCTAATTTTCTGGACGGCTTGATTCTGGGCCACTTGGAGAATATGAATAAGTGACTTGGGAGCTTTGTGAGACCATACTGGGAGGCCGTAAAGCAAAACGGGGAGGGTTATGGCGTGGAAGACTGTCTGCCAGTTGTGAAAGTCAAGACCGCGAACAGAGTTGCCTAGCAGGTGGAGGGCTTGGAGGGATGAACGAGCGCGTGTCGCCATAATTTTGGCATGTGTCTCCCAACATAAATTCTTGTCAATGTAAATCCCGAGATAGCGTACTGTGGTCGATCGTTGAACCGTCAGGGTCCCACCGCCGGGAACCTGGAGGTCGATCGATGGACGGAGTGCCCCTACTTGTGCAGGATTGGCTCGCCGCCTTTGGAAGGCAATGAATTCGGTCTTCTCTGGGTCTACGCGAAGGCCATTCCTCATGAGCCAATCAGTGACCATGTGGAAGCCGTCCTGGCATTTCTGAAGAACCGCTTGGTGGGAGGCGCCAGTGGCAACAATGGCACCATCATTGACGTAGGTCGAGAGCGATTGGAATCGCCATGCTTCCGTCAGGCGGAGGAGAGGCAAGATATAAATCACCGACAGGATGGGGGACATGGGAGAGCCCTGGGGGGTGCCGTGGTTCAAGACTACCTCTGGGAGTGGCTCACCATTGAAAGTAAGGGTGATTCGTCTGTCTGTGAGGAACGATCGAACCCAGTCGCACAGGCAAGCGGAGAAGCCCAGGAGGGAGAAGACATGGACAAGGCGGTCGACATGCAGGTTATCAAAGAAACCCTGTATGTCGAACAAGAGAAGCCCAGCGACGCGGCCAGACTTTACACATGTCTGGATGGTGTGTGTTGCGGACAAGACGGCATCAGACGCAGTATGATAATCACGAGAACCGAACTGTTTGACCGGGAGGAGGTGAAACCTAGCGGCATCGAGAAGGATGCGTTTGGCAATGATCTTCTCCAGGAGCTTTCCACAGCACTCCAAGAGAGAGATGGGCCAGTATGCCTTCGCAACCCGGTAATCTATTTTACCAGGTTTCGGGATAGGAACAACGGTCGCAGAACGCCAAGGGTGGTGGCCCAGGCTTATAGCTGCATTAAACAGGGTCGTCAGCCAGTTGGGGGCTGCCACATGGCACCACTTGAGGAGTTTGTAAGTGATGCCGGTGGGGCCCGGAGCGGACTTGTTCGACGTGGTAGCGAGGTTGTGCGCAATTTCCTCCTGGGAAATAGCAATGAAATCACAAGTGGGGAAGGGGTGGGGGTCATCAGGAAGGGAGGGAGGGATTGGCTTCGGGACAGTGGGAAAAAACCTATCAGACAGGACCTGTCGAAGGTCCGTGTGGGAGGTGGCGAGTGACCTATCAAGCTTCAGGAGTGGAGGGATTTTGTTTGCACGACGGCCATGGCGCCACACTGTGGCTTTCCATAAGGTGTCAAGGGTTGCTGTGGTGAGGTTGTCGTTCGACCAGCCCCGCTTTGCCTCTGTGATGGTGCAGCGAAGGGCTTTGATCGCGTCTTTGCGAGACTTGCCTCGGATGGAGGTGACAGCAGTGAGGGCGGCCTCACAGTGTATGTTCCACCATCGGAGGCCCCGGAAGTCTGGCGTGTGACGGCGTTTGAACAGCTTCCCCGAAACGGCATAGATGTCTGTATCGAGGGCATCCGCGGCGCGGGAGAGGGAATCAATGTCAGATATAGGAAGCGTAGGTAGTGAGGCAAAGTCTTTGGTCCAAGAGGCGACCAGGGAGTCGTCGATTACGAAACCGGGGAGCAAAGTAGGTACATATGGAAGCGGTTCGAAAGGGGGAGACCAGTTGATAGATAAGGCAGCGTGGTCCGATCCGAGGGAGTCCAGGAAAGAGACAGAGACAGGGGAGAAGCGGCCGCTACATAATGCGGAGTCATTGAGAAGGGCGAGGTCGATGATGGAGTCACGCTGTCTGGCCTCTCCCCGACGCGTCGCCAACCCTGTGGGATTGACAAGCATGAGGTCAGAGTCCTCAAACCAGTCCTCTAAGGGGCTGGCCCAACTCGACACTGTGGTCCCCGGGAAGGACCAAGTGGAGGAATGCGTGTTGAAGTCTCCGACGACGTACGTAGGGAGGATCGAATCCAGAGGGGTGCATAAAATATGCCCGAGATTGGGGCGACGATTCACAACATGGTGGTAAATATTAATAAGGAGGAAAGCCGTACCTGAGATAGTGACTTCGAGAACTTGGGATGACGGAGAAGCCAAGTGGTGGTCTACCAGAGACACCACACGGACGTCACGGGACATGACAAGGGATTGTCGGACGTAAGTCACAACCTTACATACATCACCCTTCTGGTGTTTGGGAGCGAAGGTTTCCCACCCAGGATGGGCAGCAAAACCTCGAACCTCGTCGCCATCAGGGTTGGAGTCAGAACGGGAGGGGATGAGACGACCAAACCATGGCTCCTGGATCATCACAATGTCCACATGGGTTGCCTGCAAGAAGGCTATCGAAAGGGGATTCCGTCTCCGCATGTTCACCGACACGATCGAAATGGGTGTATCAATCATAGTGACGATGCTGGGGTGACGATCAGGGGCGCGGGAGACTCTCCGTCAGAGAGCATCATGACATCGTGGGAAGGGGAGCTCGGGGCTCGTGCAACGCTGGCGTTGACGCCAGCCTTCTCTTCGTCAGAGGAGTCCCTGGTGCGTACAATCGGGGAGCGGAATTTAGAACGTAGGGGGCAGGACATGGACAAGGCAGAGTGGCCTTTAGCAGGCTTGCGAGCCCGTCGGCAGTTAATGCAGGTAATTGGGCAGGTGCAGTACACCTCGGTGTGCTTGGACACCGCCTGGCACTTCTTATGGTGCTCCTCTTTAGCATGGGCACCCGCACAGATCGGGCAAACGATTGTGTCCTTAGGACGAGGGCAACGTGCCACCTCATGGCCCAGAGCCCAGCAACGCTCGCACTGGGAAATCAGTGGGCGTGCTTCGTACTTACGGGGTCGGGTGGTACGGTTGCCGAAAAGGAATGGGGGGTTTCGCAAGATGTCCTTTAGACGCGAACCATCAGGATCAAGGAAGGCAATGGAAATAGAACTGTGACAAGCGTTGGGATGTCTGGCTGTCAGCCAGTAAGGTTCCCCAAGAAGGATAAGGTCCTTAAGACCTGAATTGCGTGCAAGCTCTGTGCGGAGAGCCGCCGCAGAGGGGAGGGGAGTACCGAGCGACTCGCGCATGGTGGGAACCGAGTTCAAGACAACGCGTGTGTATCCGCGTGAGGGAACAATGGAATAATGCAGGCCAAGGACACGCGCAAACGTGGAACGAAGGCAAAGGACGTCGTCGAGAGACGGGTTCCCGTTAAACGTCAGTACGAAATTGCGTGATGTCTGGCTGGTCCAGCGTCCGCCAATCAACTCGGCCTGCTTGGTGCCTGCGTCCTTAACGTGTTTCTGAATGGCGTGTACGTAAGACGCAGCGTCTCCTCGACGACCCGACGGGGCGGCGAGGTCGCCGGCGCGGGTGTCGTACACTAGGGTGAATTCGGACTTGGATATGGGCTTGGGAGTGACGGGGCCGGAGGTTGGGACTGGGCGGGAAGCCTTGTCGAGGAAAGCGGCAACAGCCCGGTCTTTCGGGACGCGCAGCCCCAACTTCGGAGTGAAGCGAGCGTTATATGCACTGATGACCTGCTCGCGGGTCAGGGAATCGAGTTGAGGCTTCATCAAGAAACCATGTGCAGCTGCAGCAGCGGACGGGGGAAGGGACGGGGCCACGGTGGCGGGGGCAGAGGGGCGGGTCGCAGCGATCGATGCAAAGGTGCGACCGCGTTTGCCACCCATAACCGACCAGCCATTGCCGTCACCGGGGGGTGGAGTGTCAAGATCTAAGGCAGATCCGACTGGGCGTGCATGGGGATGGGGAGGAGGCGGGGACGACTCGGTGAACCCGGAGATCTTAGAGTCATCGGAGGAGATGGAGACAGGCTCCGAGAGGCGAGACGGGCGGGGCAGTGCCATGGGGTCATCGCGTGCAGTTGACAAGTAGGGACCTGTGTATGATGGGCCATCAGGGGAGATGACGGAACCTCAGGATGTGCGGAGATTGCGAGACAGGTCGCTCTCCATCTGGGCTTGGACAAGATTAACGCGAGTGCAAGTGACGAAAGTGTCGGCGACGATTGGAATGGGAGGCATTTGGAGACGGTCGATGAACATCTTAGAGCAGAAGTCATCCCAGTCACCGGCAGCAAGGGAGGCGAGGGTGGCCAGGTGAGCAGGCTCCATTTCGTGTCGGGCTTGGTTGCGTGCAGTCATAATGACCGTCTCAAAGAATGGGTGGGGGTCTTCGTCATCACCGTGGCTCTCGTAACGCACACGAGCGGCTTCCATCTTAGCGTCTTCATCCGCGGCGCGGGAGGGAGCGGACGCTATGTGGTCGTCCACATGTTCCTCACCTCCAGGCGGAACGGCGGACAGGATGTCATAGTCGTAGCCTTTGTTGTAGCCGCCAATCCCGAGGGAGGCGTCATCACTGGCGGCCCATGTCGCGTTCGCGTCCTCAACGGCGTGGAGACGGATACCGATGTCCTTGACAGATGACTGGATGGGGACGAGGGCGGCAGTGATCGTCGAGCCAAGAAGGCGCACCAGGCGTTCTTCCATTGTCTCAACAGTAGCCTGTGGTGGAGTGGGTGACGGGGTCGCCGACTGGTAGCGCTCTACCAGGGGGGCTCGCAGGGAGGAGTCAGGCATTGCCGATGTGACATCGGGACCGGAAACCGGTCGCACCGAGCTAGGGCGGGCGTCTCCAACAGGAGCGGCCGGTGCCATCACGACATCCACAGTAGCGTTTGTGGACACGGTCTCAACGATATGTGTGGGAAGAACAGATGTGGGAACCTCTTGGGCGACGCTAGGTCCAGCCCGGCCCCGAGCGTGGTCGCTTACGGGGGCGCAAAGAGGGGCAGGGGAAGCCTGACTCACCTGAAAGTCCGCCTTCGTCGGCGTCTTGTCCAACTTCTGGCTAGGGGAGGGAGACGGGGAGTGCGCGCGGGAGACGCTGCGACTGGCTCGGATGGGGTCCGCGCGGCGGCCCTGACGACGGGAGCGGCTCTCGGTCTTGGAGTGCACAAGGGTCTTGGCCACGGCAAGGCGGGCGTTCTCCTTGTGTTCCTCCAGTTCAATGGCGATGCCATGTTTGAAGGCATCAAGCTCCAGAAGTTTCTCTGCTTTCGCGGAGGCTTCCTTCGCCTGCCATTCAGGAAGAAGCGTGGTGGATTTCCACGTCTCAAGGTCACAAGCAGCCTCCTCAAGGGCGCTGGACTGGAGACGGGTCAGTTCCGCATGGTAGAGGCGTTTCGCCTCCGCGCGAGCATCGCGGCGGGCCGCGTCGACCTTGGCTTGGCGCTCAGCGTCAAGGCGGTCGGATAGGTGTGTGGGGAGTGTGAAGGAGGCCTCGGTAACGAGGGACTCAGTGAAATGGTGTTTCATCGCCTCGAGGAGACGGTGGGACCATTCGAGAAGGCGAGGGTCGGAGATGACCTCGGAAATGTCAGGGGAGTGATCGGACATGAGGCGGTTGATAGCGGCGTCTTGGGCGGAGATGCGTTCGCCTGAGACCCATGCGTCCACGAGGGGACGGGCAGCATCAACAGCCTCGTTGACAATGCGTGTGCGAGCGGCAGTAATGTCGCCGTCGCATTCAGAGAGGTGGGCGTCCCAGTCGTCCTTGGAGACTGGGAGCTGGAAAGTCGTGACGCACCCCATGCAAGTGATCCAGTCTTCGGGATCGTCTTGGGTGTCGGCAAAGAAAGTGTCAAGGGACTCCAAGGCCCTCTTGAGCGACGTGAGGTGGAGGGTTTCAGAGGGGCTGAGGTTGGAGAAAAACAATATCTATTCCACACGCCTACAGCATGTTACATCTTTTTAAACCTTTCAACCACAGCTTAAAACAGTGAAAGCGACGTAAAAACCCGCAATCGCTAGACCACGCAGCGCTAGTGTTAACACACAAGCCCGTGATAAAACACACCATGTCTTCGAGAGACGGACCTCCTGCGAGGAATACTCGCCTCGCTTCCTGCACTGCACGCAATGAACAAACGCGCGCAATACAGGATGCCCCTTCACGCGAAGGATCTCAGAGACCTGAACGGAGCGACGCAACCGTGCGCTCAGATAACACAGCCCCCCAGGAGGGAAGCGAACTAACCTCACTTGACAGCGATAACAGACAGTCCGAAGAGGATGACACAGCGAGTGAACGCGACACTATCCGCGAAGAGATCCCAGAGCACGAGCAAAACTTCACGACTGCTCCTGGGAGCCTCGGACCATCAGCGAACCCAGTGGGGCCAAGAAGCCCCCCGTTGGAGTATAGAGGTGGGAGGCATTCTCTAAGCACTCCATCCCAAGGCGAGGATAACACCTCGCAGTCGAGTAGGAGGGAAGCGTGCCCTCGAGTGACCTCTCCCCGTGGGGTATGGGAGCAAATAGAAGAAGCACTGGACAGGTGCTCGACTGTCACAGAAGATATCAACGCGGAAGCCATTCAGCAGAGACAAGAGATGAAAGAACTACAGAAAAGAGTCATCAACTCGTACCACCGCACCACCGACGCCCAGGACGCCATTAGAGACATCCGACAGATGTTCGAGCAGGCCTGTGCAGAGTATGAAGGCCAGCATGTGCCGCACTCGTCCCCACGCGCACTAGCCACCCAGGCGTTGTATGCCGAACGAGGCTCCAACGAAGGAACGATAGAATACGAGCGTCGCAGAAGCGCTCAGACGCGGTTCGAAACTTCCCGACTTGAAGAGCGACCGAGAACTGAGGGGATAAATGACAACACATCTCCGCCAGAAGCCAGGACTCAGAGAAGCAGGATCAATACTGAGGGCTACAAGAGGCAGATGGCGGAATCTCGAGCTCGTGCAGCTAGACAAAGATCGCACGGACGAACAAGTGGACCCCCCGTCCAAGTCCAAGAGAGAGAAGGCGGGGATCACATTGGCACTGACAGAAATGAAAGAGAACTTCTGCGCGAAGATGAGGAACCGCACAAACTCGATCAGCGCGAGCACACTAATGGCAGAGATGCCAGAAATCTTGACTATGTGGACGCAGCAGCATACACAAGCAACGCACGTAACGTCCTGGACCGAGACTATGCTTGCAGGTCAATGAGCGCACAGCCCCAACAGCTGATGACACCCATAGCATTCCTAGGCCCGAGGCAAGGGCAATCGAGATCAGCGATCGCACCTCCGGTCCCCATTCTGGGACAGATCGATACAGATCATGAGATCCGCATGATCGAGGACCTGAGGCGTCACATCAAAGATTCACTAATGGGGATCCCAGATGATCTACCCGAGCTGAAAGGAGTCCGCGCAAAATTGCCCACTCCCTATGGTGGAGAAGATGACTTTGACAAATTGTCGAATTGGCTCCAAGGCCTGCTGCGATATTTCAAACTCCATAGAATCACCGGACTAGACAAAGACAGAGATCGAGTACTAGTTACAGGAACTAGCCTCACAGGAAAAGCTGAGCGTTGGTTCAGTCACGAAGTCGAATGCCCAAATCGCATCACTAGCAATTGGACCTTTGAATCCGTGATCGTTGAGCTCTACCAAGCGTTCATAACCACAGCAACCGCTCAACAAGCCATGAAACATTATAGTGAAATCAAGTTCTCCAGTAGCAAAGGCATAATGGGCTTTTATCGCGAGCTCTTGATGTGGGCAGGACGACTTGCCCAGTACCCAGACCAGTACTCCTTCAAACGGACGTTGTTTGAAGGCATGCCAGACGGGTATAAATATCATCTTGCACTGTATGATGGCATATCAGCCGAGCGCAGTTCTCTCGATGACATACTAGAAAGAGCTCGACACTACGAACGGACCCTAACCTCCTTGAGAGCAGGACGACGCATTGAGAGACAGCAAGAGCAAAGGGCTCCAATGCACACTGACAGTAGACGCGCCAACTTCCTAGTACCCCAAGAAAGGCAGCATCCGCGCACACTGCCAGCTGCTCTACCAAAGAACAGAGACGGCGCCGACCCCAGAGTGCAAGTACAGCGCCCCACGCCGAAGCCTACTACAGGGGACCGAGGTAAAGCTCCAACCCTGAATCCACCAGCTCCAAGAGGCGATACCTCGAAGCTAACCTGCTACAAGTGTGGCAAGACTGGTCACATTTCATCAGACCCAAAGTGCCCGCAATACAGAAAGCCTGAACAGCGGCAGATCTACGCCGCCCATGTAGTAGATGACAGGTCGGACAGCGGCCAGCCAGACCACCCAGAAGCATCTGAGGACCAGGAAGAACGTCCAGAAACGGACAAAGAGGGAAACCTTGACGAAAACCTGGGCAAGCAGCCAGAACAGGGCGAATATCCTGATGGTTCTCAGTATGACGATGAAGATGCATCCTATGATGAGTACGATGGCTACGCGCCTCCATCAGAAAACGATGACCCAATATACATATGAGCAATGAATGATGAGGCTGAAGTTAGTGCACAAAATAGCTCTAAATCCACACAATTTGACGACATTGATTGGCAATCGCGCCGAGAAGTCCTAAGACGATGCTATCAACGTGCCCCATGGGTACATGGAGATGCATGGGAGTTCACTCCTAGAGATGGAGTGACACACCCACGTGGCTGTGATGTGTGCGCGAAATTCAAAGAGCATCTCATCGTAGCAGAGGCAATAAGTCGCCTTGACGAACCCGATAGCTCCTCTGCATGGAAAGTCCGCGATAAGTACGAGCAAGAACTCATTCGCCTTGGATGGGATCTTGCCCATGAAGGGAGAAGTGACCCCCAGAACGACGCTAATACCATTGAGGTACTGGCACGGCAGAACTACCAGTTAACACTTCGAGTGGAAATCCTGCGCCATGAGAATGCTCGAGCAGTCGCAAAGCATAAAGACCTCTTAGAGGAGCTCGATTGCGAGCGTCTGGATGCTTCCCTTCGCGGAGGCGAAGTCGATCTCTGGCATAGAGAATACGAAGGGGCCCATAGGAGGTGCCTGCAACTAGAAGAAAGACTGATCGCCAATCATATTGACCTCCCTTCCTGGCCCGAAGGTGAAGACGTCCAAATGAGATCAATGACACATAATGAGGGCACCCCAGCCCAGAGCCAGCCAGAGAATCCCGAAGAATTCGAGTTCATTGCAGCTGCATGAGATGAAAAGGTTCCGAATGAACGCGAGTTCCGTGCAGCACAGCGTCATAACTACACAATTGGGGAACGACCCAAAACCTCTGGAAGCGATCGACAATGTATGGCAGCTCTTGTCAAGGTCAATGGCCTTGAGGCATATGCTCTGGTAGACTCAGGAAGTACGACAGTCTCAGTTACGCATGACTTCGCGCGAGTGGCCAAGCTCAATGTTATGGAGTTAGACAACCCAGTACCTCTGCAATTGGGAACAGTAGGCAGCCGCTCCATGATCAATTTCGGGGTGAAGACTTGCCTCGAACTAGGCCCCATGCACGAAGATGATGCTTATCTTGACGTTGTCAACATTGATCGATATGACATGATCATAGGCACACCATTCATGCGCAGGCATGGCCTTGTGCTCGATTTCGAGCAGAATACACTAAGCATTCGGGGTGAGATCATCCCCACATTGATGTCTGGCCAGGAGGACCTCATGCTTGCGAAGAAGCGAGCATGGTGTGCACGCGCACCCGCAAATAATGAGGGGCGACCAGCGCATGCACAGCATTGAAGCACGCTTGGCACAGCGGCCCCCTTGCACACAGATGCAGGCTGCAGCCCGAGCAAAGATAAGCCTCCTCTTGAGGGGGGGGAGGAAAAACGCGTCCAAGCAATGGATGCAAGGGGTCCCAGCGAAGAAACAGAAGGACCTACAGACTTGGAGAGACTGCGCGAACGTCTGTTCACAGAGTTCGCAGATGTATTCGGAGGGGTGCCTCCAGAACTGCCACCGCTGAGGGAGGTCAATCACCGGATCCCTCTCATTGACGAAAAGAAAAGATACCATTACCATTTGCCCCGTTGTCCCGATGCAATGAAGCCCCAACTGCTGGAGAAGTTGAAGCAATACATAGATGCGGGATGGTGGATTCCCAAGGCAGTACCACAGGCAGCACCACTGCTATGCATCCCAAAGAAAACAGGGAAACTGCGCACGGTCGTGGACTGCCGCCAGCGGAATGACAATACAATTAAAGATGTGACCCCGTTCCCAGATCAGGAACAGATCCGAATGGACGTCGCGCGAGCGAAGTATCGCTCGAAGATCGATTTATCCAATGCATATGAACAGGTGCGCATTGAACCTGAAGACGTACACAAGACTGCATTTGCAACAGTATACGGGACACACGAAAGCAATGTAATGCAACAAGGCGATTGCAATGCGCCAGGATCATTCCAACGACTCATGACCGTCATTTTCCGCAATGGAATAGGCATCCAAGTACATATATACCTCGATGATCTATTCATATTCAGTTTTACCCTTGAAGACCACGAACGCGACTTGAGATATGTGCTCCAGAAGCTCCGTAAGACCTGTCTCTTTGTGGAGACAGCAAAATGCGATTTGTATTCCAGTAGGATGGACTGCCTTGGCCACATAATAGACGACAAAGGTCTGCACGCAGACGCAGATAAGATGGCTTGCATCCGTGAATGGCACACGCCTAGGAACCTCAAGGATGTGCAGAGGTTCCTGGGCCTTGTACAGTACTTGGCACATTTCATGCCAGATGTTACAGTGTACACTGGGCCCCTATCTGCTATCTGCAGGAATGGGCAGCCCTTTTACTGGAAGCCATTGCACAAAGCGTGCTTCAATAATATTAAGGCGATTGCATGCAAATCACCCATCCTGAAACCAATCGACCCTCAATCAAATGATCCCATCTGGGTCATTTGTGATGCTTCCATGTCAGGCATCGGGGCAATGTACGGACAGGGGGAAATATGGCAGACTTGCCGCCCTGCTGGATTTATGTCAAAAAAGTTCACAGCGGCGCAGATGAACTATAGAGTGTTCGAGATGGAGACAATTGCCATCCTCGAAGCGCTTCTCAAATGGGAAGACAAGCTCCTTGGCAGACAAATTCTAGTGGTTACTGATCATAAAGCACTTGAATTCTTTAAAACGCAAAGGCGTCTGAACTCCAGACAAGCACGATGGATGGAATACCTCGCACGCTTTGACTATGACATCTCATACATCAAAGGAGAGACAAATCTAGTAGCAGATGCACTCTCCAGATACCATGAGAACGATCTCTGGGACAAGGAAATCGACAAGTCGCAATATGTGAACGCAGACGCTTGACTCGACCCCGAGGGAGAGGACCTTCCCTGGGATCGCTTTGAGGAATCTCGAGCAATGCGTGCCTCAGAGGATATGCCGCGCAACAACTCTCGTCCCCAGAGACAGAGGAAAGCGCCGCGCTGAGCGGACGAGCAAGTATCATATGCAATCAAACGCCCCGTAGCTGAGGCAGTCGAGCCAAGACAACAAGAGGCAGCAGAGCTCGTTGCACACAAAGAGAACTTTCAGGAGTCCCCAGCTCCAGAACAATTGCTGCCAGACGACCAGTCTGATCCGACAGTCAGTGACTCATTGGGACACCTCCCAGACCTCCGCCCGCGAGTGGAGGGTGACCGCACCATCCTCAAGGATATCCAGAGTGGCTACCTGACTGATCCGTTGTGTAATAAGATCCTTGAGAATGTCGACCACCATAAGAACTTCGAAATCATAGACGGCCTCGTGTATACTCGAAATTGAGCAGGCACTTCCGTGTTGTGCATACCATCGGTCGTCCAGAATAAACGAAGACTGACTGAGGTCATTATCTTGCAAGCGCACAAAGTGTTGGGACATTTTGGCCCACAGAAGACCGCGGAATACATTCGGCGCCACTACTGGTGGCCAAGAATCGGTCAGGACGTCAAGCACTACTGCAAGACATGCCCAGTGTGCCAAATGACAAAATCCAGCACTCAGAAAGTGCCAGGGCTATTGCATAGTCTACCGATTCCCGCGCACCCTTGGGGATCAATCGCGATGGACTTCGTGGGTCCCTTTCCGGAATCCAGTGGCCACGATTACCTCTGGGTGGTTATCTGCCGCCTCACATCAATGGTGCACTTGGTGCCCATTCGCACGACCACGACTGCAAGTGAGCTTGCTGAACTATACATTCGAGAGATCGTCCAACTGCATGGACTTGCAGGAAGTATTGTTTCAGACAGGGATTCGAAGTTCACGTCCAGATTTTGGCGTGAAACTCACAAACTCCTTGGGACAAAGCTCCTGATGTCGACATCTTTCCACCCGCAGACGGACGGTGCATCTGAGCACGCAATACGATCAGTCGCGCAGATACTTCGCGTGATGGTCAGACCAGACCAACAAGACTGGGCCGACAAAATCCCAATGGTGGAATTTGCACTGAATTCCGCCATTAGTAGCTCCTCTGGATTTGCCCTGTTCGAACTAAATTACGGGTACATGCCTAGCGTCAACCCAGGGGTAGTACCAGAACCGAGCAGCGTGCCCGGAGTGAAACAATTCGTATTGCGCGCAATGCGCAACCTCGCAGATGCGCACGACGCT
>Ga0307510_10005089_pt1 | contig 15609 bp, 13 predicted proteins | sample 12_EM_MG_FD_207224 | JGI IMG/M metagenome (GOLD analysis project Ga0307510, IMG submission 207224) | Populus trichocarpa ectomycorrhiza microbial communities from riparian zone in the Pacific Northwest, United States - 12_EM | ecosystem: Host-associated > Plants > Roots > Unclassified | place...
TTTCCGTCTGAGGCGATCCGTGGACCAGCTCGGAAGGAAGAGCGATACGACCCTTGGCATCTGGGGCCTCCACTTCAAAATCGGCACTGTCTCCGGCGCGACATCGGATGAGCTCGAGCAACCAGCGTGGCCGACCAACGCCGGGAACCGGCAAGGGGGAGGATGGCAAGACCGATACCCGCCAGCGCGTCACGGAGGCCGTCGGCTGGCCGAAGTCAGATGCCTCTGTCTGCCGGCGCCAGCGACGAACGGCAATGCCGATGGTACCGGAACTCTCGGCAGCAAGCTGCAGCCGGCGCGAGGCGGTCATAGACAATCGCGCCAGCTCGCCGACGACGGCGCCGAGGCCACCGTGTCGCAGGCCCTCTTCCATGCAGGAGAGCAAGGATTTCTCGTCGCCGGCCTCGACATAGATGACCCGGCCCGGCAGTAGACCCACCTGGGCCAGCGCCGGCGCGAACAGGTCCGGCCGCGTCACGCACCAGAGCACCTGGCCCTTCGAGCGGGCAGCGATTGCCGCGGCAAACAGCGCGGCTGCCGCACCGTCGATGGCACCATTGCCACCGCCGGCAACCTCATGCAGGGCCGCGAGCGCCAGCCCTCCCCCCGGCAATCGGCTGTCGATATCCGCTAGCCCGAATGGCAAAACCTCTCGCACACGGCCGCTCGGACCTTCAAGCCGCTGGATGCGGTCTCGAAGCTCGGCGACGACGGAACTGACGGCAGGTTCGGGCATTTTGAACGGTACGTCTCCCCAAGGGGTTTGCAATATTGCTCTTGGCTGATATGTTCTCTATTTGTTCCTTATCGGGTCATGAGTCAATCGGGATAGCAAAAGAGTGGTCGGTGGCATCAATCTGGAACCAAACAAGGTCGGCATGTTCGCGCAGATGTATGGCGAATCCCGAAGGTCGCGACACATCCGTCCCAAAACTGGTATGAATAGGCGCGGATGGAGAGGCAGGAGGATTGGGGGTTTGTGTAATCTCTACAACATAACGACGACACGCGACGCCGTGATGCAGTTCACCAAGGCGTTCAGCGACAAGGCCGGCTGGAATGAGCCCTCCCTTGACGTCTATCCCGGCTACCAGGCGCCGATTGTCCGCGTCGGAGGCGACGGGCAGCGCGAAATCGCCCGCGTCACCTGGGGCATGCCGTCGCCACCGGCCTATGTGAAGAACTACGATCCGGGCGTCACCAATATCCGCAATGTCAGCTCGCCGCACTGGCGCCGCTGGCTCGGGCCGACAAGCCGCTGCGTCGTGCCGTTCACCTCCTTCGCCGAGCCGGATCCCGCCAGCAAGGTTGCCGGCGGCAGGATCCCGAACGCCTGGTTTGCCGGTAATAAGGACCGGCCTTTGATGTTCTTCGCCGGCTTCTGGACGCCTTGGAAGGGTATTCGGAAGGTCAGGGATGGCGAGCGCGAATATGAGCTGTTCGGGTTTCTGACGACATCGCCGAACGAGATCGTCGCTCCTGTTCATTTCAAGGCCATGCCGGCGATCCTGACCACGCCGGAAGAAGTCCACCTGTGGCTCACGGGATCCTGGAACGAGGTCAAGCACCTGCAGCGTCCCCTTCCCGGCAACATGCTTGTTATCGTCGAACCGCCTGCTCCATCTCCGGAAGAAGGGCTGCTGTTGTGACCTATCGTGCGGTTCAGAGGGTGCCCTACAAAACTGCCGCGCAGGATGTCAGGCGGCTGCGGCCGTCGGCAGGGTGAGCAATCGCCATGGACACCTCCGGCACCCCACGCAAGATTCTGCATCTGGATATGGATGCCTTCTACGCCTCCGTCGAGCAACGGGACAATCCCGAGCTTCGAGGGCGACCGCTCGCTGTCGGCCATGGCGAGGCGCGCGGCGTGGTGGCGGCTGCCAGCTACGAGGCGCGGAAATTCGGGGTGCATTCGGCCATGCCGTCCGTCACCGCCAAGCGAAAATGTCCTGAGCTGATTTTCGTCAAGCCGCGCTTTGATGCCTATCGCGCAGTATCGCAGCAGATCCATGCGATCTTCGCTGAATACACGCCGCTGATTGAACCGCTATCCCTGGACGAGGCCTATCTCGACGTCACCGAAAACCTGAAAGGCATGGAGATCGCGACCGAGGTCGCCGAGCAGATCCGCGCCAGGATCAAGGCCGAGACCGGACTGACGGCGTCGGCCGGCGTTTCCTACAACAAGTTCCTCGCCAAAATGGCCTCTGACCAGCGCAAGCCGGACGGTCTCTTCGTCATCACCCCGAAGAACGGACCGGCCTTCGTCGAGGCACTGCCCGTCAAGAAATTCCATGGCGTCGGACCGGCGACAGCGGAGAAGATGCTAAGATTGGGGATCGAGACCGGTGCCGATCTCAAGGCCCGCGACCTTGCCTTCCTGCAGCAGCATTTTGGCAAATCCGGACCCTATTTCTACTGGATCGCCCGCGGTGTCGACGAGCGCGAAGTCGACCTCGACCGCATCCGCAAATCGATCGGCGCCGAGGACACGTTCCGCGAGGACATTCATGATCTCGAGGCCGCTCGCGCCGGCCTGCAGCCGCTGATCGACAAGGTCTGGCGCTATTGCGAGGCTAATAACATTCGCGGCAAGACGGTGACGCTTAAGGTGAAGTGGGACGATTTTACCCAGATCACACGGAGCAAGACCGTCGTTGCGCCGGTCGCCAGTGCCATCGAAATCGCGGAGATCGTAGACTTGTTGGTGTCGCCGATCTTTCCCGCCCCTAGGGGAATTCGGTTACTTGGCGTAACGCTTTCGTCTCTCGATACGGCCGACGAAGGAAGCGAACCCCAGCTCGCCCTTGCCCTTTGAGCAATCTAGCTGAGTTCAAACGAAGGGCCTGCCGAGGGATGAGGTGCGACAGGCTATTCTAACAGCTCCGATCAACGGCTTGGAGAGGAAGCATCGCGCGATGACCCCGATCGCCTTAGCAAAGGTATCGTTTATCACGTTTATAGGTATTGGAACCTCATGCGGATTCACATTCGGGCGAGCCAGATCGTCCCAGCCCACCTGAAAGCGCTCGCGACAACACCGATACTTTTTCTTAGGGTACACTGCCTGATAGAATTTCTAGTCAGAGAAAGCTTAACCATTGAGTGCATTGAAGAAAATCACTATTTTCTCTAAGTTATAATGTGAATTATATAACTATAAATTTCTGTGTACAAAATATTTCTCAACTATTTTAAGACTCACATTGCAATCGCAAAATAATATGCCATTCTGACGGAATATTGTCTCGGGGGCGAAGACATGTTTCCTTTTCTCAGCATAGCAGCACTACTTTTTCCGAAGCTTGTATCGGCGCTGACGGATACAAATACCGTCAGAAACGCCACTGAAATCAAACAATTTATCAACGACGCGGTTAAGACGATCACAGGTGCGCCTACGCCGCAGGCCGCACAACAGGCGATCGCGGAAGATCCAACGAAGCTGAACGACCTCAAGATAAGATTGGCGGAGATTTCTCTCGAAACCCAGAAGCTCGATGTCGCGGAAGTCGCTCAATTCAATCAAGACGCAAACGAAAGCACCGCAGGCGCGAGGGAGAATCTCATTGCCTTGTTGAACAAACCGGATTCGATTTGGATCAGCATGACACCTGCGATCATCTCGTACATCGTGGTCTTCGGTTTCATACTACTCATCGGCTTACTACTGTTCACGAAAGTCAGTTTGGCGACCGACCCGAACGTCTTTCAGATAATCAACATATGCATCGGTGCCATTGCTGCGGGCTTCGCCACCGTTCTGAATTTCTGGTTGGGGTCCTCACTGGGATCGAGACGGAAGGATAGCACGACCGCGATGTCGTCGACCGTCGAAAAGGTGAAGGACCTTATGTCGCCGAACCAACCATCGGCAAGCATCAGGACGCCCGACATCGATGTCGAAGGTTCTGGGAAAGGCGTTTCCGTCGACGTAAAATCTCCCGCTTCCGACCCGGTCGTTACGTCGCCCAAAGTCGAGGTTCCGCCACTTCCCGCCGCGCTTGCAGGCGTTGGACGGTCGACCGACCCTTCGACGGTCAACGTGCGGATGGACATAACTCAAGGACCGGACAAGGTTCCCGCGAGTGAACGCTATAACAATCCCGGCGCTCAGTATCCGAGCCGTGAGGCCGCTCAATTCGGACAGTTGGGCTACGGCATCATCGGCGGTGACCACAAGATCGCGACGTTTCCATCGCCGGTGAATGGAGCTGCTTCCAATTTCGATCTCCTGTACCGACGCTATACGGGTATGACCATCGGCGCCGCAGGGACGAAATGGACCGGAAGCAATGGGTTCGGCGTCCCAGGTTACGACGCAAACTTGCTGATCAGCAAAGGAATGCTCGAACAACCCGACCAGGCGATCGCATTGTTGAAGGCGATCGCAGGTCGGGAATCTGGCAAGGGCGATGCACTGTCCTCAGAGCAATGGACGCATGCCCATGCCATGTTCCGTGTTGGCAGTGCCGACAGATATCTTTCCCAGTTCCAGGGGCAGTCACTAGCACTGTTAGAGATGATCCGTCCTGACAACCCCCCTGATGAGCAGATCGAAATTCTTATCGCCAACGCGCTTAAGCAACGATCGTGGACCATCGATAGCAACGCCGGCGAAGTGAACATTGTCTACATCGAGGGAATAAACGAAGACGGCTCCGTGAACAACGACGAGGCGAACAGGTTCAACGATCTGCGCTGTGTCATTGGATTCCGCAACAACATTCCGGTCATGCTCGGCAAATGGCAAGCCACGACGGAGCCTGGATTCTATTACGATCGCGACCATCCCATTAACCGTGCTGGCGCTGCTCGCATCAAGTTCGGCCAGTACCAGTCCTGGAGGGTCGGCATGCATCGCAACATCCAGGAAGCGCTTGTGCAGGTTAAAGACGTCATCGTCTGCCGCGATCTCAACCGCGACATGGAGCGGAAGGGCGACGCCGAAGACACCGGCCTTTTTGGCATCAATCAGCACGGGGGATACGACCAGCCCTCCGACGATATCGGCAAGGCCAGCGCTGGTTGCCTGGTAGGACGACTGATGAGCGGCCATCGCGCCTTTATGGAAATTGTGAAGAGCGATCCACGTTATGTCGCGGATCCGAAGTTCATCTTCCGAACTTCGATCCTGCCAGCAGCGGACGTTGCCCAATGAGATTCATGGGAATGACGAGCTTTTGATCCACGTCATTTCACCCTGATTTTCATTGCGTGGGGATCCATCAAAACAGCCGAGAACCGTTGCGGCGCTTCACTTCATTCATGCCGGTCGTGGTCCGGTGCAAACGGAAAAGTGGGCGAACAGTATATGAAACGTAGTACTTGTAGGACATTGTTTTTGGAGCGCGCAGATACACAGTTTCTAGAGCGCAAACATCGACACAGCATCTACGACGAAAGATGTCGATGTCGTTTCAAAGCAGATTTTTCTTTAGTTTATTTGATAAGACTCGGGAGGGCGCGTTGAAGATTGCTTTTGCATGTGCGATTTTGGCCGTTACTGGGCTGTTCAGCTACTCTGTTCTGGCTCAGGAAGACCCTCAAGTCGCCGAAGACGCGGGTTCGAAATGGTTTCAGGGCATTGACGGCGGAGATCTCACGGATCTCTACGACGCCCAAACAGCGCCTATTTTCAAGGATGCCGTGGGTAAGAGCCTGTTCACTCAGAACATTGGCGTGTTGAGAATCCAGTCCGGTGGACCTGCCAACACCCGATCCGTCCAGGGTGCACAATTCTTCGACCATCTGCCTACCGGAAAAATCGGTGAATTCTATTACATCAGATATCTTGCGGCCCATCCTGCGGGATCTGTGTTTGAAGATGTATATCTTGAGAAGATCGGTGATGCTTGGCAGGTCTATGCTTTCTATTTTTATCCCGCCCCGGGCGCGGCTCCGACCCATTGAGTGGATCACGATGAAAGCACTATCACTTACCTTTCAAATTCTTCTGGCTTTGACCAGCTATTCTCGTGCCGAGTGCATGTCGAAAGATGAGCTCTTCACGGGCTTCCGAATGAACCTACAAAAGGCCATTGATATCGTTCCCTCAGACCAAGCGGATCCTGTCGCAAGTCTGGTCACAAATACAGACATGCTGGAGAAGGTTCTCGCGGCAAATGAGCAGATTCCGTCGTCTTATTGTATTTCATTGAGTAAAGAAGGGGATTATCTCGGCATGGTTGCGGCAAGCGGTGACGCCGGTGCAACAGTGAAGGCCGTCACCTTCATCAATGAAGATATTGACACAAAGGTTAAATATGCGTCCACCGCTCTAGCTCTGGCCAAACCAAGTTTAGAAGTCAAGGTAACTGTCCAAACTCTCTCGGGAATCGTCGAGGAAAGAGGGTTGGATGTATCGCTGACGCCGCTTCTTTTTGCAAATGAACCGCCACTTTTTCCATTCAATGATCAGAGCAGCCCAACCACGAGCTATGTCCCGCCTGGCCGATATCAGCTTCGGGGAGAAAAAGCTGGAATAGTCGAATGTGTTAAGGACAACGTGGGCGTTGGGCTGAATGGAGAACATGAACAAGCCCTTCAATGCGTGCATCAATGACCTCTCGAGCATTGCTCTTTGATAAAAACTGGGAAGATTGGACCAAACGCGCCGCAGTTTTGGTGGCTGTGATGGTTATTTTTCTGCATAGCCCCCCTGAGCTTTGGGAGGGAAGTGGTCCTGGGACTACATATGCTTTTGCGCAGTTCGCCGTGATTTTTCTCTTAGGTCTGCTTACTGTCGTTGGCTCGGATGCCTTTGGTAGGCAACGGTGGGTGATTACTGCAGTTATTCTCTTCCTAGCGGGTGCCTCCTCGTACTTGGTCTATAGCTCCCTGACGCCCGTCTGGAGCTGCGCTTATCAGGATGAGTTCAAGGTCATCGGAACGACCTACACTTCAAGAGGGGCAGCGATGGCGCAAGCAAATCCGAGCTTCTCATGCAAGGAAATGCTCGAAGCTGCGCTAGGAAGGTCAAATCAGATCTGGGACGACAGTCAGATTCTAAATCGCTATTTCTGGATGCGGGGGCTCTATTTACTTGCATGGTTTGCTATGGCTACGTCGGTACTTGCGCTGACAAACGCTGCGAAGGCGAAGCCACAGGCTTCGATTGGTGCATCTTGAAGCGGCTCGCTATAGGATGCATTGCTACGTTTCTATGGACAAACCAGGCGAACAGCGAGGCGTCGTATAGCCTCACGGCAGATCATCTTGCACAGATATTCAACACGGTGGCTGCCGATGTCCGCTCGCTTCCAGATTGGGGCGTCACCCCCTCCCTAAAGGCCGATGGCGACGAAACCGTCTCCGAACCATCTGGGGTGATTAAATTCGATCCTTCTTATTTGTCACATATCTTAACATCGGTGCCCGATGCGAGCCGCGACTATACTCTCATGTTCATCTCCGCTCATGAAATTTGGCATCAAGTACAATTTAAGAAGTACGGTACGGACATCGCCTCGCAGCGGTATAGGCTGGAAAAGATCCTGGAATGTCAGGCGGATATGATGGCGACCTACTATCTGGGCAACAAGCTCGGCAAAGGTACGGTGGAACAGCAAGAAGCTCTCATTCAAATCCCAACATTCGCCTTCGGCCTCGCGGAATTTGGAGATGGTCTATATCATCCACCCGGTGTAGCAAGGCGCGTCGCGGCTCAGATAGGACTTCAGCGGGCTATACACGACAGTGGCATCGCAATCCCGAACATGGATGCCCCTGCAGTTAAAGAGGCAACTCAATGGCTAGCAGATATTCGTGATCAAGAATCGCTTATTTCTTGGAGTTACAGACAGTGTAGGATGATAACGCATTCCGATGAGAGCTTATCCAATCAGATCTCAGTTGGACCAAACCGTTCGATCGAGTGGAACAAGCCAAAAGATGGCGTCGTCACGTACTCAATTCCTTTCACAAATGAAAGTTCGACCCCTCTTAGCGTCGAACTCGAGGTAACCTCCGCGAGTGTCTCAAGAACGAATGTCAACGACGTGAGCGCCATGCGTCGGATTGCCGGAAGCAAATACCGCTTCGACATCCTGCCCGGAGCAACGTTCTGGGCCAATGGACTTCTGCCTTGGTACGCAACTGATGACTTGATGCCCGAGCTTCTCTTTCCGCCTCATGGCGCGGAAACCTTGATTTCGGCATCAGCAATGCCACCGGTCAACTCACCCACAGCCGAAGTGGCATCGAACAAGAACGAAACTACCGATATCTTAGCTGTGAGAAGCGCTCTCAGCGTGATCACAACAAACGCACTGACTGGTTTTAAGAATCTGAGAGGGCAGGTAAGTAGCTCATTTGATGGTGATCTGTCCTACGCGTGCCCTGTCGCTTTTCCACGGGCTAAAAGATCGGAAGTTATTTTTGAACGACTTGGCGAAACACGCATTTCGGTCGACTTTCCGTACGTCTTGAAGCCCGATGCCGAGGCGACTTATTCGTTCTATACGCAAGCGCTCCGATCAATTTTCCCGGATGGTATTCCTAAATCACGCTCCAGCTCCAACGATGATCAATTACCATCATCCACAATGCAATTGACGAAGTTGATTGAAGCCTCATGGTCGATCTACAAAGATGACAATGGTCGATACTACGTATCGCTGGATTTTTCACTGACTAGGCCGGCTGACTAACGCTAATACATCCCATACATGAGGTTGCTGCTCCCCTCGGCGGATGAGACCATCTGCCCTGGTTTGTCGAAGACCTAAGGAGAGCAGCAACCTCATGTGTGGGATGTATTATCCATGTCTCGTCAATGCGCGCAGTCGATGAACGATGCGCAGATTAAAGACGCCTTTATGAAGACAGCCAATCAAATTGACAACATCGCTAAGAAAAAGGGGCGGTCCGCTGTCTGCAATTGGATGGATGGGCTTGAGCGTGAAGTAAAGCGGCAAATCAACTGATCCGCTTTCCAAGCAGATCTGAAAGTCGATATGCATTAGCATCATCTTGCCGCTCCCGAAGTCACATATCGGCGAGGATCGACGATCTCGAACCGGATTAGAAGCGACCGAGTTACCTAACTGTTTTTTCGATCAAGAATGCCTGATCCAGGATGGTAGGCCAGTTATCCGGCAACGTCGGAAATTTCAAAATATCCAACGAGTCCGGTCTAAAGGTCTTCAGATGAAAAAGCGTCTTGGCCACACTATCGACGACACTCCAATTGTTCTTGAGGAACCATCCGGCGAAAACGAGATATCCGTCAAAATTGCCGCCTCCACCAGACTGCCGGATATACTCTGCTGCCATTTTCTGATCATTGAAATGTCCCAGAAACTCTCCACTCGATCTGGGTTTTCCTGATTTGTCCGCCAGGTGAAAATCTGCAGCGAGACCGGCTGCAGAAACTAACGCCGCTTTCTTTGCTGTGGCCGCGTCAACTAGTGCTGGAATTTGATACGCCACAAAACCCTTACCAACGTCGGATACGTTGACGGAAAGCGCGGTTAGCTTGAAGCCGCAAGCGATAGCCATGGTCGCATGGCCAGCTTCGTGATATGCGACAATCACGGCCTCATCCTAAAATTCGCTCGTCATTTAGCTCCACCTAAATCGATCATACTGTTCCTTGGCCTGGATGCCGCTTCGACGCTTTGCCCGTTGAACGATCTCGATCCATCTTGCGAATCGTGACCTCGCCATAAGTCATGAATACCCGAATGTCGCCTGACGAGCCGTTGTAGCCACCCTGCCCTCCTCCGAGGTGACAAGCGGGAGCAGTGAATCCCCAGGCATCGTCCTTAGACGCTGTGATCTTGCGGGTAGTCGGTGCCTGCAACTCATATCGCTGGCCAAAGTCGCGTACGCGCCGAGCGTGCTCGCCAAGCTGTTCCGCCACTGAAGGATGATTCCAGCCCCAGAGCCAAGTGCAGTCTTGGATATCGTACGTGCCAATCACCCGAAGCGGCGCAGTCACAATCAAACCCATTTCTGTATTAGTAAAGGTAATCACCCCGGAAGCTAGATCAGCGTTCCAGTCGGCATTGTGGAGACCCCAAAGATCTTTTTCCGATTGAGTAAGGATTGCCATTTCGTGATTTGCGCGCAATTGTAAGATCCGGCTCTTGAAGCAATCGCACGCTGCCCTGGTCGCCAGTCTCTGCGCCAGGTAACTTCTTGAGGAACTTAGCCATCCCATTGCGCAATCAAAAATCAAAAGCAGCCAATTGGGAACAGAGCATCTTTTCGCTGCACTTGGCAACCGAGATCGTCGAATTTTCCGGCATACACGCAATGATTGTGTAAACGATCCATCGCGCAACTCTCTCAACAGAGCGCAGTCGCGTGGTTTAACGCAATAGGGTAAGGTGAAGGCACAAAGCCTGTCAGAGCCGGTTCGAGGCACCGGTCAAGTTCATCGCGACCGAGAAAGGTTTCTCTGACGGCCGAGAATGGATGGTAGACGAACTGGAGCGGCGCTAAGACCATCGGAGCTGGCATCTACAGCATGCAGCAACATCTGCCGAGCGCCTTGTTGCGGATAGCGCGAAGGCAATGTTGAACGTGATCTAATGAAGGCGAATAATTGAGGGGAGAAATGCAGAAATCGGATGCCGAACTGCGGGGCATACTACTGAAGGGTTTCTACGATCGCCGGCATAATGCCGGCGGATGGGTGCCGACTTCAGATATAGATGCGAGGGGGGCTGAGCGGCAGGTCATAAGCGGAGTATGCGGTCAGCTAAAAGATGCCAGACTCATTCACTGGAAACCGCTCTCTGGCGCGCAAGAAGGGATCGTGATCGGCATGGCCAAAATTACTGCCACGGGAGTCGACGTGATTGAAGGGGCAAGGCCATCTCCAATCGCGATCGGCACTATCGGTCTGCAATCTTCAAGTCTTCCGCCCACCTCTGGGGCCGAGCAAACGATGAAGGCCGAAATGATGGCGTCTGTATCAACTCCCGTCGAGAAGCACGAGCTCGTGGTATATGACGTGGCGTTGTCCTTTGCTGGGGAGGATCGCGCCTACGTCGACAAAGTTGCGCGTCTACTACGCGACCAAAACATCAAAGTGTTTTATGACCATTTCGAAGAAACTAGCCTCTGGGGGAAAGATTTATATGCCCATCTGACCGATGTGTACCAGAAACATGCCAAATTCACGGTCATTTTCATCTCGGCTTTTTACGTCAAAAAGCTATGGACGAACCACGAGCGTAAGGCAGCTCAAGCACGGGCGTTTAGCGAGGTACAAGAATATATCCTCCCGGTGCGCTTCGATGATACTGAAATACCCGGCATTTTGCAAACGACGGGCTATCTTTCTCTTAAAGACAGGACGCCTGAACAGTTAGCGACGGCAATTATTCAAAAACTTGGTGTGGACAATACGGCTCCCGAAATCTCCCATCCCGTGCGCAGTCAACTTCAAATCGAAGTGGGCGAGTCAGGTGGTTTCTTTGAAACCGAGCAGGCTGGAAGCCTCTACACTCACACGCGCGTCTTGAAGCTTCGGATTTCTAACTCCGATCCGCGCCGGCCGTTGACCGGTTGCAAGGTCCAGATCGTGAGCATTGTCCCTCACGAATATGACGGACCGTGGATCTTGAAAGAAGGGTTTTCACTGACGGCTGGCGATCACGATTTCATCCCCCTGGCGAGATACATAGAGCCAGACGATATAAAGAAGTCGCCGTATGGGGGCACTTTTTTCGAAATACTTGCCGTCAAAAATCAGCCCAAACCGCCCTCCGCGTCCGCACATGTTCTGACAATTCGTGCAACCGCATTGGAAATCCCATTTTTCGAGATGAAGTGCAAGCTTTGGGTCGATAATGACGGGCGGTTAAGAGTCGAAGCAGTTTAAGGATGGGCATGTATGGCGAAAGGTGCCGCGCTTGTTGCAAAGCAGGCCAAATGGAGGGCATCGCGTTCTCCGGCGATTTATGTGAAAGCTCTCGGCCTTCATTGGCGAGACGGTCGCCTTCTTGCCGCCGAAGTCTCAAAGGCCCGGGCCTGATTCACACTGTCGCTCATAGGATTCTCCGCATGATTCATGCCGAAAATGAGCGATCTTTCCCTATCTCGCTACGTGGGGTCGCTTATCTCGATCCTTTGAACCTAGGTGAGTCTACGGCTGCCAGTCTGTCATCTGAAGAATGTTTCCGCCGAGCTTCTGGAAGGCCCGTTGGCGGCAGGAAAAGACAATGATCTGTTGGTCTCTGGACTGTCTGTGGAGCGCGTCAAACATCTTCTCGATACGGTCATCGTCCGAATAGACGAGTGCGTCATCGAGGATGACCGGCGCCGGCCGACCGTCGCGGGCAAGCAGTCTCGCAAAGGCGAGCCGTGTTAGGACAGAGAGCTGTTCCCGCATACCGCCGCTCAGTCGATCGACATCCTCCTCCTGGCCGTTGCGCAGGATGGTCTGGGGCAAAAGCGTCTTGTCGTCGAACGTAATCGCAACATCGTCGAAGAGCAGTCTGAGAAGCGGGGCCAGTTCCACCATGACGGGCTTGAGATAGAGTTCTCGGGCATCGGAACGGGCGGTCTCCAATCCTGTAACCAGCCGCTGCAAGACAGCCACCTCCTTTTCGAACGCCTGTGCGCGTGCCATCGCGGCAGAGAGCGCCTCAGCGGTCTCACGCCATTTCTCTTCCACCGCCTCGTCGGATCGCGCACGAATCTCGGCGTTCAGGCCGGCGATGGTCTCGCGCAGCGTACTGACCTCCCTATCGGTTGCCTCCTCGATTGAGCGCGCCCGCTTCAGGGTGGCTTCGAGCGACTCCAGATCGACGGCGGCAGCGCCAAGCCTTTTCGCATGTGCGTCGGCCTCGACGAGCGTCCGGTCAAGGTCGTCCAATGTGTTCGACAAAGCCTGTTCGCGTTCGCCGCGCGCTTCTTCTGGACCCAGGATCGCCATGACCTGCGCCCTGTCGGCCATCAACGAGGCCAATGCCGTCTCCGCAGCGACGAAGGCTTGGTCGGCGCGCGCCTGGAGTGGCTCCGCTTCTCGCAGGACCTGCCTCGCCTTCTTCCGCCGCTCTTCAGCTTCGGCGAGTGCGGCGCGTACCTGCACGGGTTCTTGCTCTAGTTCCAGAACTTCCGTGCTTGCCGAATCGGAGTCCGCTGCCACCTTCTCGCGGAGCTTGGGTAGGCCTTCTGGTGCGAGCAAGGACAGCCGGCCCCGCAGCTCACGTAGGTCAGCGTCCATCTGCTGCGCGCGGACCTGCCGCGTCCGCGCCATGCTGAGGTTGTCGACGCCCATTGAAGCGAGTAGCGTTCGGCGCTTCGCTTCGGCCTGCTCCAGGTGGTTGTCACTGCGGACCGGACGGTTAGACCGTAGCGTGATCATGCCAAATCCCGGAACGGTGAGCTGCGCCTGCCCATCATAAGTGCGCTCCTCCCCGTCTATTAGCGGCGTGCCGTCCATCGTTACAACGCCGACTGCATCCGTCTTATAGTCAATCACAAGTGACGGACGAGCGGCCTCTTCGACTGCACGGAGCTTGCCAATGTCGACTTCAAGCGCGTGAAGTTCATCAATGGCGTCCGGTGGTATCTTCAAGAGCGAGAGTTGCGCCTCACCTTCTTCCAGGGCCCGGCGGGCGGTCTCCGCCTCGGCCAGCTGTTCATTCAATTCTGCCAGGCGTTCGGATGCCTCACGTGCCTTCAATGCCGCATCCAAGCGAGCAAGCAGATCACGTGTATCCTGCTCCTCGGCCTCCGCAGCCTCGACATCCTCACGAGCCTTTTCGATCGCCTCAACGGCCTCGCGGCGTTTGCCCACAGCGTCGCCACGGTGCCGCTCGGCGACAAGCAGCTTTTCCCGAAGCACCTTTTCATTTTCCAAGGCAGTCCGGAACGCTTTGAGATCCCGCTCCGCGCTATTCCAACGTTCGCGGACGAGCTTCAGTTCTGCTTCGGCCGTCTTTAACTTCTCGCTATGTGCCTTGGTAGTGTCGAAGGCCGCTTGCGCCGTCTCGATTGCCTTTCGCCGTTCGACCCTATCCTCAGCCCTATCGAGTTCGGTGAGCCGCCTAACGGCGGTCGTCCGTGTGTCTAACGCCGCGCGCAGGGCCGTGACGTCGCTCGAAAGCCTCTGCTCCTCTGCGCCGAGTCTGTCGCGTTCCTCAATCGCGGCAGCATAGCGTCCGCCGGTCCTCGGTTTGCCGGTGGAAGTGACGAGTTCAGAAAGGGCTTCCCGCGCGGCGGCCATGATCTCGGCCATGCGTCGCCCACCGGTGACGGCCTCAACCTCGCCCTGCACGGATTCCAGTAGACCCAATCGGACCTGCTTTTCCCCGTCCTCCTCGGACTTGCTTCGTCTCTCGATACCAGTGATGCCCTGGCGCACCCAGAGGAGGCCCGCAGGCCCGGCGGTACCGCCCCTGATCAGACTGGCGATAAAGTTCTCTGCCTCGTCCGCCTGAGCCACCAGCCGTCCGGTCTCCAGATCGGTCACGCGTGCGGACCGACCGCCGTAATATTGCTTCGTGATCCGGAAGCGGCTATCCGCCGTCGAGATGTCGGCTTCTATCAGTGGATTGCCGCCGCTGTAGGGCCGGAGTCTCTGTACATCGCCGGGGGTGCCAGAATGCGGTTGGAAGAAGAGCGCATGCAGCGCCTCGAAGCTCGTCGACTTGCCAAACTCGTTGGCGGCGCATAGCACGTTGACACCATCGCCAATCCCCTCAATGGAGACACCGCGGCCAGCAAAGCGCTTCACGTTGAACAGGCGCAGTGCGGAGATCTTCATGGTGCGACCGCCTGAGTGTAGGAGTAGAGGCGTGCCAAAGCCGCCCTTGCGATATCACGCTCGGCCAACGAACGGCTCAAGTCACTGGCCTCGGCAAGCAGCGCATTTGCGGCCTCACGAAGTGCGCCGCCGCGATCGATATGGTCGAGGTCCTCCACCTCGCACTCCGTCGCAAGACTCGCGTCGTCCAACTCCAGGAATGCGAAATCCGGTGCCGCTCTCTCGGTCGCAACCGCCAGTGCCGCGCGAGCTGCCAGGCGACTGCGGCCTGTCGCCACCACGCGAGCGAGCGTCTGCCTTCGATGCCTGACTTCCGGCAAGAGCGATTGCAGAGCCGGCATTGGATCGTCGCCGTCTAGCAGATGGAGATCCAGACTACTCCAGGCGAAGCTCGCTGTCGGCAACGACGTCACCTCGGGGATGGCGGAGGGCCCGGCGATGCTCGCCAGCAGCGCCGCGCCTGGTAGCTCGTGCTTGAATCGATCAGGCTCGGGCGTACCGCTGTAGTGGGTCCGCTGATCGACCTCGACCGCGCCGTGCCAGTCGCCAAGCGCAAGATAGTCTAGCCCCGCTCGCCTTGCCCTGTCCGGCGCGATTACATCAGAGGCGAGCGCCTCTTCCGAGAAACTTCGGATGGCACCGTGGGCGAGCCCGATGCGAACGGCCCCCTCTGAGGTCGCTTCGCCGTCCATCCATTCGGTCAGGTCCCGGCCGGGGCGGCGCGTCGTGCATGGCGCGGGCAATAGTACGACGTTCCCCGCCAATTCGACCGGTCGAGGATCGACCGCAAGCATGACATTCTCCGGCACTTCTCCATTCAGCGTCGTCCAGAGCTGCGTTGCCTGCAGCGAATCGTGATTGCCGGGCAGGATCACCCACTG
>Ga0307510_10005090_pt1 | contig 15609 bp, 14 predicted proteins | sample 12_EM_MG_FD_207224 | JGI IMG/M metagenome (GOLD analysis project Ga0307510, IMG submission 207224) | Populus trichocarpa ectomycorrhiza microbial communities from riparian zone in the Pacific Northwest, United States - 12_EM | ecosystem: Host-associated > Plants > Roots > Unclassified | place...
TTAAGATCGGGTGATTGTGACATAAACCGGGGAGATTCTGCAGGCATAGCACCACTCGCATGGGCCGCGAGGGGTGGACAGGAGCAAGCAGTGGAACTACTACTGGGGCTGGAGGCGGTCGACCCCGACAAGCTAGACAACGATGGCAACACACCACTTTGGTGGGCTGCGGCGAATGGGCATGGATCGGTGGCGAAACAACTTTTAGATCGGGGAGATGTCAATCCCGACCAGCCGAACAATCTGGGCTATACACCCCTCCTCGTGGCTGCAGGAGAAGGGCACGAGTCAGTGGTGAAGCTGCTTTTGGAGCGGGGAGATGTCAACCCTGACAAACCAGACAACGAGGGAAATACGCCACTTTCGTGGGCTGCAATTAGCGGAAACGAGTCAGTGGTGAAGCAACTCTTAGACCGGACGTTAGCCCTAACAAACCAGACGATCAAGGCAAGACGCCACTATCCTAGGCTGCGGTTGAGAAGGGCACGAATCCGTAGTGAAACAACTTTTGGACCGGGATGACGTTAACCCCACCTTACAAGACGAAAATGGTCACATACCACTCCGGCATGCGTCTAGAAATGGACATGAAGCAGTGGTGAATCTGCTACCTGCCTGGAAACCTCCTATCCCTGCCTGTATTGCGGTCGACGAGCTCCGAGCCTCTTTGTCCTCTTCGACTCTTTGACCGTGGCAATCTGCGCCTTCCCCAGACTCCACTCCACCCATTCCCTCCGTATCTCTCCCTCGGGCTCCCGGAGCTTACGACGTGCCCCTAACATCTTTTCCTTGACGTTCTTTTTCTCTCCTCCAGCATTTGCCTTTGCATCCAGGCTTAAAAATTCCCCAGGGCAGCAATTTATCATCTTTTCGCAAGGTAGAGCATATACATAACCACCGGAAATCTCCTGGATATCTAATACTGCGATGGAGTGCAGAATTTCGAGTTTCAAATGCAGGTGGGATGAAGAGATGTTTCCTACTTCACTTTGCCCCTTTGCACCTTTCGTTGCGTTTCATTTACCCTTGTCTCGACTTTCCTGTATGATTGCTCTTTTTTTTCTTTCAATTCCGACTACAATACCTTTTGAATCATTTCCTCTTTCGTTTTCTCCTGTAAATAATAGATTGATATTACTATTTTAATAGTACAGTTAGATCCGTTTACCCCACGAATCACTACTCATCCATCTCCCTATACTCCTTCCGCTCTTGGTATGGACTTACCCACAGCACCTTTGATACTTGCCTAGTCATTTAGCAAAATTAAAATGACTGGAAATGGGGTTTCCCTTTTGTTGATATTTTAGTAGGCTAGGGGAGGGGAGATTACATTTAGACTCTGCGCAGAGGCAAGGCCCATTCCACGGGCAAGATGAAACCCCATTTCACGATAACCTTTTCTAACTAGCGGTAACAATACTTAAGCGCAATTTCCCTTCAAATATGTATCCTAGCATTCCCTAGGCATGACAAAAAATCAGGGAATATGCAGCTTAACTCAGGGCAGTAGGGTATAGCGAGAGATCATTCTCGGAGGTCTTCAGTGTTCTCCACCTGACCAAACAGCCGCTGGTAAGTGTTATGTCGTCTGATGCCTTTATGCTATCTTAACCACTTCTACCGCCTCCCCAAAGAGAGCGAGGAGACCCTATTCCAGGGTGTTTTCGAGAGGGAGGGGGGGACAACTGTATACCCCAGCCTGGACAAGCGATCCTCAGGCTAGGTGAATCGTGAACCAAAAGATTTCAGTCGATTTTCTCCCGGGGCGGGGGTTGGTAGACAGCTGTGATGCCTGGGGGATAGCTTATGAAGGGGGCAAGTTGTGTCTTATCACCTGCTATCACTCGAAAGATAGTTCGGCTACCTGTTGTCCGGGATGCGTTACTACTGTAATAGGAAAGGCTAGTGTTGGTATAAGTGTTGTTGTGGGAATGATCGCTTTGGCGGGATAGCTGAGAAGACCTAGATTGTCGGAATTTCGGGTGGTAGCCGGTATAGAACAAGTATAGGACTTTAGAATCTTGAAATTAAGGAGCTACAGTGCGCTTAGAAACTGGTTTATATTGGTTTCTATTGCCGCCGCGCTGTGGGAATAGCGATATGAGAGGCTATAGGGCTGACTTCGGATTTTACGGACTAGAGGGATGTTGGTGTTTGCTTATGCCTGTGAATGCTACATTAGCGCTTTTTATTTTATTTTCGGTTGACATCCTAGCTACAAACGATGGGTTTTACGTTCCTGTGCTTGTTCTCTTATTCTGTACTCCGTGCATTGTTCTGCCTAGCTTCTTGACGATGGTGGGTTTTCGAAGAATTTGTATAGAGGGTATTTAAACGATGACCTTGATCCGGAGGCATTATAAGTAATCCGCGGCTCGGGGTAGAAAAGTGAAAATGGTTGAACAGATCGGAGTAGGAAGTGACAGAAAAGTGGGAAAACAAGTCAATGAACGGGGAGTGGTAAATCCCCCCTCGCACTGCAGGAACCAGCAAATTATCGTCTCGGAACCGAAGCCGAAAGGTGTGCGGATGGTGAAAGAAATCAATTGTCGGTAAAGACAAGGAGGAAAATCTGTTCACCTGCAAGCTCACTTCTCGCTGTCATCGTTCTTCTCCTACGCGGCCTATCTCACCCCGCACGCTTAAAAGCACACGATCCCCGCTAGGTATGACAAATCAGTTTCATGCCATAGCAACACACACTACCCAACCCTCCGTCACTCTATCTAGCTGACATATCCACAGTGAAATTTTAAAAGAAATAAAACAAGCGGGGTTTCCATAAAGTCTATAATCCAAATTCAAACTCGATAGTATGCAGAAGCTGGCTCAGTCGTTCATCAATAGTTAATCTATTTTGCTGCCTGAACAAAGTGTTTTGTAAACCATCACTATCGGGTTCTGCTACTACTATTCCAGCTATCTTTGGCCGTGTGTTCTGTGTGAGTCATGTAATGCATTTCGAGGGAGGGAGTTAGTAAGCGGGATGCACGGTGGCTGGAACGACGTCGACGGAGATGTAATTTAGACAGAACGCCGGCGGACTGACCCGGGATGTAAATACCGGGATTGCCGACTAATTGTTGAAAGGGTGGCGCATTAATTTGGTGAGAATCTTCATGAAGTAGAGTCTCTCTTTGGCGGGAGTGCCCTGGGCTAGGGGAGGGATGTTGAGCAATCGGGCGATCCATAAGGGGGAGTCTTATTTCATTCGCGAAAGATGGAGCTTATTGTGCAAAGGCTTCGGCTGGGCAGGAGAAATAGACTGTGAGGACGGAACCGCGTTTGCCGCTTGTGTATACTAGATCCCGTTTGTGCTCCCCGCTTACATTTAGATTTCAAGCAGTATTTTTGCACCTGCCTAGCCTCAGAGGCACCCACAAGAAGGATGATCACAAACATTTTCGAGGAGGTGAGTGCGACGATAGTTTGCCTGCCTCCCCCCTCCCCATTGCCCATTCCTTTCCCGTCCATCCAGTCCATTCCAATCTCCCCGCGCTTGCGCGAGCCCGCCCAGCAAAGGTTGATCGCAGATATTTAATCGAAGCGGTTTGATCGTGCATGTACGAGCCCGATCTTGGAGATGCCCTCCCTCTGTTCAGTCCCTCCATGTTGCTTCAAATTTGTGTTTCATTTTCGGACGGTGTTCCATCATCCCAGCACACCGCCCTTACTTCTCCAAGTCGACTCTAAGCCGCAATTGAGCTACGGAAGAACTTACACGGTTACACCCCCTGCGGAATCATCACTAGTGCGCAGAACTTTACCTTGACCTCAAAAAAATAAAAAATAGAATATGGTACAGGTATCAACTAACCTCAAAATGCTGGAACGACACCCTCAAGACTTTAGCAGTCACAAACTCTGTTTCCCCAGTAACGAGAGGACTAGGATAACTGGAATTCCATACTACACAACGATTTTACTTGTCTCCTGACCCCCTCGTTATTATCTCAGCGTCCTATTCGCCACCCGATTGAAGAGGCTGCTAGAATGCGCACTAGCATCTTCCCAGTCTACCTATAGATGGGCCTCTCGCGTAGGAATGAGCCTTGGAAGCTATATGCACTGCTTTAGAGGTCTTGCAGAGGATATGATAATTCGTGATATGGGTGGGAACAATCGGGCTAAGGTTGCGGACTGCAGCAACAGGAGTTGTCACATCGGAGATATTGTTTGAGGAAGTTGGGAGCAAAATGCGAGTGATATTTGATGATTTGAGATGGTTGTAATATTCGCCATTTATCTTTGGGAGGGAGTAACTCTGCTGGCTGGAGGCAAGGTAGGTGGTTCTTCTGGGGCACGGCCCCAGCGGTGCCCGAGTAGAAACAAGAGAGCTCAAGTTTTGGTTTCACAAATTCCTAGTCAAATGATTGGGCGCAATACTCGAGTAGGGTAGTTGCAGGGCTGGGCGATGAGCCCCGCTTTTCCTAAACCTAGTGGAACTCTCTCACCCGATCAAAAGCTCTTCAGAACCCCACCCTCCACAGAAATTCAAGCAACGAAAAGCGAAGGATGTCTCGGGCTTTTACCGAAAACATCAATTCTTTCAATGTGTCGAACAACATTTTCCTTACTCCTGCCGATGATGAGTCCAAAATCCTGGCCTGGCTGTCACCCTTAGAGCCCCAGGTGCGTCATCAGGATATTTGCGATCAGCGGGTGAATGGTATAGGGGGCTGGCTACTGGAAACAAAAGAGTTTAGAAGCTGGTACAAGGGTGATGATAATGGCGAAACTGATCATGCGGCCTTATTCTGCTACGGGAACCCGGGGGTCGGCAAGAGCTACATCTGGTATGAGAGACGATCAGTGCGGAATAAAGAACGATTATCGCTGACAGTTCACGATGGTAGTTCCTTAGTGGTGGACTATTTAGGCGACCAGACCGTCGAGCAGGAAATGGCAGTCACTTGTTTTTACTACGACTTCGCTTCGCGGAGGGACCAGTCTCCAACCAATATGCTCGGCTCTTTGTTAAAACAGCTTCTGAGTGGGTTGGGAGGAATTCCAGGGGAGATAGCACTGAAATTTCGGGGGCAGAAGAAGGTGATTGGTGGCCGGAGACTGCACCTTCCTGATGTTGTGAAAATGTTGGCCGATGTCTCATCCTTACAACGCACATTCATATGTGTTGATGCTCTCGACGAATGTGTTCCAAAGCATCGAGTCGAGGTTCTTGATGCATTGGGAGAAATTCTTCTGAAGTCGCCAAACACGCGAATTTTCATGACGGGAAGGTCACATATCCGGGGGGTGGTTGAGAGGGGACTGGGTGGGAGAGCAACAAGTGTATTGATTAAGCCTAGGGATGACAATATAGTCACATATCTACGCACAAGGCTTAGGAAGGACACAACCCCGGAGGTGATGGATAGCGGGCTGGAGAATGATATTATGAAGAGCGTTCCCGAAGAGATCTCGGAATCGTAAGTAGCATCGGGGGTCCGAGAAAATTTTATAGGTTATGTACGATACTGACAGGTGTAAATGTAGATTCCTACTGGTTTCGCTCAAGGTGGACACAATCCTAGCAGAAACAACAATCCATCGTCGGCGGAACAGGCTCAATGCGATGGGGGATGGGTTAGGGTTGGGAAATGCCTATGGGGCAACCCTGGAACGGATAAAAACTCAAGGGGGAGAAAGCAAAACTTGCGATGACCACGTTAATGTGGATATGTTATTCGGAACGACCATTACGGATAGATGAACTGTGTCATGCGCTTGCTGTGGAAATTGGGTCTCCACATTTCAATAACGATAATGTGCCAGCAGCAGACACATTACTCGTCTGCTGTCAAGGACTAGTCACGGTAGACAAGGAAGCCTCGACCGCACGGTTGATCCACCACACACTCCGCGAGTACCTATCCACTCACCACAACCTTTTCCCTCGAGCCCATTTGATAATGGCAGAAACCTGCTTAACCTACCTGAATTCAGAGCAGGCCAATGCCCTTCCAGCTAAGCCATGGCCTGACCTCTCAAGCATGCCCTTCCTCAGATATTGTTCTAGGTATTGGGGCACCCATGCAAAAAGGGAACTTTCAGATCATGCAAAATCGCTTGCAATGGGACTATTGGAACAGTATGAGGATCACGTAGCAGGTCACTCACTTTTTGAGCAAACATTAGAACCGAATGATTCACTTCAAGTCGGCGCTCATGATCTGTTTGCCGGACTCCACTGTGTATCCTTCTTCGGGATCGTTGACGTTATGGTTGGCTTGTTAGGAATGGATGGCTGTGATGCCAACCGGAGAGATTCTGCGGGAATGACACCACTGATATGGGCCGTGAGGGGCGGGCAAGAGGAGGCTGTGGAGCTATTGCTCGGGCAGGAAGCTGTCGACCCCAACACGCCAGACAATGAGGGCAATACAGCACTTTCTTGGGCTGCAATTATAGGTCACGGTTCCCAAGTGAAGCAACTTTTGAAGAGGGAGGACGTCACCCCCGACAAACCAGATAACGAGGGCAGAACACCACTTTGGTGGGCTGCGAGTCGAGGACACGAATTAGTAGTGAAGCAGCTTTTGGGCCGAGAGGCCGTCAACCCCGACAAGTCTGATAACCATGGTGCCACACCCCTCGGCGAGGCTTCGGCTAGTGGGCATGAGCGGGTGGTAAAACAACTTTTGGACCGGAAAGACGTCAACCCCGACAAACCAGACAACGAGGGCAATACACCACTTTCGTGGGCGGCGAATAACGGGCACGAGTCAGTGGTGAAGCAATTCTTGGACCGGCAAGACGTCAACCCCGACAAGCCAGATAATGAGGGTAGAACACCACTTTTGTGGGCCGCGAGTAAAGGACACGAATTAGTAGTGAAGCAACTTTTGGGCCGGCAAGACGTCAACCCCGACAAACCAGATAACCGTGGTGTTACACCCCTCGGTGAGGCTTCGGCTGGTGGGCATCAGCGGGTGGTGAGGCAACTTTTAGACCGGGAAGGGGTCAACCCCGGCAAGCCAAACAAAGAGGGCGTAACACCACTTTTGTGGGCTGCGTATAAAGGACACGAGTCAGTGGTGAAGCAACTTTTGGACCGGGAAGACGTCAATCCCGATAAGCCAAACAACAAGGGCGAGACACCACTTTCGTGGGCTGCGAGCGAAGGACACGAGTCAGTGGTGAAGCATCTTTTGAACCAAGACGTCAACCCCGACAAGCCAGACAATAAGGGCAGAACACCACTTTTGTGGGCTGCGAGTAAAGGACACGAATTAGTAGTGAATCAACTTTTGGGCCGAGAAGACATTAACCCCGACAAGCCAGACAACGAGGGCGGAACACCACTTTCGTGGGCTGCGAGTCAAGGACACGAATCAGTGGTGAAGCAACTTTTGGGCCGGGAAGACATTAACCCCGACAAGCCAGATGGCGAGGGCAGAACACCACTTTGGTGCGCTGCGAGTAAAGGACATGAGTCAGTGGTGAAGCAATTTTTGGGCCGAGAAGACATTAACCCCGACAAGCCAGATAACTTTGGTGTTACACCCCTCGGCGAGGTTTCGGCTGGTGGGCATGAGCGAGTGGTGAGGCAACTTTTGGACCGGGAAGAGGTCAACCCGGACAGGGCAGATAACGGGGGTGGAACACCACTTTGGTGGGCCGCGGGTAAGGGACACGAATTGGTAGTGAGGCAACTTTTGGGCCGGGAAGACGTCAACCCCGACAAGCCGGATAACCTTGGTGTTACACCCCTCGGCGAGGCTTCGGCTAGTGGGCATGAGCGAGTGGTGAGGCAACTTTTGGACAGGGAAGACGTCAACCCCGACAAACCAAACAACGACGGCGAAACACCACTTTGGTCGGCTGCGAGCGAAGGACACAAGTCCGTGGTGAAGCAACTTTTGGGACGAGAAGATATCAACTTCGACAAGCCAGATAACAAGGGCAATACACCACTTTCACGAGCCTCAATTAATGGGCACGAGTTAGTGGTTAGGCAACTTTTGGACCGGGGAGACGTCACCCCCAACTAGCCAGACAACGAGGTCATTACACCCCTCTTAGGGCCTGTAATTGGTGGGCAAGAGCCAGTGTTGACCGGACGCCCCTCATCTCTGACTACCAGGACTAGCCCCCACTTTCGTGGGCTACGATTTAAGGGCACGAGGCAGTGGTTCAGCAAAGCCTTGGCGGGAAAGACGCCAAACCTAACGAATAAGGCTGAAAGGAAAGGACTTCTCTCTGGCAGACTGTTCAGGAGGGGCGCAACGTAATAGCGAGCCAACTGTTGGGCCGCTGGATAACTCTTGCTTGCCCCACGGAAATCGCCACACACTGGCAATGATACCGTTCTCCCCTACGCCTGCTAAAGGACATAACGGACCGCTGGATTTACCGCAAGCTTGAACCTACAACCATAGTCTCTTTTGAGGTCAATAAGTTCAGGCCTTCCTCATCTGCTTTGACTCTCTGGCTGCCGATATGTACTATCCTAGCAGCGTGCTTACCGTCGTATTCCATTCTCTTGTTTTCATCCCTCCTCTACCTCACATCCTGGCCCCGGATCCTACGGTACAGCCACACCTTCTTTGCTTCCTTCATTCTTTCCATTCCTTTTGGTTTAACCCACATTCCTGGCTTCGAAAATTCGCACAAAGCATTGGGTTCCTGCGTCTCTGCAGAGTGTGCACCATATGTATAGTTAGCTCATACATTTCAGATGTTTAATGATGTGTAGACTTTTTAGTTTCCCTTCTGGACGTTTGGCATATAGAAGTGGGGGGTGTTGCGCTTTGCCTCTGAGTTTATACATTTTATTCTAATTACTTTTTCAAGTGAACTGCTCTCTCGTCATAGACACCTTTTTTCCTGTCTTGCACTTTTTCTTCTGTCCTATCGCTTGAACTATTTCTTTCACCTTGTTTTCTTCGTGTAAATGATGCGGTAGATGCGGCAATGAGGATAGCATTCCCTACAGGTATAGTACAAGCTACCAACACTTCTCAGGTGACGACTCAAGTGTGCCGCTGTATTGATTGCTCCACCGATCTCTTCGCTTAAATAGGGCACCGCTCATTTTTTCCCCGGTTTTTTCGCACAGGGTGAGACTCTCGAGTTGCGGGAATGGGTAAGTCTTTCTGGTCTGATCTCCTGGGCGGATATAGTGCCCGCAGTGCCAGAATCTCCCGACGCTAGAACAGACTATAATCAGAACTGGGGTACGCCCCCCGATGGGATGGGGTAGAGACTCGAATGATGCGAAGTCGCGTTTTTTTGCCATAGTGCTGCACAATTTGATACCGAGGTAATTCGTCCGTCCTTTTTACAAAACCTCTCTAGGTTTGGCGGAGTTTATTTTGAACCTCTAGTGGTCTTGATACTAGTCTCTCCATCCACCGAGAAACGGTACAACTGATGGTCGAACACGTTGTAGAGGACTTTCATGAGTTTTAGATTATGAGTTCACGAGGTAGCCCTCGCAAGCACGGAATGAATGTATTTCAGAGCTACGGCCCCAGATTACAAGGGGAAATGCATGAGTGTCAGGCTTCACTCGCGCTCACACAGAAGCTTGCAATCATGGGGGTGCATCCTATGCTTGATACTAACACTTCCGAGGTGTTGACTAAGCGCTTCCCACGGGTTGTGATTCTCTTTATGCTTGGTTTTACGATATGTTTGGTGTCGTCCGTGGGCTTTTTTTATACCTGAGTATACGATGCCCTGTATTTGCTCGAGCTTTCGGAACTAGGTACTAGGAAAAAGCAGTGCGTTGTCTCTGATGTGAAACCAGGTGGATCATTGTTGTTCCGGAGATATTACGCGAGATAACGGAGATGCTGTACGAGTATTGCGTGCGCGCTCCGCTCGGCCCTGAACCCGGCAGGCCAAAAGAAGCTCTCGGTTTTTCTATGGGAATTGTGGATTACCATCGGCCATCAGATAGAGGGTCGGAATCCACTCGTCAGATTTTCGAATGCAAGGCGAAGCGATACAGGGGTTCAGGAAGCGAGCACCAACTGTGATGGATCTTTTCATTTAGTCACCTCTCTCCTTCTTACCCCACGGCATCTCATTTCTTCACTCCGCCCCTTAGTCCGTCGGAGGGCCAGGAAGATGTGTAGAATAAATCACAGTTAACCACCCTGGTACTGTAGTTAGGCTCCAGCAAATAAAAAATACTTTCTAAATGGGGTTGTTTCTCCGCCCAGGCACACAAAGGACTAATGGATAAAGAATTTATCGCTTCCAGAATACTAGTCTTGTAACCTCGGGTAAGGCTTCGCTTCATCAATTTAATTATGGATAATGCTAGGGCTGGTCTGTTGTCAGGGTGAAGAAGAGTGACAATTCGTGATGTCTGGAGGATTCGCCATTGATCTTTAGGAGGGAGTAACTCGGCTGGCTGGAGGCAAGCTGGGTGGTTCTTCTGGGGCACGGTCCCAGCGGTGCCCGAGTAGAAATAAGAGAGCTTACAAGTAGGTTTTGGTTTCACAAAGTCTTGGTCAATTGATTAGGCGCAATAAGGCAAAGTCAGTTGGAGGGCTGGGCGATGAGCCCCCCTTTTCCTAAACTTAGTGGAACTCTCTCACCTGATCTAAAGCTCTTCAGCACCTTATTCTCCACAGAACTCCAAGCAACAAAAAGCGAAGGATGTCTCGAGCTTTTACCGAAAACATCAATTCTTTCAATGTGTCGAATACCATTTTCCTTACTCCTGCCGATGATGAGTCCAAAATCCTGGCCTGGTTGTCACCCTTAGAGGCGCATGTGCGACATCAGGATATTTGCGATCAACGGGTGGACGGTATAGGGGGCTGGCTACTAGAAACGAAAGAGTTCAGAGGCTGGTATAATTTCAGTAAGAATGGTAGATCCGATCACACGGCCTTGTTCTGCTATGGTGACCCGGGGGTCGGCAAGAGCTACATGTGGTACGAGAGACTGTCAGCGGGTGACAAGGGATATTATTGCTGACAGGTCGTCGTGGTAGTTCCGTGGTTGTAGACTATCTAGGTGACCAGGCCATAGCACAAGATATGGCGGTCGCTTGTTTTTACTTCGACTTTGCTTCCCGAGAAGCGCAGACTCCGACAAATATGCTCGGCTCCCTGCTCAAGCAGCTTCTGAGTGGGTTAGGAGTAATTCCTGTGGAAATCGTGGAGAAATTTCGGGGGCAGAAGAGGGTGATTGGTGGCCGGAGGCTGAAACTCTCTGATATTGTGAAAATGTGCGCGACTGTCACATCTTTTCGACCCACATTTATCTGCGTTGACGCTCTCGATGAATGTGTTCCAAGGCATCGGCTAGAGGTTCTTGATGCATTCGGACAAATTCTCCACAAGTCGCCAAGCACACGAATGTTCATGACTGGAAGGTCACATATCCGGGGAGAAGTTGAGAGGGGATTAGGTGAGAGAGCAATAAGTATATCCATAGTGTCAAGACACGACGATATAGGCACATATCTGCGCGCGAGGTTGAGGAAGGACACAACTCCAGACGCAATGGATGGTTTCCTAGAAAATGATATTATGAAGAACGTTCTAGAAAAGATCTCTGAAACGTATGTGCCAGTGGAGAGACCAGAAAGCCCCTGTGAGTTGTATACTGATACGTGAAAATACAGATTCCTACGGGCTTCGCTCAAAGTCGAAACAATCCTGAGAGAAACGACCGTCCATCGGAGGCGAAACAGGCTCAATGCGATGGGAGAGGGGTTAGGACTGGGAGATGCATACGAGACAACACTTCAACGGATCAATGCTCAAGAAGGGGAGAAAGCAAAACTTGCCATGGCCACGTTGATGTGGATATGTCATTCCGAACGGCCATTAGGGGTAGACGAACTGTGTCATGCCCTAGCTGTGGAAATTGGATCAACACATTTCAATAATGATAATGTGCCCGGGACAGAGACGCTGCTCACCTGCTGTCAAGGACTGGTCACATTTGATCTGGAAGCCTCGACCGCCCGGTTGATCCACCACACACTCCGCGAGTACCTTTGTGCTCATTGCAACCTTTTCCCCAAAGCTGATTTGGAGATGGCGGAAACCTGCCTGACATATCTGAATTCAGACCAGGCCAGGGCCCTTCCGGCCGCTACCCAACCTGACCTCTCAAGCATGCCCTTCCTCAAATACTGTTCGCGATATTGGGGCATCCATGCAAAGAGAGAACTTTCAGATCACGCGAAATCGCTTGCCATGGGACTCTTGGGCCAATACGAGAACCACGTAGCCGCTAGCTTACATTTTGAGCAAATATTGGATCCGGATGAAGATTCACCGGAGGCCAATGCTCCTCGGCTCTTCGGTGGACTACACTGTGCCTCTTTTTTCGGGATTGTTGATGTTATGACCGGCTTGTTAGGAATGAGTGGCTGCGATGCCAACCCAGGAGATCCTGCGGGTATGACTCCACTGGCATGGGCCGCGAGGGGTAAACAAGAGGAGGCGGTGGAACTATTGCTGGGACTGGAAACCGTCGACCCCAACAAGCCAGACAACAGAGGCAATACACCACTTTTGTGGGCTGCCCAAAAGGGGTACATGTCTGTGGTGAAGCGACTTTTGGACCGAGAAGACGTCAACCCTGACCAGGCAGACAGCGAGGGCCATACACCCCTCCTCGTGGCTGCAGATTCTGGGCATGAGTCAGTGGTAAAGCAACTTTTGGACCAGGAGGATGTTAAACCCGACAAACCAGACAACAAGGGCTACACACCACTCTTATGCGCTGCAGACAAAGGGCACGAGTCAGTGGTGAAGCAACTCTTGGACCGAGAAGACGTTAACCCCGACAGGCCAGATAACGAGGGCTATACACCACTCTTATGCGCTGCAAGTAAAGGGCATGAGTCAGTGGTGAAGCAACTCTTAGACCGGCAAGACGTTAACCCCGATAAGCCAGACAACAAGGGCTATACGCCACTCTTATGCGCTGCAGACAAAGGGCACGAGTCAGTGGTAAAGCAACTCTTGGACCGGCAAGACATTAGCCCCGACAGGCCAGATAACGAGGGCTATACACCACTCTTATGCGCTGCAAGTAAAGGGTACGGGTCGGTGGTGAAGCAACTCTTGGACCGGCAAGACGTCAACCCCGATAAGCCAGACAATAAGGGCAAGGCACCACTTTTGTGGGCTGCAATTAGTGGGCATGTGTCAGTTGTAAGGCAACTCTTGAACCATAAAGACGTCAACCCCGACAAGCCAGACAACGAGGGCTATACACCACTCTTATTCGCTGCAAGTAAAGGGCACGAGTCAGTGGTGAAGCAACTCTTGGACCGGCAAGACGTCAGCCCCGATAAGCCGGACAATAAAGGTATGACGCCACTTTCGTGGGCGGCGAATAATGGGCACGAGTCAGTGGTGCGGAAACTTTTAGACCGGGGGGACGTCAACCCCGACAAGCCCGACAACGAGGGTAATACACCCCTCTCCCATGCAGCATCTTGGGGGCATGGGCCAGTGCTGAAACAGCTTTTGCGTCGGGAGGATGTCAACCCCGACGCGCGAGACAATCAGGGCTATACACCACTTTCGTGGGCTGCTGGCGAGGGGCACGAGTTCGTAGTGAAGCAACTTTTAGACCGGCAAGACGTCAACCCCGACAAGCCAGACGATCAGGGTAGGACACCACTTTCGTGGGCAGCGGGCAAAGGGCACGAGTCAGTGGTGAATCAACTTTTGGACCGGGAAGACGTTTACCCCACCCGGCCAGACAAAAATGGTCACATACCAGTCTGGCATGCGTCTGCAAAGGGACATGAAGCAGTAGTGAATCTACTTCAAGCCTGGCAACCTCCAATCCCAGCCTGGCTTGCGGTCGAGGAGCTCCAGGCCCCTTTGCCCCCTTCGAGTTTTTGACCGCGGCTATCTACTATTCCCATATCGTCCCCACGCCCCCCCTTCATAGTCCCCTCGTCCCTCCTCTCCACGTCTTCCCCGGGCCTCCAGAGCCTACCCTGTGGTACTAGCCTCTTTTCCAAAACCTACTCTTTCTTTCCCTTCTGTGCAAGCCCTATTCCCGAGCTTGCCAACTCTCTAGGTGTTCAATTTGTCACGTTTCCCGAAAAATGGGCACATGTGTAGTTACCAGAAACCTCCCGGGTATTTCGTATCACGTTCAAGTGAAGAATCTCTAGTCACTGTTACTGGCGGTTGGGAGGGGGTTGAAGGAGTGTATTTTCCTCCTTTATATTCTCCCTTAGAACTTTCCTTCCATTTCATTGATCCTGGTTGACATCCCAATATAGACTCCCCCTTTTATGTACAGTATGATCCCTTCTTTTCACTTATTTTACGCCCTTGATCTTTTCCTTTCTCCTCTGAATGATACATTGATATTGCCGTTTGTATAGTACAGTTGGGTTAGTTTACCACCAAAATTACTCCTCGTCCATCTCTCTATCCGCCTTTGAACGAGGTGTCTGTATAGACTGACCCACCGCGCCTTAACCTTTGCAGTCGCCCAGCAGAAGCCTTTGTAGAATACAGCTTTCCTTTGACGGGCATCTTGGTGGTCTCAGCAGAGGGGTATTGCACGATCGAGGCCTCTGTGGAAGAAGACCCCATTCCATCGGCCAAGAAATATTCCCTTTCACGACGACTTTTTGGCTGAGTGGCTGTAACAATACTTTAACACAACCTCCACTCAGATCCGTACCCTAACAATACCCCAGCACCACAAAAGGCCCAAGGATATGCCTCTTGACTAACAACAGTGTGTCGCTCTTTTGGTGACTTGAGAACCTTGAAGGAGGTTTTTCGTAATCCCCCTTATACTAATCCGCCAGTATTAATTGTTATGAAATTTTGTCCCCTAGACTAGCTAGACGACTCCCACTACTTTCCTAACACTAGCAAGGAGGACCTACTCTGGGTATTGCCTTGAGGGGGTAACTGTACATCTATCCAAGCTTACAAGGACAAGGGGTGATGAGTTAAGCAAATCTTGAAAGAAGGGATATCAATGCTGAACGGCCCGCCAGCTATGTCCGATCTCGGTTATTGGAGGGCCCCTGAATGAATCTCTCCCGGGGGGGTACTGGTAGTACATTGGTATGGTTTCCAGGAAATAGCGTTCATGGAAGCGGGAGGTGCACGAGGTCACTGCTTATCACCCGGAGCCTTGATCGGCTACCTGTTGTCTGGAGTGGGCTACCGTCACAATGGAAAAGGCTAATATTCGCATAGGTGCGGTAACGGGAACTGCCATTGCGGTGGGATTATAGAAAAAACGTAGATGCGATGAGCCTCAGAAACGGGGGGGGACTAGTATGAACAGAACAGGTATGGGATACTAGAATCTCGAAATTAGGGAGGCTGCGCTGGACTCGAAAACTTCTATAATATTATATTAATTGTTACTCTTGTTATTCCGTTCAGATAGCAATATGAGAGGCTATACGGTTGGCTTCGGATTTTACGGACTAGGAGGATGCTGGTGTCCTCTTACGCCGGGAGAGAGTTCATTGACGCTCTTCATATCTTTTCGGTTGACATCTTAGTTATGACCGGTTGGCATTACTGTAGCTCCTATCCTTGTTCTCTTATTCCATACAACGTACATTGTTCCACACAGCCTCCTGACGGCGGGCGTTCCAAGAATTTCTATGGAGGGTATGCAGAACCT
>Ga0307510_10005091_pt1 | contig 15609 bp, 18 predicted proteins | sample 12_EM_MG_FD_207224 | JGI IMG/M metagenome (GOLD analysis project Ga0307510, IMG submission 207224) | Populus trichocarpa ectomycorrhiza microbial communities from riparian zone in the Pacific Northwest, United States - 12_EM | ecosystem: Host-associated > Plants > Roots > Unclassified | place...
ACGGACTTTGTGGGAGAAAGGTCAAAAGAAGCTAAGGGCATGCCGGTATTGGAGGAAGCATTCATAGGCTTTGTTTTGGATCTCACGGGTGCCGAACTGTGGACCATTAGTACACATGGCTAGGAGCATGGTACAAGCTGGTAAGGCTGTATCATATCGATAAACCGGTGCGATACTAGTATTTAAGTACTCATACACAGCGGAGATACGTAGGTTGCTGTTTGGTGAATTCCATCCATCCACATAATTTACTCCTGATCTACCCTTAACCTAAACCATCCACCAATCTACAGGTAGTCCACCTACCCCAGAGCACTCCTCATCCTCCAGTATCTGCAAAGACGGCGACTGCCGATGCATTGCCAGTATCTCCAATCCGTGGCTATATTGAGAAGACCTGGACTCTGCTGTTAGTGTACTAGGGGTTGGAAAAAAGTCTGTCGAACTCTACTCTCATAGGCCGGGCTTATTATGAGTATGCGGGTTGCCTGCACATACCATTGGCAGGTATTCTCACAATTTGGTGATGGAAAAAAGTCTGTCGAACTCTTGGCATTATGCTCTCTATAGAAGAAGAAAAAGTATATTTACAATTTAATACGGTGTAGCATTGCCCCCAGCTGCGATAACAGCTTCTAGTCTTCGTCGCATGCTTCTAATAAGCTGTAAGTGCCTTTCTGGGGTAATATCTGCCCATGCTACCCGTAACATCATGATCAAGGTATCCTCATCTAATGCCCGCTCATATATCTGCCCCAGCTCTGTCTCCATTTCAGCCCAAAAGGCTTCAATGAGGTTAAGATCCGGTGATTGAGGGGGCCATGGGATATAATCTATTCCATTTAGCGCCCGGTATGATTTAGCATAGCCCTGATGCCCGGGAGCGTTGTCCTCCACCACCTTAGTCCACCCATATTCCTCACATGTTTGGTGCCAAAAAGGTACCAGGTAAGGCATCATCACATTGTCTCTATACTTTTTAGAGTTCATAGTGGTGCCAGGAGGAACTATGTAGAGCTGGGACTTCATTTCCCCACAAAAGGCCCCCCATACCATAACACTTTTCCTACCAGACTGCCAAACTTCATCAATACAGTCTGGATGGAACTCCTCTTCAGGGCGGCGAGTTACCCATGGCCTATGGGAGAACCCAGCAGTGCTAAAATTGGACTCATCGGTCCAAACAACTCTCATCCACTCCTCCTCCGTCCAGTTTAACCGCTCCTCACACCACTGGACACGCTTTGGTTTATTCTGACTCCGTATCCCCCACCTATTAAGTACAGAAAAACAATGTTAGTAGATAGTACGAGAATTGCAGTAGACTTTTAGTATTCTTCCTAGAGTGAATTGAATTTACTTTTTTCTTGGGAGACGTTTATGATATCCCATGGATGCCATAACATCCCTCAATGTCCGCACAGAGCAGGCATACCCCATCTCCATAATTACCTCTTCCCACTGCAGACGGCGAGTCCTTTTGTCCTGAGTGACAAAGGCCCGGAGTCTTTCCTTCTCGGCTTCATTGAAGATTACCGGCCGGCCGGAGCGAGGGCGATTGGAGGGGGAGCCACCATTTAGTGTCGCACGCTGATAGATTTTCTGACAGGTGCGGTAGTCTAAATCCACTCGGTTTCCAATCTCCTATAGCCGTTTCGAGTCAGTGATTAGCTTTCACCTTTCTCTCAGAGTCCTTAATATTTATTTTATTTATTGCGACCGCAAGTTGCAGTTATGAGCATTCCTACCTTCCAAGTCATTCGTGCTTTTTCTCGCAAAGTAATGATTTGCATACGCTCATCACGCGTAGTCTCACGGCCCTTCACACTCCCGCCTTGAGGAACATAATCTCCTCGACGTCCTTTGGCTTTCATGATGAAAAATATAAGTAAAGAAATCAGGTAATATGGTGGTTGAAATTGCGGTATCGAGTAGATTGTTCAAGTGAAGAATAGTAGGGTACTCGGAGTTTTGGTATACTATCATGACATATTTACTAATCACTACAAGTGGCAGCAGCCTATTCGTTATTGGCTTCAACATCTATGGCGAATCAGAAAAAGTTCGACAGACTTACCCACAACCCCCGGTACAGCAAACCAGAGTCCTAGCCCGCGATCATCTTGAAACCTGCCTCCGATCCACTCTTCGCTCGAGGCCCATCACAGATTAAATATTGGCAGGCAAGTTCAGGTGAACCCCATGAGTGAGGGAGGGAGTGTGGGAGTGTGGGGTAATTATGTGGGATGGTGTTGATGGGATTCATAGATGTTACGGAAGACTCTCGATATAGGAAATGTCTATACGGGAAATCATTGGTGGGGGAAAATTCTCGTTATCATATAGAAAAAGAAATTCCTGCTACCGAGGTATTTGTTATTATTAAGAGAGTCCGCAATAGGGGCTTTGACACTCTTGCACGATGTACGAACAGCTCTGTTGCTGCCTGGGCTACCGTGGGTTGATCCTGATTCTTCCCTCACATGGAAATAATAGTTTGTCCTCTGCCCATTGACATGTTTGTACTGTCATGGTTGCCCAGGCTTTCGGGACACCATTTTCTAACACCTGTCGTTTTTCGCATTACTAGCACAAATGCAAGAAAACCCCTTCGCCATTTATCGGACTTCATCGAGCCGTATCACGTTATATCATGCTGCGTCAGATCATCCCTCGCCCGATGTTTTCCTTCCTCTCATCCCATATGGTTTTGCCTGAACATGAACAAACCTAAAATCCAAAAGCGCATTAGAAACATCGGGTATCTCTGGTAAAGTTTTGTTTCGGAAACAAGCGGATACAGTGGGCGTCAGACGCCTTAAGCCGTAAGGGGGATAGGGAAGGAGGGAGGGAAGATCTGCAAGATATGCAAGAAAACTTATCCAACATACCGTCTTCTCGTTTTCCCAGACACCAGCACTTCTCGCGATAACACCAACAACGGTGTCAGGACCATTCGGCTTAAAACTTCCGTCCCGCTCTTTTGAAACCACGAAGCTACGGCCAATGATTTCCCAGACCTCGATAGGCTTGTCCAGAAGTACGCTAGCAGCGCCGGACTTTCCAACATCGATTGGTCCGAATTCTCCTCTGGGGGGCACATCGGCCTCTTCTTCCTTTCCAGATTCCTGCCTTCTCCAAACGTCACCGGTGGAAGCTGCTCCCCTTGAGATATCCCCAGAGGCACGTATAGTAGCATGATACCTGCCGGGTGAGAGACCTTGTAGGGTAAGGTCGAGTATGGTAAGCTTCGGTGACACTTGTACCATCCTCACCAGACCACGGACAGGGTTTGATATGGCATTTGCATGGGTTTCCAGAATCGCAACTGCGGCACCTGTTTCACAACCCAACCCTGTGTTAACCAGCCACACTCTAAATTCTTCCTACGTGGGGAGGAACAAGTACTGTTTGGTTTCCCACTGCCCCGAAGAATCGCATCACGGCCTGTATCCCGAATCACTGAAACAATCGCCGAAGGAGCCGCTTCCTGTCTGTCAGCATCACACATTCCCCGGTTTTGTGGAACGAATATGTAAATATAAACCTATGCTCCTCCCCCTTCTAGGTATCTGTAGAACAAAAGAAAAGAGGGAGGAAGGAAGTTGGACTATACCTGTCCCCTCTACAGTGACGAGCTGTTTTTGGAGATCAGCATCTACGCTTAAAATGCCTTTTCTTATGGGTTAGTAGGAAATGGAGGCGGAGTAAGGTTATTCCTTGCGTACCGGGCAATTTTTTCAAAGAGCTCGAAACATCTTGTACACAAGAGTCGCATTCCAGTGGAACGGCGAATAGAGTCTGGAAGGTTATGGACAGCGAGTGCCGTTTAGCCAGTCAGTCGCCGTCGCCACCAATACCCGCGTAGCCGCCCGTCATACAGAGGGGGTGCTTCGAACCTGGAAGGGAGCAATCATAATGTGCTAGTATATTTGAGTAATGACACGATAGAATAATTTTTCAAAGCTAAGGTATCCTGTTCCCGCAAAACAAGCTCAAACAGAAAAAAACTATCGTGGGTAGTGGGCTTCTTATTCGTATTGCGACGAAGTATCATATGAGAGGTGGGGGGTTTGCTTGACCAGACGAGGCACCCGAAGCTTCGATGCTTAATAATCCGGGAAAAAAGACGTCTCGCTAGTCCAGGTCGGGTTCAAAATCCGATTTTCGAAAGAAGAGAAAAACCCAAATCCAGACCACCATCTCATCCCTCCAACCAAAGCAGCCCATCTAGACCACCCCCCGAGGCAACAATGTCTACCAACATCGGAAGGGTACGATGAACCCCCGTTTTATATCTTCTGAGATTAGTGAACTAACTGGGATGGTTTTCTTCACCCCCAACAGACTTCCCTAGCCTACAGTCGGTCATGGCACCTCGTCGATATGGGCCATGACCAGCGATCCTTCGGTCGTATTGCGACATCAATCGCCACAACACTCATGGGGAAGCATAAGCCAACCTATGATCCAAGTAGTCAGTCTCCGCGTTCTGCCCCCCCTTGGCTTGTCACGGTTGGTACGAGTCCTGACACTTAAGGGTTTTTAATGTAGCGGATTGTGGGGACTACGTGGTAGCAGTTGGGTGCGCCTATCTTAAGATCACCGGTGGCAAGCGGATGAAGAAGAAATACTACTCGCATTCAACAAGGCCCGGCCATCTCCAGGAAATCACAATGGACAGGATGATCAGGAAATTCGGAGGTGCGGAGGTACTGCGTAGGGCTGTCTCGGGCATGCTTCCGAAGAACCGGCTAAGGGAAGTTCGGCTCGCAAGACTAAGAGGTTTGATTCCGGGGCACTATGGTAATGTTGCTTGTCATGACTAATTGTCTGCCCGGATAGCTTTCGAGGGATTCGGTCATCCATACAAGGAAAACTTGGTCAGGCTGGATGGTAAACATTATGTGAAGCCCCGACCCGCAGCAGGATACCTATCAAAAACGCCAGTACAGGACGCCATCAACATGGGACAGTCGAAATCCAAAATTTTAGTATCATAAAATTTCGTGAAGTCGTCCATATACAAATTTAGATTTAAATTCAGTCATCCACAAGCCAAACACCTAATCTACATTAAAAGAAACACGAAGAGAAGGGCAAGGTAAACGGAGTGGGGTGCCTCCAGAACTTTGGTACACCGTTCAGGTGTGCAAATTTGAAGTGAAAGGATGAAAATTGAAATACATAAATAGGAGGGGGGTCGGTTTATATCATGAAGTAGTAGCTGCCATATAAATCTAGAGCTTTGAGGTCCTGGTTCTAGAGACTGTGCATTTGATCAAACCACTGGGACTGGATTGAGGCGCATATACCTCGGCATCCTTACCGGTGTTCTTAAGTCCTTTATGCCATTCCATATCTAATACATCGAGTAAGTTCGACGATCCACAACTGACGATAAACTAGATACCTCGGAAAATAACTTACCAATCTCAAAGTAATGCTTGTTCGGCAGGGAATAATCAACGCTGTTCACATCTGGAACGGCAGCAAGTATCTCGTTGGCCATTTTATACATGGTGGCCTGGACGCTCGCGCTGTTATCATTCGCAAATGTTTTAAGAGTGATATTTCGTGCAGATTCCCAAGCCTCGTCGAAGAGACGAGTGTTTCTCTTTACGTCATGTAATGTCTTAAATAGGCGCCACCCCCAATTGGCGTCAACCTCGGTGCTCAAAATGCGATCCCAGGTTTCGCCCAAAGAGGTGTATTCATCCCGAACGAAGCTATGGAAGGCCGAACCAGTACTTTTGAGAACCAGCAACCCCTGAATCCCTGACCTCACGATAATACCTGCCCCTCGCTTGCATACAACTTCAGTGTTGCGAGTCTCTGCGCCGTCCCGAAGGAATGAGTGTGGGTGCGGCTTGCCATCGATTGTCATACGTGTCCATCGGTGCGTGATAATCTTTACATGGGCAGCATGAATATGGGGATATTTTTCCGGAAAGTGAGAGGCTAGAATCGAGCCAAAGAGCTCTGGCGGAGTCACTGGATTCTGCTTGGCGAGCACTGGGAACCTGATGGTTAGCCAACCGAAGCTCAAGAGTAAGCTCAGAACAGGGAACTCACAGTACACAGTGTTTTTCATAGAATCTGTAGCTACGACGACGCTATTGTCTGCCTCTGTGTACCTAGAAGCTTTGTAAGCAAACGCGGAGTTTCCTCGGAGCTGGGAGGCTTACGAGGACTGGATGTCTCCCTCCAGAAGCACACACACGGTCATTTCAGTGACAGTATGGGTTTTTGTAGCTTCATCGCGGTGAACTTTGTAGAGACGAATGTTATCCTGTTTCCATGTTTAGCTAATTTAGCACAAAGGGCGATTCGTTCTATATACCTTTCCATAACGAGCTGCCGACAATTCAGACATGTTTATGATACGATTTTTGCCTTTACAAAGTGGAGAGCTAGGGTTGAAAGCAAAGGATAAGGACAACAATTGTATTGAGCGGGTAGACAGAGGTTGCTGATTGACAATGAAGGGCTAAGCCGAGGGGGGACACCAAGGTGCTTTATACCTTATCTGAGTTATCTTCGGTGTTTCCGATGGTAAAGAAATAGAACCTAGGATCAGCGAAGCTAATGGGAAAGGGGTGAGAGGTGCCGTAATATTTCAGTAATTTTGACTATCCCGCAATGATTTACTCTGCCTCTAACCATTAGCCGTTGTGAATGTGCCGGTAATAAGCCCGGAATGTTTCGAAGGGGGGAGGAGTGAGCTTCGGCGGAGTGGCACGCTGGGCTCGAGCCTTGTTGGTGGAAATAGAGAGCCTGGAAAAGGTGGTATCATGCGGTACGGCAATAGTTCGACATCCGGATTCCGGACATTGCCCTTCTAAAGTGCGGAGGTAGCCGCACGGCGATCGCCGCCCTTTCTAAGTGTAGGACGCTAGAAATCCCCGCTCCCCTTAACCAGGATTGCGGGTGCCGGCCTCTTTTGAGATATCTTTCCCGTCTGTTCCCACCTTGCGAGAACGTCCTTCCGAAAGATTTGTCGGGCATGGAGCTTCCATATCCAGTCATTTCATATATATCGGTATTCCACGGTACTCTCTTTCTCATCGGGAGATGGCCTTGCTCTCGGGGAGACGCGATCTCGTGGCTTTTTAAGCAGGGTATGCGTCTACTTATGCTCGCACTGTGCGGCGCAATCCAAGATCAGCCTAGATATTTATTAATATAACATGCTGTGGGGCATTGCTAATCTTGATGCCACACCGGGAGCAGCCGACATCAACCGCTCCCTAAAACCTTCAGAAAATATGCATCTAGGATCTAGGTCGTGTGAGCCCTCCGGATTGTATGTATTCTTCGGGCATAATATGGGTAAGCACATCTTAAGGGGGGACAACTGGGAAGAGCCTCATTGACACTGGTATGGTGTTGGTACGCACCACCTTGGCACCCCCTCCCCCCACCGTGTAGACACAAAACGCGGGGTTCACCATCCATCGATAATAAAAGGAATTCATTTCTGCTGGTAACTGCCCCCATAGAAACTCACAAAATACTGTGCGGGTCCAGTTTTTGATATAGGGATGTCTAAGTTGATGTGTGTGGGCATCTATCTGTTGGTATGTGTACTGTACCGGTATGTGGGTGAGAATGTCGGATAATATCCGCCAATCTTTTGATCTGCCAGAATCCCGCCGTTACTGGCAAAAGTGATATCCCGATATTGTCGATAACGGTGCATATTTATTGCGGCGTAAACGTTTATACGCGCCTAAGAGGCAAACAATATAACAACAATAAGTTGCGTATTATAATATTATTGAAGAATGGGCCAGAAGTGATGGATATGGATATCGGGTGATAATGGGTGAATGGAATGGTAGCCCCTTGTGCGACTGGTGATTACGAGTGAGTGAGTGAGTGAGTGAGACAAGCAACCAGCGGGATCCCTGACGACCGTCGTTGATTGCGCGCCGAGACAGCCCTCAACTCAACACTCCACATCCAAATCCCCGCGATAGCCCCCCATCAGAACTTGCCCACCAACAATCAACCCCGCCTCCTCGCTTCGGGCTTTGCTGTTACCAGGTTTCTTGGTTGCGAGCCTATGCTCTTCCTGCATAAATTTACCAGCCACAGGAAGCCTCATTGGAATTTACTACCGTTTCTCAGGTCGCTCACCTAGCTCCAAAAATCTCGCCACTACATCATCTTTATCTTGCATTCCAAACAGCGGAGAAACAAACATCTCATGCTCAACTCCCGACCCGACTATCGTTCCGAATAGGTCCGGCTTGTGGGAGTTCACGCCATGTCCAACGCCTTGACAACTTCCCCAAAGTCTGTGTCAGGTGCCTCGTCGCCGGGGCCAAGGGCTCGTGGAGCGAGTGGAGGAGATCGAGATGGCTTACTACATCCACGCCAGCCCAATGGCAATCGTGCAGGTTCAAGCTTTGGGGGGAACAGTGGCACTACCATCGGAAATTCTACTCTGAACGGCCCCGGGAGCTTTAGCACAAGTTTACGAAGTACGAATAATATTGTGGCCATGACACCGAACGCTTTTGTCGAGGAAATCTCAGACCCTCCAAGTCCAATGTCTTCCGAAAGGCTAGTGGAAGAGCTCACCGATCAACTAAACAAAGCGATCAAATATAAGGAGGGAGCCGAGAATCTTTTACAGGTGCTAGATACGAAGAAACCGAAGGAAGCGAAGCAAGCGAGAAATCAAGCTGAGAAAGAGTACAATGCGAGGAACCAAGAAATATCACAGCTCATGAACCGTATCGAAGCCATCACAAAGCCAAGAGAAGTTCCAGGAGTAACAAGAGCAGCAAACAAGTTCAAAGGGGAGCCGATAAGACCGGAATCTGCCAATAATGGACTTGCTATCTCTGGTGCCACAGAATGGGACCCTGGAAGCGAATCACCAACACTATTACTTACTGAGCTATTAAGGGATTTAGAGGAGGTGGATAGGCGACCAGAGTACTATGTTGAGAAGGCCAATAGCTTGGTGGCATTGTTTAAACGATATCCTAACCTGAAGTATGAATTGGCTTGGAATACGTTTGGGAACCGGGTACAAAACATGCTTCTCAATGAAAATAAGGAGGTTGTGGCGGCTGGGTATCGAATTGCGAGATATGCAATGACCGACCTACAGTCTCTAAGGACAATCAGAGCCTTATATACTGACGAGATTACCATTATGTAAGATCAGCTTGCGGTCCATTTTTATTGTTTGTGTTCTAAACTAATTGTAACAGTTCTTTGGTCAAGGATTCTAGGGCCAATGTCGAACGTGAACAGGCGCTAAAATTTGTACGTGCGTTTATTGAGGTTCCCGGTGGTGTACAAGAGATATCGCGAGGGGTCGTTAGGGCGATTGTTGCGTGCGCGGAGCAGGTTGATGACAGGTTACGAGGTGTCTCTATGGAGACCTTAGCAGAGATCTGTCAGTAGAGCCTTTGTCTGTTTAATTTTGCTCCACTTTACTCTTTTTTTCTTTTTCTTCCGCGCTGACGGTTTAGTGATCCTCAATCCATCACTCGTTGTATCAGCAGGAGGCGTCAGAGTTCTGACCCAAATCCTGTCTGAAGGACCTTACGAATTATCTGATACCATTTCTTTGGCATTTCTATACTTATTAGATTTACCAGCGACCAGAAAATATATTCGACCTGGCAGTGACTTAGAGGTGACATTTTTTCTTGCCTCGATTAGGCTGCTGGTTTTGCTGACTGGCTATGGCTAGATCGTATTCTCTGTTTTCACAGACTCATACTCGGAAAAATCTCCTGCACCAGAGGAAAGACTGAGATCCAGCGCAAAAGTAATTAGCTGCATGCTGAAATCGTGGCCAGGTAACAATCTCTTGAGGGCCATAATTATACAAGATTTTTCTTTCTAATTACCGCGGCAGGTCTTTTGGCATTATCCATGTATGATCTTCGAGCTCCAAAGTCTTTAGTCTCGGCTTTATCTATACCATCTTCAAGCGTTCGGGTAAGCGAGACAGAGTTCCGTTGGCCCTTTCCCCCTTAGCTTAATAGCAAGTTTTAGGATACCATATTGGAACTATTCTTCGATATATTTCGGATAAAGCCTCCTTCTTGGTCATCTAGCTTTCTTGCTGGACGTAGACTTACCAGTATGTACATTCTGTGTCCATCAAGCTGCCGCACTTGTTGCACGCTTGCTGATATATATATATTCTTAAAAAAAAGCTTATGGGAGAGTAACCAACCTCAAGTCTGAATCCGATGCTCCAAAGCCGCCAAGAGCAGATGATGCATACCAAGGAAATCTGGTGGAACATTTCACGGCTTTGCTTCTAGCTGTATTCTTTGAGGCTGACTTATTGAGGGTATGCCAAAGTCTTTCTGCCATGACAACCTTTTCTAACTGTTCGCATAGTCTTTGATGGCATTGGTAGAGGATAACAGTGACCCAGCTATTGTACGAAAAACGACACTTTTGCTTGGAGAGATTCTCAAGCTCGCAAGCCGTCTGCTACCAAGCACTTATAGCGCCCGTTTACAGCTCCTCCCGGAGCTCTTCATATCAGCAGCAAAATTCGGTGTTCCAGCGAGGTTTGCTGCATCGGCTGCAGTATACCAGATAGATAGCCTCAACCGGACATTGCACCGATCTCTAGCCGCTACACAAGCACCACAACGGGTGTCTGTTGATGATGAAAAAAGAGGGCAAAGACATGTTGACCAAGCAAAGCTGAAGATATATATGGCGATTGATGATCGCCACTTTTCTGGTCTGATAGTGGATAGTGGGGTTTTGAACGCAAAAAGCCATACAAAGTGGAATTGGGATGCTCTCAATGAGATGATTCAGGGGCCATTGCTTAATCCAAAGAGACTTGATGAAGCAATAAAGGGGACAAAATTTATGAAGAGATTGATGTCCTTTTATCGGCCCTTTAAGTACAAATTTTCTGACGTCAAGAACACCAAGCCCAACCAGAGATATGTCAGGATAGGATGTGCTTTATTTCATACCCTCCTCCAAACTCCCGAGGGTGTTCGATATCTGAGTGAGAACAAAATACTTCGACAAATTGCTGAATGTCTGGCTCAGCTAGATAGAGTGAGTTTTCGTCTACTAGAATGGGCCTTGGACGTAAGTTAACGTTTTCGATAGATGAGCGGAATAACATCGCCCGAGCCTCTATTTTCTACTTCTAGACTGATTGGTACTCTCAGTTGTGGATACTTTGCCATGTTGGGGGTGCTAAGTAGTGATCCAAAAGGCCTTGCGTATGTATTCAAAATTGGGCTTGTTAGAGTTCAAATTTCTGACCTGTGTGCAGAATGATGGAGCGTTGGCGCATGTTCAATATGTTTTATCATATTAGCGATTCCCCTGACAGGCCAGACCTTCTGGAGCTATTCGTGTCCAACATGGACTTTACTCTGTAAGTCTACTCAAGGCTCAGATCTTAGCAGTGGTTCGTTTGTGAATTGCGATCTCATAAACACGATAGGGAGGGGCATCCCCGCATCATTTTGTCCAAAGCATTGACAATGGGACTCAAGGTGAGTTCCACCCTACCTGTGCTTTTTAGTGAGATCTTGCTAAAAAGTCATAGAGTGTCCGATTGTTTGCTACTAGCCACCTTCGCGGCCTTATCTCAACCGTGCAGTCTTCACAGACCCCTATAGACCCCAAGACAAACGAGACCGCGGAATGGGCCATACGGCTCCTCATTACCCAACTCTATGATCCCGATGTCGAGGTCTGTGAAACAGCGGTGAAAATTCTCGAGGAAGCCTGCAACATCACACATAGTCTAGAGTATGTGGTGAAGTGTCGGCCTGCACTGGACCACCTTGGCGAGATCGGTGCCCCGCTGCTGTTACGATTCCTATCAACGTCTGTTGGATACCATTACCTTAATGAGCTTGATTATATTAATCGGGAAATGGACGATTGGTTTCACGTGAGAGCACTAAGAACCGGGTTTTAGCCCATGCAAGTGCTGACATTTCCACAGGGCAGAAATGATTCATATGTCCTGACGGTCGAGGCATCCCTGGCCAGGGCGTTTGCTGATGAGGAGCCAGTGAAGAAACGGCCAGGCGACATCAACACAATTGACCGAGACATGATGGGGATAGTGCCACCACACTTCTATCGTGAATTGGCAAGGACAAGTGAAGGATGCGTTTTACTGAGGGAAAAGGGCCACTTTAACGATTTTTCGTGGTATATCCGGGAACACGGTCAAGAGGAGGAAGACGCAGAGATCGTTACTAAAGTCAAGGGGTGCCTCTGGGCCGTTGGGAATATTGGCTCAATGCCTTTCGGGGCACCTTTCTTGGAAGAAGCCGACATAGTGGAGTCTATTGTCAAGATCGCGGAGGAATCCCAGGTACTAACGCTGAAAGGCACAGCGTTTTTCGTCCTTGGCTTGATATCTAGGACTATGCAGGGTCTGGAGATCCTCCTTGAATACGGATGGGATGGCACAACGTCCACTATGGGAGAATCGCTAGGGCTCTGTATCCCTTTGAAGCTCGGACATCTTCTTTCCGTAAGTTCCGTTTTTGCAGAAAGCCTTAGCGAGCTACTGCCGTGGCATCGCTGCATACACACGGGAGTGAGTGAGTGATGATATAAGATAACTAACTTCTTTCGTTTTTATTTCATTTTACGTACAGGTGGCACCTTGGTACCATACAGGAGACGAAACGAACCAGGTAAATAGACCATCACCACTTTCTTCGGTGATCGGCGATGACCCGGTCGATGCGAAGATACTGACGGCAATCGCGAACCTAAACAACCATATCCTCGAGAGCGGTTCCACCAAAGAATTGAATCGGTAGGGATCCTGACAGGGTTTTTTTGTGACCAGTGATACATACAAAGGCAAAGGAGAGGGTAGCTAATGCAAGTGATAATAGGCTCAAAGCTAGTCACGTGACGCAATTCCAATCCCCAGATCTCTTCCGGCGAGTGATGACGCTTATTGAGTCGTTCCGATATCGGCAGCACGTTCGGCGATATATACTTGACCTCTTTGAGAAGTCAGTGGTGGAGAGGGTTTTTGTAGAGGGCCGAGCTGACTCGGAGGTTGAATCTCCTGATACCCCAGAAGGAGTCAGACAATGAGGCCGTTAGTGGTCGAAGCGGGGGAGGGGAATCGGAGTTCGGAAGGTATCATATCAGACGTTCGGATGGAAAAGAAATTTCTATATATATTTTTCTTTTCTTCTTGATGATTTGCGCTGTCTGGCTTTCCTGTCGACCTCTCTTTCTCTCTCGTCTTTTGTCCAATTAGGTGCATTCCATTGCGTTTCCGGTTCCATCTTGTTTCCCCTCTTCTGGATTGTTTATTTTTTATTTTTCTTTCAATCTTTTCAATTTTTTTCATTTCCCCTGGACAGCATCTGATCTATTCATCTGTGTACATTAAATTACGGGCCCATTCGTTTTTCTTGTATTTTTATATATATATATAAAAAGCCATAGCGGCCCTGTAGGTTGTATCTCGTTTTGTCTGTGGCTACTGGGTTGGGTTATGAAGCATTGGCACGATAGTTGGCAGGGGAGTGGGGGAGGGGGCGCTGGGCCGGGTTGGGCTGTTCTTTTATTTATTCCCTGTGTTTGTATCGGCGTAAGATACACTACGGTATCATATCATATCATCTCGCACTCTGGCGTTCACTTTTGACATGTGGGGTGGGCCCTTTGCACTGTCGGAGCGTGCATGCATGCAGGCAAATATGTAGAAAAGAAGAAGAAAAGAAAAAAAGTGCGCTTCGATACCGGTACGTTATCGTATCATCGAGCTGCGTGGGTTATCGCGCAGCAACTGTAAGTCCCCGATGTGCGCATGCGATGATGGGGAAGAACGCAAACCAAGATAAGGAAGCATGATACCAAGAAGGGGAGGAAGAGGAAGAAGACGAAGAAGGGATTAAAAGAATTATACGACATGGCAGATTACGATAGTATAAGTAGTATTATAATACTACAAGATGGGTTTATCTATCTAGAATAATCAATCAATCTAATCAACTAATTCCCAAGCATGAAGTTGTAGCATTACAACAACAAAAAAAAAACTATAATCAAGATCCGGAGAGTTTTCGACGAACATTCCTTTTTTTTATATCTTTCTTTTTTGTGTTTCCGAAAGATGGATGGATGGATGGATGAGCACGGAGGTGATATCCTTTTTATCATCACCATCATCATGATCCCCGCCTCCCTCCCTCCCACCCACCCGCCAAAGGGAAGAAAAGAAAGAAAAAAAAGTAATCGTTCGTTCGTTCGCTTGCTTGCTTGATTTTGACGACTTTGATAGATTAGATATTCGGATATCATATCACATATCGTTACCGTACCGTTCCCTCCCCCCCACGCAGGCAACGCACGCGCGCGTGGGCGCGTGCAACGCATGCATGTTGAGTGTAAACGGTGTGAGGTGTGAGTGATGGAGATGGTGATGAAGATGTGATGATGATGGAGAGGGAAGGGTGAGTGAGTGAGTGAGTGAGTGAGGAGTGGAGGATAGAGAAGAGGTGCTAGCGCTGTTGGGGGGAGAGAGGGAGGGTTCGATATCATCATCTATTTATCTTGGGGGTTAGTTGTAAGTGAGGGAGTACTCGTACCGGTAGGTGGATCTGCACTGGATTGTGCTGTGCTATTTGGTTGTTGTTAGGAGGATGGGAGGTATTATAGTGGAGGGAGTTTGTTCTGTGCTGCTGATATGTATTATGACGCGCGGAGGAAGGAAGGAAGGAAGGAAAGAAGGAAGGTGGGGGGGGGGGGTTTATATATTTTGTGTTTGTGGTATATGTAGGGGTATTTCCGAGGAGGAAAGTTGTAGATTGTAACTTTTTGTGGGTTGTTGTGAGTCGCTACGGTATCGTACTTGGGCTTGGTATATAGAAGAAGAAGAAGGGAAGGGGGTTTTTTCTTTTCTTTTCTTCAGATAGCGTACCGTATTGTTGTTGGATAGAGTATGATACTCGAGTAGATGGACGAGAGTGAAGAAGTTGTATGATATCATCAATAATAGCATGGAAGAAAATGAATAAATAAATAAATAATTGTCTTGGCTAAAAAACAAAAGTTAGTAGGTAGATGGTTATTCTTTACAGCTGCTTTGGGTGTATCTAGACTACGGTAACTGTTCGAGTGCAGTTTAGTTTAGTTGCCTACGCTGCTGGTATGGCTGTTGCAATGTGAAGTTTGGACCAAAAGTGGGGGAAGATTGAATGGACCAAGGAGGGGTCACGATATAGAAGGTTCATTATATACAGCACCGTTGTCCTGGATTCGAGTATTGGTGGTGATGATGATGCTGGGGGGCTTCCCGAACCCGACTTTACAAGTACATATCATTCAAGTGCGATACGGTCCCCCCTTCGTTTAGTTTGGGTTTGGCTTCGGTTTTGGAATGGTTGGCGGGCAGAGTTGCCATTCATACTTTACGGTACTGTACCCACATGAGTGCTCGTAAACTACAGGTACGTTGTGTTGGTGGTGGTCAATGGTGGTTTGGAAGACCTTAAAGTGAACACGATACCGGTATTGTGCTGTAGGAGTAGATTTTATTTTATCACTGACAGCGGTCGGGGGGGGGGGGGGGGCAGGGTTTTTGAAATGGAGACTTTT
>Ga0307510_10005092_pt1 | contig 15607 bp, 19 predicted proteins | sample 12_EM_MG_FD_207224 | JGI IMG/M metagenome (GOLD analysis project Ga0307510, IMG submission 207224) | Populus trichocarpa ectomycorrhiza microbial communities from riparian zone in the Pacific Northwest, United States - 12_EM | ecosystem: Host-associated > Plants > Roots > Unclassified | place...
TATCGGGGCCGTCCCAGGAGCGAACACACCTGCACCGCTGCCGCTGACGCTAATCTTGCGCGGCGGCGCCTCTCGTCTGTTTTTCATTCCACCTCCCGATCCCGATCCGGCAGCCATCTGCCCAAGGCCATGATCGATCCCCCCTCCAGATTTCAGCGCTGGCGTGCCTTGCACATCCCCCGGCACGACGCCAGCGTCTGACCTCCTCGCGATGAGCGCACGTACTGCGCTAAGCCACTGAATCTCTTCCTCCTCGCTAGGCGCGCAGAGCACCAACGTCCGCTTTGTCGTCACGATCTTGAACGTATGTTTCAGCAACGTGTGATCCACCTCGTCTGATCCCCCTCGCGAGTGTGATGGTGGCGCAGTCGTCGGAGGAACATCGTATTCAAACGCATCTAGAATTTGGGAAAGCGGTATTTGTCGGTGCATCTTCGTGTCCTGTCGAAGTTCCCCTCCGCCCGGTCAGTAACGGGGAACCCCACATCGATCACCGTCGCCCGCTTTCGTTTTCGTACATCCATCAGGATTACTCACCATATGACTGCCGGCATACATCAGCATTTCGCCGTTGAGCAGGAACCATCTTTTCCGCCAATTCCTCCGTTTGCCCATCTTGGTGATATATCCAGACATGACCATCTTTGACGCATCCGGACCGCCGCCGATCCTGGGAGACGAAGACGGCGGCACGGCCGGTGACGACGACGCGGCGAACATCCGTTGGGTGTTTGGCGACGCCGCCTCCTCAGACTCGGACGAGGTGATCGCGTGCAGCGTGCGCGAGGGCGGCGACGGCGTGATGGCGGGGACCCGGGGACGACCGGGAATAGGGATCGGGAGGGATGATGGGGGGGCTGTGAGTGGTGCCGCAGCCGTAGCGGTGCTCGCGAGTTGCGCCTCCTTGGCCTCGCGGATAGCCGCGACCCAAGCCTTGGCGTCTTCCTGCGACTCTGCCTGCAGGTAGTACGTCCTTGTTGCGGTCACGACCCCAAACGTGTTGTCACGCCGCTTGAGCGCGACGGGCGTGCACGTGTGCACGTCTTGCAGCTCCAGCAGCCGGTGCAGCTGGTATTCGGCCGAAGTCTTGTAGTACGCCAGGTGCGCAGGGCGCAGCACGAACCATCGCCGCTTCCAGGTCTGCGTAACAAGGGTGGAAGAAAGGTGGACGAAGCCAAGAAAAAAAAGACACCACCACCACGTATCGTTAGCGCCGTCGTGGCAATGGCATCATCATGCTCTGCATGGGGACGCACCTTGCGCCTTTCGCCCTTCTTCCAGAGGTATCCCGCGCGGATGTCGCTGTCGCCAGCAGCCCGCGGCGCATCGGCCGTGCGCCACGCGCCGGTGTCTTCTTCGTCGTCTTCAGAATCTTCGCCCGTCCTCCGTCGTTCCGCGATGGCCGAGAGCGGTGGTGGCGCAGAGGTCGATGCGAGGTGGTCTGGAGACAAGCCTGAATCCGAGTCCGATTCGGTGCCAGATACGGCGGCTGGTGCGGCGGCACTCGAATGTGACACTACCTAAAAAGCAGTGTTTTTTTTTACAAAGATTATCACCAATAAAAATCCGTTGCAGTAAATATGATGGGCGGGAAGCGCCCTTGAGGAAATCTCTGACCTTGGGCTTTACGGCCGTGTGGATGGACAGCTTGCGCGACACTTCCTGGGGTGTTGGGGGCGCAGCGGGTTGCGCCATCCTACGTTTGCTATAATGGATGGTCTTGTAGAACGATCAGAATGTCACGGCTGGCGTCAGTGGCGAGCTGAGCGATGGGGAGGGCCCGGGCAGTTGGCAGTTGAGCGGCTTTGTGGAATGTCACGGAAGTGACCCATGTGACCGTAACGACCGTTGCGTCACGGATCCTTAACCTTCTCTGCCCGTGGAAAGAAGGGGCGCGTGAAGGAACACGACACTGGCTTTCTTTCAAACCATCATCTCCACTGCAATTCTGTGCATTCAGCCAATTGTGCAACCCCACAGCTCACGCGTCTAAGCGGTCGGCGGCAACCTCGTGGCAAGTTGGGGATGAGCCTGAGGCAGTTCCTGGAAGGGCCGCAAGCCCTCCCCCCCCTTTTACCACACCTTTCGGGAACAATGGACACTTAATGTATTGCAGTTCGGCGGCCGTGACGAAATGATTAGGGGTCCCGGCAGATTACCTATCCACTTCTCCGCAGCGGCTTACCGCCTGTCCCTTGTCATACAGAACAATCAGACGTCGACGTCCTCCACCTTCCCCTTCTTCCACCCCTTTCTCCTTGGTCAAAAAAAGGTCCAAACACCCGTAGTCTGCTCATCGGTCCCGCTCTGATTTCCCCCTCTATGAATTCACACGGGTTGGGTTCGGCCTGTTGTCCTCCCGATGGGATTTTGCTTTTTCCGACGGGTTGTGCTATTTATGGCGCAGTGTACCCGTGGAGAAAGGCGTATCAGCGCTTTGGGCACCAATCGGGTGGTATCCAGATCCTGACAGGCATAAGCGCCCCGCCTCAAGCTGTGAGATAGAATCGAAGCTGTTGCCACCCGGGGCGTTAAAGTGGGGTTGTGGGAAGGGTTTTGTGTATTGGAATGAGCAATCGTTGATGCCGGCTGTGGGCAGGCCCCGAGAGACCGCGCACGTGCAGCGCAGGAATGAGCTACTAGTAGGGGAAAGAGGAGATATTTGATCACGTAGTTATTTCGTTGACACGGGGAGTGGGATGAATCTGAAACATGATGAATATTGTGCCACTAGAACTTTCATCTGAGCCTTGCGGGGATGTGGACAAGGAAAGCCTAAATGGGCGCTGGATTTTCCAAAGTGCGATGGCGCCGGGGAATTGGAAGCTTTGGGCGTCTGAAACACCTTCCTTCGCCTGGGGCTCGTGTCCCTACCAGAATGGGTTCATTGCGCCCTCGGCTGCACACTCACTCCGCGAGCTCATCCCCAGCCGACCCGGTAAAGCCAGAAGATAACGCCGAAGGCGAGGCGAAATCCTCTTCAGGAAAACGTCCCTCAGAAGAAAAAAAAAAAAGAAAGAGTAAGCACGCATGACTCGATCCCTCCAGTATGCGTGGCCTTTCCCCTCCACTCGCCGACTCGCCTCCGTGTCAATTCCGAAGTCTGTGTGCGTACAGTGGCGTAAACAATACGCGACGACCCTGGTTCCTTTCCGAAATCATCTCAAGGCTGGGAAGACGTCCTACCAGGCTAATAGGCGCCTATTAACCGACAACCCTTCACCTGAGAGAAAATGATTACATTGGTTGGACAGGTTCCTGGCACCAAAAATTCTATTCCGCCAAGTCACAGGCGTAGCAACGCCAGCCTTGGAAGAAAATACAAAGAAGCACGAGGTTGGGATGATGAGCGCAAGCAACCCCCTGGAACGGCGGGGGGGAGAGGGGGGGAGGGGCACTGGAGTGGTGGTGACACATTCACGTCCACCCTCTGGGTTTCTCCGATCGATCGATTCTCAGATGGCTCGATATGGTGGTGCAGATTCCTGTCAGCGGAAGCCTTCCGTCAAAGCGTACTGAGTACCGACGGACGGAAAAAGCGAAAGTGACAGGTGTTCATCGTCAAGGAAGCGGGGACGTCGGGCGGGACAGCGCTCGCGACAAGCCGCGTGGCCACAGACAAAAGAAAAGACCCACAAGGACCGCAGCCGCACCTAGCAACGGAATGGGGAACAAAGGGCTACATTATGAAAAGGCACATTGAACGGAGAGTTCCATACCAGTAGGGCATCCATGTAAACGTTGTAAATGCGCAGCCATCAACATTTGATAACGAGAATACAACCTATTTGTCACTTGTCACTGGGTAATTGTAAGAATCGCATGTGGTACGTTTCAAGATCCGAGCAATGGTCGTTGATGGGCTGACAGGGCGATGAGTTCCAATGACAGGCCGGCATACCGACAACAAGTGGGATTACCAAGTGGCGATATTGATCAACAAGTTACGTTACGCTTTGATGCGTCGGGTTACAAGGTCCTAGGACACCCACTTGGGACCGACGGGACAGGAGTGGAACAACAACGACGTCCAGGCGACGAGATAGGGACAGAAGATGAAGCTCGATGAAGAATCGATGCGACGGAGTGGGTAAGCAATTATCACCACTCCAATAACAACTTTGCGATCGGGTTTCCACAGTTCAATCACAATTGAGGTGAAATAGTGCAGTGGCCTAGAAAAGTCGAAATCAAAAAGGAGAAACGGGTATAATAGGAAAAATGCACCGCGAACCAGCCCCTATGCGGTCGACCCTTCTTTTTGTCGGAATGACGATGGTGCCGGACACGCAGACGAGCTCGAGGGGGTTCGACAATTGCGGACCCCTGCGCGGCGGACGGCACCACGCGTGCCATACTTGGTCTCGGTAGTTCACGGGAAGGGCTCAGCTTGGAGAGGCCGGTGACCAAAGGGAGGGAGGGCAAGCCATGCATGTCCCTTGGGTCAAACTTGCCTTGAATCGCAAAGGTTCTCCCTCCCCCGAACTTTCCTTATTGTTTCCTTTTTTTTCTCATAATATTCACGCCAAGGCCGGCGAGGAAGAGAACCGACGCACAAAAAGGAACATACCCGATGCGTACCGCACTTTCTTGCATAGATGTTGCGTGTGGCGTAGATGGAAACCCGGGCAACTCGGCGCGTGAGACAGCAACTGGAACAGAACAGAACCCGCCCCCCCTCCTTCGACTTCGAAGTAAAAAGAGGCAAAAAGAAAAAGGGAAAAGGGGGAAAGCGAGACGCCAAGGTAGGAACGTTACATCCTAAGAGCCCGCGCGCGAGCCCTCCGTTCTCTGGTTTTTTAAAAAAGGGCAAGAAGAAGCAGCGACGATGGATCCACTGCCAGTGGCAGGGCAGGTCGCATGAAAGGAAAGGCAACGAGGCGTTCACGAAGCCCGCACGCGCCGTTGGAAAGAGACGTACCGGGTATTACAATACAGTGAAATGTATGATGCACCGAGAAGCACGGCCCTCCACACACTCGCGGGGACTTGGATGATCGACGACGAGCGCGCACAACTGGACGACCTGCCCGGGTCCGCGGCGACACCTCACTCTCCGCGACTCGAGCGCCCTCCGTGGTGGGTCCAGCAACCACACATTTCAACACAGTACTGTATTGTATGCTACGTTTTCCAGCGTACCACGTCGGCAAAGATGAAACGTTTCTCAACCCTGATGTAGGCATCATGAGGTGGCGAGTTTTTTTCACATCATTTCGATTACTACGTAGTACTTACTACGTGGGCATGGGGTAAACCACTAGTACTTCTACTGCAGGTCTACACCTCCTACGATCGAGACTACGATCAACGAACAAAAATATCACCGGAAACTCGAAACTGATTGCGCATACATATCGGCGAGGAAGGACAGATGTGCGGCGAACATCGGGAGTTTGCTTGACTTGCCGAGTCAGGGTCGGGGATGTCGTTAAGGGGGGATCAGAGAGATCGCCGAGGGTTATTGGCCCTTGCACGAGTACTCCTGTATCATATCATACGAGTGCAGAACTGTATTAATTGTACTATGTTGCCAGGAGAGACGCCAGGAGGGTGGGCGTCGAAACGCGAGACGATGATGATATTATTGTGACCGAGCCGGGCCGCGGTGGACCGGAAAGCGCCCCATGAATGGGGAATGGGAATGGGACGCTCGTTTTGCTCATCTCCCCCCATCGCGTATCGTCCATCGATAAGTACGTGCTTCAAGTCGAAACATCATGTCCGAGGCGAAATTCAATAAAGCTGTCGGGATCGTACAATCCCTCCCCAACGATGGTCCCATCCAACCCACTACGGATGATAAGCTCTACGTGCGCACCCCCGTTTTTTTGTCGTGCGGGCACCCTATCTAGGGGTTAACATGTTCGTCCCCACCCGGCACAGTTCTACTCTTACTACAAACAAGGTGCGTGTGCGAGGCACGATCACAGTGGATTTGCGGCCTCATTTCCCTGGGGTCTGGTCTTTGAATCTAGCCACCGTAGGCGATGTGAACACCCCGAGACCCGGATTGTTGGACTTTACGGGTAAAGCCAAGTGGTACGCGTTCCCGATCGCCTCGCGTCCTTTAAGCCATATTTGCTAACCGATAACACCCTCGCACCTTATCACACCCTTACTCAGGGATGCCTGGAATGAACGGAAAGGCGTTTCGAAGGAGGACGCGTGGACCAAATATGTCGAGAAGCTCCTCGCCGTGCGTTGCTCATGTGTTCTCAGAGATGTCACCGCGTTGACCTTACCAATACACTGCGCCAGGTTCTGGAAGCTGCGGGGACGGATGAAGCGAAGGGCTACGTAGAAGAAATCAACGCTGCCTGACCTGGCCTGGCTTGCACAGTACAGTGGTGTCAAGTGATGTCTTGCCTCGTACGGAGTATGATACAATATATTTTTCGGTCAGTCGTCTGTGGTCATTTTTAGCCCTCGTCCCCGTTTTTGCCGCGCGCGCCGTCTTCCTGGTCGCCCTCCTGCCAGAACGGTCCAGACCGATGAGAGAGCGCCTGGATCCCTTTACGCTTTGACGTGCGAGCAGCGTTACGTCGGAAAGCGCCCTCGACCGATGTGCCTTGGGAAGGACGCCTCGCGCCACTAGAGCACGTTACACCCATCGTGACGGGCGCTGAATCAGAGTTCCTAGTATGACAGTTCATGTTAACTGCCCGATGAACGGGGGTTGTTCTTTTTTGTGACTTTAGGCATGGAAGGCCTCTAGAGATAGGAGAAAACCACCCGAGCTACGAGAAAAGGATATAAAAAAAGAGGGCATGACTTCCATGAATTCTTTCATAACTCGTATCGTTACAGACACGCTCGAAGGGAACGTTCCGTCGGTCATGCGTAAGGTCATGCCTTCGCTGATAGGAACTTTCGTCAGCCTCAATGTTTTTCAAGTCCGAGCATGTCGGGCGCTTCTTAGACCAACTGGCTGTGAAAGGGTCCTCGGGGGTCTACGTTACTTCTGCGTTCCCCTTCCGCGGACCAATCTAATGAGCGAGAGATAGAAAAGAGATAGGTGATAATGGCTTTCCATGCTTCGTTTCCTAGCCCAGGTGTTAGAAAGACCACTGTGAGGCTCAAGCGTATGGAAAAAAAGACCCGTGGGGTGGCGAAAGGTGTGTATGTGTGTATGTATGCATGTATGTGTATGTGTATGCACATGGGCACAATAAATCTTTTTCGGAACGCAACGCGGAATAGGACCGGAACAGAAAGTAAAAAGAGAAAAATGTGGAAATAGAAGCCAGGGGAGGAACAAATCCCCAACCCAAGTTTGCGTGTGGTGCATCATGCTGTATGTGGGTGGACAGTACAGGCTAGCTGGCCTCGCACGGCTCGTGTGTTCTCCGGCAGCAGCAGCAGGCCGTGCGGGTCCGGGGGCTGGACACAGGAAGGTTCGACGGCGGAAGCCTCATGCCAAAGCAGTCAAAAATTCTGCGCCTCTGCCCTTGCCTGCAGGCAAGTCACGGGTCCTCCACGCCCCCCCTCCATTCCCTCACATGCCCTAACCTGACTCACAAACCAAACCTTCCGGTTCTCCCCATCCTCCTCCCCCCCTCTCTCGTACAATGAGTGAGTCATACGGTAGGTAGGTCGGCATCCCTTTCACCTCGTTTGTCACACGGGTCCAAACCGCAGCCCCATCCTCTCGTCGGGAACTTTGAAAACCGCCGATGGAAGAAGAAAGAAGAAGGATATGGATGGATTTTGTAGATGCGATGGGGGAAATCGGGATCACACTCGCCACGTACTGGCACCGGCCGGCCGCCTCTGTCTATCTGCCTGTCACCCCCAACCGCCCCGCCCCCTCAACCTTCCCTGCTCCCTGCTCTGCCTCTCTTCTTCTCTCCGCGTTCACGTGTTTTTATCGCCTCGGCCAAACGCGGAAACTCGGTTGTTTCGCCAAAGCTCGCTTAAGTTTTTGTATTCTTTTTTTTTTTTGTTCGTCAGGTGATGATGCCGTGATGCGTGGGTGTGGAGCTAAGCTACCGGACGTTACATCATGGAAAGAAAGAAGGAAACGAACCCAACGAGGGCCCTCCTGGGCATGGGAATATACTAGAGAGAGAATGGTAAAAACAGGCGGGTGGGGTGGGCTCGGCGGGTCCAGTCCAGGGGCGGGAGGCAGTACTACTTGAGGCCAGAGCTGGAAGCGGCGTGCTGTACTGTGCTGTGCACACCCTACTGTACTGATTGTCATCTGTCTATCGTATCTGAACCTTCCCCGATATGCCCGTTCTGTCTTTCTTATTTCTCACCGTCTATCTACATCCCTGGCAGTCAGTCATCGGGTCATCACTATGCATCACTAATCATCGAGTTCGAACAAAATTTGGTCTTAGTACCTCGTCAGTTGGCGGATTTAGGTCGGGTCGGTGGCGGGGCCTGCGTGCGTGCGTAGCGTGCATGCATAACGTGTCTGGACACGATAACAGTGGTCCACATCACTTGTTCACACGCCGTCCCGTCCTGATCCAAAAAGAAAGAAAAAGCGAAAAGAAAAGAAAAAAGGGACAACCAAGGAAAACCAAACGCGAAGACGAACGGGTTTTCTCCACTCTCTCGTTGCATCTCACATCGGTTCGTTCGTTCGTTCGCCGTAGATGTAGACGTAGAGTTTGTAGATAGATAGATAACCACAGACAGACAAGGTCCAGACACGGTACCAACACGGAAATGCAGACAGGACAGACAAACCGGGCAAGACATACAGCCAGCCTAAGCCGATTCACTGACAGACAGGTATGCACACACACACACACACACAAACGGACAGACAAAACAGACAGACAGGTGGCTCTCGAAGGAAGGAGGGCCCAGACGCCAAGACGCGGACAACGACGTACAGTACGCAGCGCAAAAAAAGGCAAACGTCCATAAAAGAGAAAGCCGTTAAAACCTTCGTTTGTTTTGAAATTCACCAACCAACCGCGAACCAAAAAAGGGGTCGGAGGAGAAGGGTTGGTTGCACGCGACACGGCCAAGCCAAGTGGTGTGGGAGTGTCACGGTGTGGGAAGTGCGGTGTGCGGGTGAGTTTCCACAGTGTTTCCACACTGGCAGGTGGAGGCGCAATGCGGTCGATGCGCCGCCAGAATCGCGCAATGTGCTTTTGTGGTTCTTCAATTGGCAGGGCTTGTTGAAATTGCTTTGGCCCCACCTGCCACCTGCCCCCGATTGCCACGCAACGCCCCCACCTTACGAGTTACGACCCGTCCATTCCATCCATCCAATTAACTTCTACTAACTGCAGTAGAAGGGAACAAAAAAAAAACATACGCAGAGAGTAGACCAAACCAAAAAGAAAAAGAACATCAAACAAACAAACCAAAAAGCCTGGGCCTTCGATTTGCCATTTGCGATCGAGAGGGATGAGAACAGAGTTGTGTGATCTTGGTTGGGAGACAAAGGTTTCTCCGTTTACGGCACTCGTACTGGACCGACCGCCACCGAACGACCAAGCATTATCTTCCCTCTTTTACAGTAAGCGGTAAAAAGAAAGCGCCGGATTGGCATCACGGAGTGCCAAGTCCACCGGTCCAAGTCTCTACAGTAGATCGTCCGGATACAATCCATCATCGTCTTGTGATATTCGTGATAAAGTATAACAAGTTCACTTCTACTGCAGACAAACGGGGAAACCAAACAACGCCAGAAACGAATGACACGCACGGCAGGAGGGGGGTATATAGAAAAAAAAAGTGGGGCGAGGGAGGATTTTTGGGAAGGTGAGGAAGCACTATTCCATCGGGTTCGCATCGTAAATGAGGTCGTAAATAATATGAAGCATGCGTCATGAAACCGCCATCGGCAGAGGCGAATAAAGTATGAAGTGGAGGAAAAAAAAATAGCAATAGGAAATCGGTCCGGGAATAAATTGTCGTGAGATGAGTAGTCCTTGTGTGAGTGTATTAAAAATACGCGTGTAAAACCATAGACCCCATGGAGATCCGAGAAGAGGGGGGAAAAAGTGAAAGGGAAAAGAAGCCCGTGTGTGTGTGTGTGCACGCAATAATTCGTGTGTGGGAAAGCGCGTGCCGCAAATCAGACCAGACGTCGTTGCCGTCATGCCAGCCCCAGGCCTCGGCGCCCGATCCCCCCAACGAAGTGGAGGGAGGGGCGGACTCCCAATGTCGACGACGAGTGCGGGTGCGACGACGGCTGGGACGACGAATCTATGGGATCCGCTCATGCCCCTTCAGAACCGCGGGTGCCATCTGGGTTAGCAACGAAGAGCGACGCCCGCGGAACGAGCCCGTAGCGGACCGCGGGGCGTGTCGGCACAGGCGACGTGCGCTCTTCTCTGCGTCGGGTGTTCGTCGGTGGAGGTGGTGGCGCGCTCTCGCGGGTCATTCGACGTTCAAACGCACGGACGCGTTCCGTGACACCCGGTGACTGTGGACTACGCTCCTCACCCTCGACTCGAACCCCCTCAGAGTATACGGACGGCGGCGACTGTGGATTACGCTCCTCACCCTCGACTCGAGCCTCAGAGTATACGGACGGCGGCGACACTGTTTCTGGGAAGTCGTTGATGGGGGTGGCAGCGCCGGATGGGAGAGGCGTAAGTATCGTAGGTGAATCGAACGAGGAGCTCGCCGTCCGTGACGAATGGAACGTGAGTTCACGCACGAACAGCATTCGCGACTGGCGCGAACTGCCCGCACCCGCACCGTCCCCGGAAGTGACGCCAAAGTCGTCTTCGAGGGAATACCCACCCCCGAGTGGCGTGAGATGCGAGTCCAGCGTCCCTTCGCGTTGAATGATGTCCATCGTGCCTCCCAGGCGCTCGAGCGTCTCCGTGTTGGCTGTTTGCAGCGACGATGCGGACCGGCCGTGCATCTCGCGATACAGCGTTGGTCTTCGTGTTGGGGTACCCGAGCGCGCGGGGCTGGCAGCGACACTAATAGATGGTATCCTTAGCTGGGATTGCGTCGGTTCCTCCGAGGGTGCATCAGAGGGGCGTTGTGAGTGGCCCGATTCCTCGATGGTGACTAATCGCGGCATCGGATTGGGGTCTCGGAAGTCGATGAAGCCGGCTGGCGGTCGCGTAGACGATTCTGCGCTCCTTCGCTCGAGCAAGGGTGTTTTTGTAAAGCGTGCCCACCACGAATTACTACGCCGCATTGGCTCGTTCGGTGGTGGGTTCGGGTCGAGGATTGAGGAGGGCCTGGGAGAATGCGTCGCGGCACGAGAAGACGAACCTGATCCCGCGTTCTGGTCCGAGCTCGTACGGTGCGAGGTTGACGAAATCGAAAGAGAGTTTTGTGATACCTGCTCCACCAAAGGTGACAGCGGCACAAAGTCGGTCGAGTGTGGCAGCGCCGCGGTGCGCACTGCTGGTGGCCTTGCCCCCTTGGGGAGGCGTTGCTTGCGCTCGGGCTCAGGCGGGTAGGGAGGCTCGGGCTCTGGTGTGGAATCATAGTCGCGCTGGTCCTCTGCTGCCGCATTTTGTTCTGAGAAGGGGTCGGTGTAGAGTTGCGACGGGCCAGAGAGCGCAAAGCCGTCCTGCGTCCGTTCTGGCAGCTCGTCGCGCGCAAGCGCCTCGGCCATGAGCGCCACCTCTGGCGAAAATGGATCGGCGTCGATCTTTTCCCAATCGATCGTCGTTGATGGCACCCGAGAATGCGGGGCAGAGCTCGTTCCACGCGTTCGGTTGCGGATAGACGCAAAACGTTCCGTGATGACGTTCGATAGCCCACGGATACTGGAGCGCGTGCTGCGACCGCCGAAACTGGATCGACCACCGGATCCTTCGCGACTCACGCCGACCCACTCGAAGCTGCGGTCTTCGTCGGCAAGGATGTCTCGTCGTGACAGGTTCATGTATCGCCGTGAGCGAGTAAGGCCGGTCATGCTGAGAATCCAAAGAGGCATCGCCAGGATCCGTGGACCCACATCACGCGTGCCGCCGATGCGGACGGCTGTGACAGAGTGCGGATCTTCATCGTCATCGTCGAGAGGGTTAAATGCAGGTCCCAAACGGGCCTGCCGCCGGCGCAAGTACCACACTGCCAGTGCTACGATTGCAGCAAGTCCGACGGTACCCAGGACAGTGCCAAGGATGATAGCGGTCTTGTTCGATGCAGATCCACTCGGAAGGTCCGATCCAGGGTTGTCGCCTCCGCTAGGGCCAGGGCCAGTGCCAGTGCTAGACGGCCAGCCACCGGTTGGTGAGCTGGTGAGGCTTCCACTTGGTTGAGTTTGGCTTGGGTTTGAACTACCGGAAGGGTCTGAACTACTGGAAGGGTCTGAACTACCGGAAGGGTTTGGACTACCAGAAGGGTTTTCAGTCGTTGGAGATGAACCAGGCGAATTAGTGGTGGCTTGTGAAGGGTCTGGGGGGAGGGTAGTGTGTGCTGGAGGGGCTGTCATGGGCGAGAACGTGGGCTGGTATGTGGACGAGCCAACATCATAGACCTGCAACGACGCGCTTGCAGGCGCGTTATCACCGAAACCTGTTTAGAACGTTATTAAGCTGCAAGGGGAAGCCTGAGAGGGAGACGACCACACACCGAAGCCAAACACAACCTGTCCCCCAGCATTGACCGCGAAGTGGTCCTTCCTAGGTCCAACCTGGGAAAGGGCAGGCACGGCTGTCCAAGCCATCGGGCTCGTTGAAGGGTCGAGGATCCAACCGTCAGCAAAGGCCGACTGGAAGGTAGCGTCGGTCCCTCCGTGGACGAGAATGCGACCATCGTCGAGCAATACGACCGCGAAGGAAGCACGAGGATTGGGTAGATTCGATTCGTCAACGGAAGCGAGGACCCATGTCAAAGGGAAAATTGTCGTGTCAAGGATCCAAATACTGCTCAGGGGAACGAGTTGGCCCTGCGAAATCCCACCAAACACAAGAAGGCGCCCATCCAACAGGATAACGGCCGTGTGACCGAATATTCCAGGGGGAGCATTTTCAGAGGGGAGCTGTACAAACGTGGGAACGGAGGGGATAAAGACGAAGTGGGTGGAGAATGTGTTGCCCGAACCGTCTGCGGCCTCACCACCGATAATGTAGATTGACCCATTGATTGAGGCAGTAGCGTGGCGCATCCGGCGTTGAGGCTCGCTTGCCCAATTGGTGGGGAGGGGGAGAAACGTGGGCGCGGTGCGGTCAGCTACGATGAGGAATCCAGCAGAGTCATTGTTGTCGAGAAGAACGATGCCGGATTCTGGGCCTGTGTTGCCTCCGAAGATGAGGCAGAAGGATGAGTTGAACGCGGAGAGAGTGTGCCAGGCGAGGGCGGTGCCTTGGGACGAAATGGACGTGTTCTGAGAACCGGAGACGTATTGCCATGGTGGGTTGGAGGGATCGAAGGGAGAGGAGAGGGATAGGAAGAGTAGGTCATTGCTCCAAGGAGCGGAGGTGTACCCGTAAGCGTTGTACTGGTCCGTTTTACCACCATAGACGAAGAGGGCATCGTTAATGATGACTACGGCTTGGGCCCATCTGTAGAGAGTGAATGAAAGGTATTTATAAACGCGTAGGGAGGGAGAGGGCGCCGAAGAACAAGGTACGAACCTGGGAAGGGCTGTATCGAGAGCAGCCGAGAGGTGGAATAGAGAAAAGAAGAGACCAAGTAGGGGCGATGGCCGCATAATTAGTGTTCGGAGGGGGAACGTAGAAAGAGAGAGAAAAAGAGACGTTAAATTAGACGGGTCGTGAATCGTGAAGTGAAGATCGTCAGGGCAAAGCAAGGCAACCCATCGAATAGCCTCAAATCCAACCTCGGCCACTTCGGTCGGGTTGACAACTGCACAAATCCAACGTTGCCTTTTTCGGTAAACCGCCCTCAATGTATGGTCGGGCCTCCGGGGCTTACAACAACTGCTGTGCAGACTCTGTGCAGTGCAATCATAGACACGCTCGCTCTGATGTATCTATCCCCACCATCAAAGCGTACTGTACGGCGATCATGCCCCGTGTGTCCATTCAGGAAAACAATTGTTGTTAATAATTATTCTTGGAGCGAGCGAAATAGATAAGATTAGATGTTATCATCCAATATTCTGGTATGTTCTAGTAGAGGTGTTTCCAGCTCCAGGTCATATAACTCTCACCTCGGCTCTCACATCACTCGACTCTTTCGTTCGACTACGCCAGCACCACGCCCCTTTCTTTTTCATCAGTATCATGGGCGCTGATTATTACAAGCTACTTGACGTCAGTAGGGATGCCTCGGATGAGGACATCAAGAAGGCATACAAAAAAATGGTGCGTACTCCTCCTTCTCCTTCTCATCTCGCACTTCTAATATCTCCGAATTACAGGCATTGAAGTGGCACCCAGACAGAAACGCAGGTAGTGAAGAGGCATCACAAAAGTTCAAACAGGTGCGACATTTCCATTTCTTTCACTTCGTCCCCCTCCCTCGAATCTGTCACCTTACGCCCATCGTTTCAGATATCAGAGGCCTTCGAAGTCCTCAGTGACAAGCAGAAACGCACAATATACGATCAATTTGGAGAGGAAGGTCTCAAGAATGGTGGCCCCTCTCCCGGAGCAGGAGCAGGAGCTGGACCCAGCCCGTTCGAGGGTTTCAGTGGCTTCCCTGGGGGTGGAGGCACGACGTTTACCTTTACATCTGGCATGCCTGGAGGAGGCAGAGGGGGTTTCTCTCCGACGGACCCTATGAAGATCTTTCAGTAAGTTCTACCACTCATGCTTGTTCTAGGATCACATGCCAATGCAACTTCCGCAGGACGATGTTCGATCTTGGGGGCTTAGGAGGGATGGGCGGGCCAAGCATGTTTGACGACGACATTCAAATGGGTGGCCCGTCACCCTTTTCCACCTTCCGCACCGGGTCTGGAAGGATGCCGGGCGGGGGGTCTGGAAGGATGCCGGGCGGCATGGACGATAGCGGCAGTGCACGGTCTGCCCGAACCACAACGCAGCCTCCCCCGAAAAGCGAAGCGCGAAGCGAAACCACGCGCCCACTCAAGCTCTCCCTCGAAGAACTCTACGGCGGTACGAAGAAACACATGAAGGTGTCACGGCGAAAGCTCGATGGCTTCACCGAGGAGAAGGTGCTGGAGATCGTCGTTCAACCTGGCTGGAAGGAGGGTACCAAGATCCGGTTCCCGCGTGCGGGCAACGAGTCCGCGAACGGCAGTTCCCCCGACCTCGTATTTGTCGTGGAAGACAAGCCGCATCCACGCTTCACGCGATCGGGCGATGACCTCATTGCAAGGGTTGAAGTCCCGCTCGTCGAGGCCCTCACGAACGAGGGTGGAGCGAAGAAGCAGCTAGAACACCTCGATGGGCGGAAACTACAAGTCCCAGTCCCGCCTGGTGTGGTGAAGCCAGGGCAAGAGACAAGGATTGCGAGGCAGGGTATGCCGGTAAGGGGGAAGGGTGCGAGCGGAAGGGGTGATTTGCTGGTAAGGTGGGAAGTGAAATTCCCTGACAGGTTGACGTCGGCGCAGAAGGAGGGTATTAGGAAAGTGCTGGGATAATTTCTTTATTTTTACCGTATGCAACCATACACTCTGACATATGGTTAGGCTTTAATGAACAGCACACTTTGCACATCACCGTAGCATCCCATTTTTTTTTTTTTTTTTTTTTTTTTTTTTAAAGCGTTTTATTATTAGGAGGTAATTTGT